>Ga0075157_10001667_pt1 | contig 13648 bp, 13 predicted proteins | sample JI81BgreenDNA_FD_70967 | JGI IMG/M metagenome (GOLD analysis project Ga0075157, IMG submission 70967) | Wastewater effluent complex algal communities from Wisconsin, to seasonally profile nutrient transformation and Carbon sequestration -... | ecosystem: Engineered > WWTP > Effluent > Algae...
GCCGGCGTGTACCCCAACCCCGTGCCGCACGCCGACGTCGTCACCTCCACCACGCACAAGAGCCTGCGCGGCCCGCGCGGCGGCGTGATCCTGATGAACGACGAGGCCATCGCCAAGAAGATCAACAGCGCCATCTTCCCCGGCATCCAGGGCGGCCCGCTGATGCACGTCATCGCCGGCAAGGCCGTGGCCTTCCACGAGGCCCTGCAGCCCGAGTTCAAGGCGTACCAGCAGCAGGTGCTGGCCAACGCCCGCGCGATGGCCGAGACGCTGATCGAGCGCGGCCTGCGCATCGTCTCGGGCCGCACCGAGAGCCACGTGATGCTGGTGGACCTGCGCCCCAAGGGACTGACCGGGAAAGAGGCCGAGGCGCTGCTGGGCGACGCCCACATGACCTGCAACAAGAACGGCATTCCCAACGATCCGCAGAAGCCGATGGTGACCAGCGGCATCCGCCTGGGTTCGCCGGCCATGACCACGCGGGGCTTCAAGGAAGCCGAGGCGCGCCAGACGGCCCACCTCATTGCCGACGTGCTGGACGCCCCGCACGACGCCGCCGTGCGCGCCGCCGTGCGCGAGAAGGTCGCGGCGCTGACGCGCGCCTTCCCGGTCTACGGCTGAACGCCGCAAGGCCTCGCCGGTCGCCGCCCATGCGCTGCCCCTTTTGCGCTCATGACGACACGCAGGTCGTCGAGACGCGGGAGTCCGACGAGGGCGGCGTCATCCGACGCCGTCGTCGCTGCCTGGGCTGCGAGAAGCGCTTCACCACCTACGAGCGCGTCGAGATCGCGCTGCCGGTGGTGGTGAAGAAGAACAACACCCGCGCCGAGTTCGATCCCGACAAGCTGCGGGCCTCCATGCTGCTGGCGCTGCGCAAGCGCTCGGTGAGCATGGAGCAGGTCGACGCCGCGCTGGAGCGGATCCAGGACAAGCTGCTGTCCAGCGGCGCCCGCGAGATCCCCAGCGCGCGGCTGGGCGATCTGGTGATGCGCGAGCTCAAGCGCCTGGACAAGGTGGCTTACGTCCGCTTCGCCTCGGTCTATCGGCAATTCGAGGACGTGGACGAGTTCCGGCAGCTGATCCGGGACATTTGACGCTCAGCGGCGCCTTCCTGGCGTCTCTCCACACCCCCTCGGGTGGGTGACACCCTCGGCGGGGTCGGCATTCAACCCCAACGGGCGAACTGATCCGCGGCGTCCGAAATCTACAGTGTGTTCCCAGCCCACAACGTCAACTCGAACGTCGGGGCGGGAGGGAACCATTCATGAAGCGCGAGCAACGCGGGGCCAGCCTGTTGGAAAGCCTCGTCGTCGTCGCCACCGTGGCCGTACTTGCCGCGGCGGCGCCGGCGGGACTTCACACTTGGGCGGCCGGGCAACGCCTGCAGGGCCTGGCCGCCCAACTGGAAACCGAACTGCAGCATGCCCGGGCACTGGCCGTGGCGCGAAACGAACCGGTGCGGGTCGGGCTGCCGGAAGATCGTGGCGGCCGCTGTGTCGTGCTTTACAGCGGCCCGTCCGGTGCTTGCGGCTGCCAACCCGACCTCACCCCGATCTGCCAGCCCGATGGACGCTTGCTTCGGGCAGTGGAGGTCGATCGCCGGCTGTCGGTCCGGCAGATCGGCAACGCCCGGCAATTCACCTTCTCAGGCGTGCATGGCACGGTCACCCCCACCGCCACCCTGGAATTGCGCCACCAAGGCGACCGGGCCATGCGGCTGGTGGTGAACCTGATGGGGCGCGTCCGGGCGTGCGCCGTGGGGGCCGCCTGGAGCGGCCACCCTCCTTGCTGAAGGCTACCTTCCGCGGCCACCCCGCTGAACCCCCCCCCAGAACGTGGGGGTTCAGCGACCAGCGGCGCGCACACCCGGACGAACGGCAGCCGGTCGGATCGCTCGCTCGCCGCCCGTTTTTGATAATCCGCCCCATGCTCACCCCGCATCCTCTGGGTCTCCGCCGCCCTGCGAAGCGTCCGTTCGGCGTGCGCGGCTTCACGCTCATCGAGCTGATGATCGCGCTGGTGGTGCTCGGCCTCCTGGCCGGCGTGGCTTTGCCGAGCTTCCTCGACGCCATTCGCAAGAGCCGCCGATCAGACGCCATTGCGGCTCTCAACACCATCATGCAGGCGCAGGAACGGTTTCGGAGCAATCGGGCCGAGTACTCGAACTCGCTGACGAATGCAGCCAATGGCGATCCACCCGGCCTGGGGCTGTCTACAACGAGTCCCTCGGGGTACTACACGCTGAGTCTGGCCAACGTCTCAGCCTCAGGCTACGAAGTCATCGCAGTTCCGTCCAGCGGAAGCTCGCAAAGCAGTGACGGAAACTGCTCGCGGCTTCGAGTCCGTTCGGTGGGAGGAAACCTCTTCTACGGCAGTTCCTCGTCGGGCGTCAGCTACGACGAAGCGCCAGGCAACCGCTGCTGGAGCCGCTGAGCCATGAACCTCCGGCGGAACAGGCCCTCAGCCCAGGCGCGACGTCGACAGCACCAGCGCGCATTCACCCTCATCGAAGGCCTTGTGGTCATCACCATCGGTGCACTGCTCCTGGCGCTGACGGTGCCGTCCTTCGTCGACTACATCCGCGTGCAGCGCCTCAAGGCCGCAGCGGCCCAGCTGGTGACCGACCTTCAATACGCCCGATCGGAAGCAGCGTCACGCAGCCAGTGGGTACGCATCATGCCGCAGACCGGCGCGGGGGGGAGCTGCTACACCCTTTACGTGTCCAACGTGAACCCCCAACGATGCGATTGCCGGCTCGGAGCCGGCAACGCCTGCGGCGGCCTGCTCGACGAGGCCCAGGCCATCGAGCTCAAGACCGTGCAGTTTCCACCGGCGGAAGGCGTTCAGTTCACCACGTTTGTCAACGTTGGCGCCGACGGAGCGATCGGGATGGCCTACGACCACGTCACCGGCAGCCTGGCCTCGCCCCCCACCGACGGCCGCAGGTTGCCGATGTCAATGTACGGGTTCAACGTGTCGCTGGATGCCAGCCGGGTGATCCGCGTCACCGTCAACCGGGTGGGCCGGGTGACCACCTGCATTCCCGCGGGTTCCAAGATCGGAGGCGATCCATGCTGAGCGCATTGCGTACCCGAGGCAACCCGCAGTCTCGCTCTGTCCAGACCGGTGCCTCCCTGGTCGAGTTGCTGGTCGGTGTGGCCGTCGGCCTGTTCATCGTGGCGGGCGCCACACTCACGGTCTCGACCCAACTGTCCGAGAACAAGCGCCTGCTGGCCGAGACCCAGCTGCAGCAGGACTTGCGCGCCGCCGCCGACATCATGACGCGCGAATTGAGGCGTTCGGGCTACTGGCTGGACGCCCACCGTGCAGTGGCGCTGGTCAACCGCGATGCATTACCCAACCCTCTTAGCGGCATCTCGGCCACGTCCGGAGCCAATGCCCAGGCCACCTACCAGTACCGTCGCGCCGTCAACCAGGAGGGGCCCTATGGCTTCCGCCTGCACAACGGCACCTTGCAGATGCAGGTGGACGGCGGGACCTGGCAGGAACTGACCGACTCGCGCGTCATGCAGGTGACGGCGTTTGGCGTGCAAGGCTTTGCCGAACCCTCGGCTGTGCTGCCCTGCCCCAAGGCCTGTGCCGATGGCAGCACCGACTGCTGGCCGCGCAATCAGCTGCGCGGCTTTGTGCTCTCGATCGACGCGCAGTCTCGAACCGACACCAGCGTCACCCGTTCGCTGGTCACCACGGTGCGGCTGCGCAACGACCTTGTCGAATTCCGCGTGGCCGGCGCCCCGACACAGGCCTGCCCAACATGAAGCGCCCTCCTGGCTCCCGCGGCCTCCCGCCCCAGTCGCACGCCCAGCGTGGCGCGGCCTCCCTGGCCGTGGTCATGGTGCTGTTCCTGGTGATGGCGCTGGTCGCCGGATACACCGGCCGCAACCTGATCTTCGAGCAGCGCACCGGCGCCAACCAATGGCGATCCACCCAGGCGGTGGAGGTCGCGCAGGCCGGGTTGGACTGGGCCATTGCGCAGCTCAACAGCGGCCGCATCACCGACAGCTGCACCGCCAGCGCCTCAACGGCCGACCAGAGCTTCCGGCAGCGGTACCTCAGCATCGACGACACGACGGGCCAGATTACCCGACTGCTTCCGCCCGGCGCCCCCGCGGATGATTCCGTGGGCTACTGGCCCAGCTGCATCGCCACGGCCGACGGCTGGTCTTGCCGCTGCCCCGACGAGGCCGACCCCGATATGGTGCCGCCCAAGAGCGCCTCCCTCGAAGTCCGCCCCGGGTTCAGGGTCCGGTTCCTCAACGGTTCGCCGGACACGCCGGGCACGATCCGTATCCAGGTGGCTGGCTGCACGCGCCTGTCGCACCCCGGAGATGCCGACGACTGCCTCTTCTTCGTCGATCCTTCGACCGCAAGCGCCGGCGCGTCGGCGCCGACTGCGCAACCCGACGGCAAGGCCATTGTGTCGGCGCTGGTGGCCCTGAAGAGCGGCCTGGCCGTACCACCTGGCGTCGCCGCCGTGGTCCGCGCTTCGGCAGCGGGCGACGTGCAGATCAGCAACGCTGATGTCGCGTCCGGCGGTTACACCGTTCAGGCGGGTGGCGCCGTCACCGTCCCCGAGGCCAAGCTGTACTCGATCCCCGGCGTGCCGCCGGCGCGATCCATCCTGGACGCCGACCCATCGTTGGCGGACGCGGCGTTGCCTGCCGACCCCTTCCCCATCGGGGACCGCATGTTCGCTCAGACGTTCACGCTCTGGCCCGACCTGTACCGCGAGCAGCCGGGCACCCTGGTGATCGACTGTGCGGGCGTGGCCTGTACGGATACGCAAGTGCGCACGGCGGCCTCCCTCAACCCGGGACGTCCGCTGTGGCTGACCGGACCGTTGGAGGTGAACGTTGCGGGCGACATCGGCAGCGCCGCGGAACCCCTGGTACTCGTGGTTCCGGGCAATCTGACCTTCAATGTGGCCGCCACCATCCATGGTGCGGTGTACGGAGGCCGATCGGCCGCTGCGCCCGGGCTGCCCTGGACCTTGACGGGTCCGGGCACCGTGTCGGGTGCCGTGGTGGCGGAACACTCCCTCTCGGGTGTCGGCGACCCCAGCATCCGCTTTTCACGCGAGGTGCTGAACCATCTGCGCCTGCAAACCGGCACGTTCGTGATGGTGCCCGGCAGTTGGAAGGACTTCTGATGAACCATCCTCGCTCCAGCCTGCAGCGGGGTGCCTCGCTGATCGAGGCCCTCGTGGCTTTGGCTGTCATGGGCTTCGGGATCCTGGGCATTGCCGGCATCCAGTCGACTTTGCGCAGCAACGGCGACTTGTCCAAGCAGCAGGCCGAGGCCACCCGTCTGGCGCAGCAGGTCCTTGAGGAGTCGCGCAGCTTCACGCAATTGCCCAGCGTCATCGATCCGGACGTGCGCACCTACGAGGGCCTGGTCTCTGAAAGCCTGGGCAGCGTTCAAGGCACCAACGCGACCTTCGATCGGAGCATCGCGGTGTCCGACCTGGCGCCGGGCCGCGCCAAGCTGGTGACGGTCACCGTGAGCTGGACCGATCGCACGAACCAGCCGCAGGAGGTCCGCCTCACGTCGAACGTCGCGGGCGTACCGCCCGGGCTCGGTGCCAGCCTGTCCGTGGCCACGGTCGGGCGACCGCTGCGGCAGCCATTGGGACGCCATGCCGGCATTCCGCCCGAGGCGATCGACCAGGGCAATGGCACCAGCAGCTTCTCGCCACCAGGCGCGGGCACCGCCCGGTGGGTCTTCAGCAACAACACCGGGGTGATTGCGAAGATCTGTGCCGACGGGACGGAAGCCAGCTGCATCAACGCCCAGTCATTCTTGCTCACCGGGTTCATCCGCTTCGCGCTGGGCACCTCTCCCCCCACCAGCAGCGATGCCGAGCAGCCAGCCAGCCCGCCCCTGACGGGTGTAGGGGTGGTGCTGAACCAAACGCTGCCGAGTACGGCCTCCATCACCTGCCTGACGCGTGCCTCGCTGGTGGATATCGAGTATTTCTGTGCGGTGCCCGTGACCGATGAACAGCCGCGGTGGTCAGGCCGAACCACGCTCGGGGGCCTGACGCTCGCAAGTGCGGTCGCCAGCACGGGCTCAAGCGCCCATCGGGTGTGCCGCTACACGCGCGATCGCCAGCACACGGTCGTGCCGGCCATTCCCAACGAACTGCATCCGCTGGACTACAAGGATGTTGCAGGCACGCTGGGTGGGCAGAACTTCCTGGTGATTCGTGCGGGCGACGGCGCCACCGCGTTCGACTGCCCGGCGGACAGCACCGCAACGCCGCTGGTCAACAGCAACACCTGGCATCACCAACCTTCCGTCTGATGCGCCAGAACCGCACGGCATGCTGACGCCCCTGGACCCGCAACGGCTGGAAGACGCCCTGTCCTGGGCCGAGCGTGGCGTAGGCCTGACCGACCCCAACCCACGGGTCGGCTGCGTGATCGGACGTGAAGACGGCACGCTGCTGGGGGCCGGCCACACGCAGCAAGCCGGCGGGGCGCACGCCGAGGTCATGGCCCTGCGGGACGCCGCCGCTTCCGGGGTCGAGGTGCGCGGCGCGACTGCCTGGGTGACGCTGGAACCATGCGCCCACCACGGACGGACACCGCCGTGTTGCGACGCGCTCATTGCCGCCGGCATCGGGCGCGTGGTGGTGGCCCTCCGCGATCCCCATCCGCAGGTCAACGGTGAAGGCCTCCGCCGGCTGGCAGCCGCGGGGATCGAGGTGCAGGTGCTTGAACCCGACCATGCGCTGGCACAGCGGGCTGCAAGGCTGAACGTCGGGTTTCTGCACCGTGTGCGCAGCGGGCGTCCCTGGGTGCGTCTGAAGTCGGCTGTTTCGCTGGATGGCCGCACTGCATTGCCTGATGGGCGCAGCCAATGGATCACCGGCGAAGCGGCGCGCCAGGACGGCCACGCCTGGCGCCGTCGGGCTGGCGCCGTGCTGACCGGCGTGGGGACGGTTCTGGCGGACAACCCGCGGCTCGACGTGCGCCTCGTGCCCACTGCCCAGCAACCGCTGCGCGTCGTGGTGGACAGCCAGTGGCGCCTACCGCCCAGCGCCCGCGTGCTCGCCCCCCCCGGTGAGGTGCTGCAGGTCGGTGTGGTTCCGCCCCCATCGTCCCGTCGCGTGGCGCGTTGCAGCGACGCACGGCAATGGATGGCCCCGGCCACGCCGGCTGGGCAGGTCGACCTCGAGGCCCTGGTGGTCTACCTGGGCTCGCGCGCCATCAACGAAGTCCACGTCGAGGCCGGCCCGACCTTGTCGGGCGCCCTGCTCCAGGCCGGTCTGGTGGATGAACTGCTGGTCTACATTGCCCCGACCCTCCTGGGCCCCGGTCTTCCCCTGGCGCAGCTTGCCGAGTCACGCGACCTGACATCACTGGCGCGCTGGACGCTCCTGAGCGTGGACGCTGTCGGCGACGACGTGCGAGTGGTTGCACTGGCTCCTTCCACGGCAGCCCCGTGAACGAAGGTGTCGATCGGGTTGACAGCCTGGCTGACGTTCTAGGGGGGTGGCGTTGCAAGTTGTTGTCAGCGGTGAAGTTTTTGGATTGGCCCGGAACATGCTTCCGCCGCTCGCGAGCCAGGGTCGATCCGACATGGCACCGGAGAACCGCATGATTGATTTCCGCATTCGGGCTGCAGTGGCGCCCATCGTCCTGGCTGCTGCCGCTCTGGCCTCGGCCTCCGCGTCTGCCGCACCCATCGTGTCGTTTGCCCAGGGGGCGCCGAATGCGGCCCACCCTTGCGCCACCGAGTCTGCGCCCGGCGCCAACGACATCCAGGGCCTGTGCACGGTGCCGGCGGCGGTGAACCAGGCCCGTACCGCGTGGCTGGCCAACGTGGCCGGGCCGTCGTTCGAGGAGTTCGAGACGGCCGGCAGCCGGCAGCTCGGGGCGCCGGCGCTGTTCGCTGGCGGCGCCACCATGACCAGCACGGGCGTGGACGCCGAGTTCTTCAACGACCCGCTGGTCGGCACCAGTTTTCCGGGGCGCTTCAACACCACCGGCAATGGTGGAGCCGCCGGCTGGTGGTTCGAGTCCGGCAGCGGCGTGACGACCATTCGGTTCGCCAACCCCATCGAGGCCTTCGGCTTCTACCTGACCGACCTGGGCGACGAAGGCGGCTCAGCCTCTGTGAGCCTGTTCAGCGGCCAGACGGCCCTGGCTGGCGGGCTGAACCTGGCCGTGACGGCTCGGGGCATCAACGGCGAGCCGCTGCCGCTGTTGACGAGCAACAACTCGGTGCTGTTCTTCGGCGTCACCTCCGACGGCAACCCCTTTGACCGCATCACCCTGAACATCAACCTTTCGCGCCAGGGCGGGAACGACTTCGTAGGCCTTGACAGCCTCATCATCGGCAACGTCGACACGGGCACCCCGCTGCCCACGCCGGGCACGCTGGCTCTGGCCGGTCTGGCGCTGCTGGGCCTGCGCCGCTTCCACGCCAAGCGCTGAAGCCTCCTTCGCCCCGGTCCGGCCGGGGTCGAACACCAAGGCGAGCCGAAGGGTTCGCCTTTTTTCTTGGCCGAACAGAAACAGCGGCCAGCCGACACCCGCTCGGCCGACGCAGCCCCGCAGCCCCCCAGCAACGCCGACACGCGCGGCCTCCTAGAATCCGCAGATGCCCATTGCCCCGATTCCCGAGCTGGTGGCGGAGCTTGCCGCTGGCCGGATGGTGATCCTCGTCGACGAGGAGGATCGCGAAAACGAAGGCGATCTCGTGCTGGCCGCCGAGCACGTGACGCCCGAAGCCATCAATTTCATGGCCCGCTACGCCCGCGGCCTGATCTGCCTGACGCTCACCCGCGAGCGCTGCGAGCACCTGCGCTTGCCGCCAATGGCCTCGCGCAACGGCACGCAGCATGGCACGGCCTTTACCGTGTCCATCGAGGCCGCCACCGGCGTGACCACCGGCATCTCCGCGGCCGACCGCGCCCGCACGATTGCCGTGGCCGTGGCACGCGATGCCCAGCCTGCCGACCTGGTGCAGCCGGGCCACATCTTCCCGCTGCAGGCGCAGGACGGCGGCGTGCTCATGCGCGCCGGTCACACCGAGGCCGGCTGTGATCTGGCCGGGATGGCCGGTCTCATGCCCGCGGCCGTGATCTGCGAGATCATGAAGGACGACGGCACCATGGCCCGCCTGCCGGACCTGGAGCTGTTCGCGCGGGAGCATGGCCTGAAGATCGGCACCATCGCCGATCTCATCACCTACCGCAGCCGTCACGAAAGCCTGGTTCAGCGAACCGGACAGCGGCCGCTGCACACGGCGCAAGGCGCCTTCGAGTGCGTCACCTTCACCGACCGCACCGGGGGCGTTCATCTGGCGCTGACCCACGGTCGCTGGTCGCCCGAGGACGAAGTGCTCGTGCGCGTGCACGAGCCCCTGACCGTGCTGGATCTTCTGGACACGCAGACCCATCACTCCTGGCCCCTCCCGCGGGCCCTGGAGATGCTGGCCCGCGCACCAGCCGGCGTGGCGGTGCTGCTGAACGCGCACCATGGGGCCGAAGCCCTGCGCGCGCAGCTGGCAGCGAGCGGGGAGCGACCCGCCTCCCGGTCGCCGATGGATCTGCGCACCTACGGCGTCGGTGCGCAGATCCTCAAGGAGCTGGGCGTTCGGCGCATGAGGTTGCTGGGCAGCCCGCGCCGCATGCCCAGCATGATGGGCTTCGGCCTGGAAGTGACCGCCTTCCTGGCGGCGGAGGGCTGAACCATGCAGGACAGCGACAAGGGCGAGGCCGGCAATCTGGCCGGTGAAGGTCTTCGGGTGGGTGTGGTACGGGCGCGTTTCAACGCGTCGATCACGCTGGCGCTGGAGAAGGCCTGCCTGTCTGAGCTGGAGCGGCTGGACGTCGACCCGCAGGACATCGTGCGCGTCGAGGTGCCCGGAGCCCTGGAGATCCCGCTGGCCCTGAAGGCCATGGCCGAAAGCGGCGACTTCGACGCGCTGGTGGCCCTGGGCTGCGTCATCCGCGGCGAGACCTACCACTTCGAGCTGGTGTGCAACGAAAGTGGCGCCGGCGTCACGCGGGTGGCGCTGGACCACCGGCTGCCGGTGGCCAACGCGATCCTGACCGTCGAGAACGAGACGCAGGCCTGGGCACGCGCCGAGGAGAAGGGGCGCGACGCCGCCCGCGTGGCCGTCGAAATGGCCAACCTGATGGAAGATCTGTCGTGAGCGAAGCATCGAGTCCGGACGCGCCGGATCGGCCCGAACCCCTTCGCGCGGCCCCACGCACCAACAAGTCGCCGCGCCGACGCTCGCGTGAACTCGCGCTGCAAGGGCTGTACGAGTGGCAGGTGTCCAAGGCCAGCGTACGCACCATCGCCTCGCACATGCGCGAGCAGGACGAGTTTGCGCGCAGCGATGCCGAGCACTTCGATGCCCTGCTGCAAGGCTGCATCGAACAGGTCGAGTCGCTCGACGCGGTCATCGGCCGCCACGCCGACCGCCGCACCACGCTGCTGTCCCCGGTGGAGCATGCGGCGCTGATGATCGGCGTCTACGAGCTCACCCACTGTCTGGACGTGCCCTATCGCGTCGTCATCAACGAAGGCGTGGAACTGGCCAAGACCTTCGGCGGCACCGACGGCCACAAGTACGTCAACGGCGTGCTCGACAAGGCCGCCGCCGAGTTGCGCCCCGCCGAAGTGGCCGCCGCCCCGCCGCGGCGCCCTCGCCCCCGCACGCCGCCGACCCGCGCCTGAGCCCGCATCGGGCCGGCCTCCCGCACGCTGCACTCCCGCGTCCACGCATGACGACCTTGTCCCCGCCCGCGCCGCGACTGGCCGATCGCCTCGCGCACATCGAGCCGTTCTACGTGATGGAGTGCGCCAAGGCGGCGGTCGAACTGGCCGCCAGCCCGGCGTGCGACCCGGCCCAGGGTGGCGAGCCGATGCTGTTCCTGAACATCGGCGAGCCCGACTTCAGCGCGCCGCCCCTGGTGGCCCGCGCCGCCCAGGCGTGCCTGGACGCGGGGCGCACGCAGTACACGCCCGCCACGGGCCTGCCGGCGCTGCGCGAGCGGCTGTCGGCCTGGTACGCCAGCCGCTTCGGCCTGGACATCGCGCCCGAGCGCATCGTCATCACGGCCGGCGCCAGCGCGGCGCTGCAGCTGATCACGCTGGCGCTGTTCCAGGCGGGCGACGAAGTGCTGATGCCGGACCCGAGCTACCCCTGCAACCGGCACTTCGTGGCGGCCACCGGCGCACGCGCCCGGCTGCTTCCGGCCGGGCCCGCGCAGCGCTTCCAGCTCGATGCCGCCTCGGTGCGCGCGGCCTGGCGACCGGCCACGCGCGGTGTGCTGCTCGCGTCGCCCTCCAACCCCACCGGCACCTCGATCGACCGGGCGCAGATGCGTGCCATCGTCGAGGCCGTCCGCCAGCAGGGCGGCACCACCATCGTCGACGAGATCTACCTCGGCCTCAGCTACGACGCGGCCTACGGTCACAGCGCGCTCGAACTGGGTGAGGACGTCATCTCGGTCAACAGCTTCTCGAAGTACTTCAGCATGACCGGCTGGCGGCTGGGATGGCTGGTGCTGCCCCCCGCGCTGGTGGGCCCGGTGGAGCGGCTGGCGCAGAACCTGTACATCTGCGCTTCATCGGTCGCGCAGCACGCGGCGCTGGCCTGCTTCGAACCGGAGAGCCTGGCCGAGTGCGAGCGTCGCCGGGAGGTGTTCCGCGCGCGACGCGACCTGGTCGTGCCGGCGCTGGGAGCCCTCGGCCTGCCGGTGTCCGTCGTGCCCGACGGTGCGTTCTACGCCTGGGCCGACTGCAGCGCGCACCACGCCAGCAGCTGGGACTTCTGCTTCGACATGATGGAACGGGCGCACGTGGCGCTGACGCCGGGCCGGGACTTCGGGCCGCACGCCGCCAACCGCTACCTGCGACTGTCGTTTGCCAGCAGCGAGAACGACCTGCGGACGGCGCTGGAGCGGCTGCGGCGCGTGCTGGCCTGACCTCCGTCGATGGGGACAGAAGACCCCAAAGCGTGACAAGGAGTTAACTGGGGGGCGGAACGCATGCAATTGGTTCCGCAGCGCACTGGGGTTCCCCCTATGCTGGGCAGCGTGAACCGTGTTGCCCCGTCTCCCACCGCCGCGCCGACCCTGGCTGCCTCTGTTGCATCGGGGCCGGACGAGGGGCCGCTGGCGGCCGTCGAGTCGGGCTTCGCGCCGACCGAACTGAGCGGCCCGGGCTCCGCCCCGGCCACGCCCGAAGCCGCTTTCGACACCCCCGAGGCGGCCGCGCCCGACACCGACCTGCCGGACGTGCTGGTGGATCTGGAGTTCGACGTGCCGCCGGCGCGCGCCGATCTGGCCGCCGATCCGACGCTGTCCCACATCGGACGTTACGCGCTGAAGCACCGCATCGGCGTCGGCGGTCTGGGCACGGTCTACGAGGCCTGGGACCCGCTGCTGTCGCGCACCGTGGCCGTGAAGACGCTGCACTTCGCGGTCGACACGCCGTCCCGCCTTTCGCTGGACGGCCTGTTCCTCAACGAGGCGCGCACGGCCGCCGGCCTGAGCCACCGCTACATCGTGACGGTGCATGACGCGGGGCTGTCGGCCCAGGGCGTCTACATCGCCATGGAACGCCTGCACGGGCGCGACCTGCGCGATGCCCTGGCCCACGGCTGGCGTCCGAGCCCCGAACGCGCCGCCCTGCTGATGCGCCGGGTGTGCGACGCTGTGTCCTACGCGCACCACCGCGGCGTCATCCACTGCGACCTCAAGCCCGCCAACATCTTCCTCACCCGCCGCTGGCGTCCGAAGGTCCTCGACTTCGGCATCTCGCGCGCCACCGGCGTGGCCGCACCGGCGCTGGAAGGCCTGGTGGCCGGATCGCCGCACCACCTCGCGCCCGAGCAGCTCGATGGCGGCGAGGTCGACGTGCGCACCGACGTCTACGCGCTGGGCACGGTGCTGTACGAGCTGCTCACGGGTCGCAAGGCCTTCGACGGTCGAACGCTGGAAGAGATCGTCGCCGCCGTGCGCAGCGGGCGAGTCGTGCCGGTTCGCCAGTGGAACCCGGACGTGCCCGACGGCCTCGCCGAAGTCGCCCTGCAGGCGCTGTCTCACAACCCCGCCCACCGCTTTGCCTCGGCCCACGACATGGCGCTGGCCCTGCGGCCCTGGCAGTCGAGCGAGGGCAGCGACACCGTGCACACCCGCGCGGTCAGCACGCCGCCCTCGGGGCGCTCGGGCAGCGACGGCATGGCCCGCCCAGCCGTTGGCGCGCCGCTCGTCGGGTCTTGGGTCGGTCGACGCTACCGCATGCTGGCCTTGCTGGGGCTCGGCGCTGCGGCCCTGGCGGCCGCTGCGCTGTGGGCCGGCCGTTCGGCGAGTTCGACGGCGGCCATCCCGCCGGCGATGAACGCACCTGCCGTCCCCGGGGCCGCTCCCGCCTTGCCCGCAGTCACCGACGGCGGACCGTCTTCGACCGTCGCCTCGGCCACGATCACCTCCCTCGCCCCAACGTCCGATGCGACCCAAGGGCCAAGGGAACCGTCCACCGGATCACTGCCCGCCGATCCCTCGTCCATCGCCACGGCCCAGGCGACCGCGCCGCGGACGGCCGAGGCGGGGCGCGCGAACGCCCGTGATGCGGCGCCGCGACCGCGCCCGGCGCGTGCG
>Ga0075157_10001668_pt1 | contig 13648 bp, 12 predicted proteins | sample JI81BgreenDNA_FD_70967 | JGI IMG/M metagenome (GOLD analysis project Ga0075157, IMG submission 70967) | Wastewater effluent complex algal communities from Wisconsin, to seasonally profile nutrient transformation and Carbon sequestration -... | ecosystem: Engineered > WWTP > Effluent > Algae...
CGTGTCCACCACCAACAGCGAGGCGACAACGCGCGGCTATCTGCTCGCCAGCCTGACCGGCAACTGGCTGATCCGCGATGGCCTGCGCATCGATGCCGGCATCGAAAACCTGTTCGACCGCCAGTATCTGGAGCATCTGGCGGGATACAACCGCATTGCCGGATCGGATGTGCCGGTGGGCGCGCGCCTGCCGGGGCCGGGACGTTCGGCGTTCATCCGGCTGCGCTGGGCGCTGAACTGACGCGCCGGATCGGAGCCGCGCGCCGGCGTCGCTTCAGCCTTTGCCGGCCGGCGCCAGCAGGGCGGGCGGCGCCGGCCGCGACACCACTTCGCGCAGGCTGAACAACGAGTGCATGCGCGCCACCGACGGCAGCTCGGCCAGTTCCTCGCGGTGGATGCGCGCGAAATCGGCCAGATCGCGGGCGCGCAGCGTCACCAGATAATCCTCGCTGCCCGACAACAGGTGACAGCTGGTGACGGACGGGCACCGCGCCACCGCCGCCTCGAAGGCGTCGAGTGCATCCTGGCTCTGCCGGTCAAGCTGGATCAGCACCATCACCAGCGTGCCATGGCCAAGGCGCTGGAAATCCAGCTGCGCGCCATAACCGCGGATGAAGCCGCTTTCCTCCAGCAGGCGCTGCCGACGGCCCGCCGCAGGGCCGGAGAGGCGCGCCGCCTCGCCCAGTTCGGCCTGCGTGGCACGGCCATCAACCAGCAGACGCGACAGGATGGCAAGATCGAATTGGTCGAGCATGATGCGTTTTGAAAGCTTTCGGGCGGATATGTTTTCAGATTGATCACGTTTCCGCGCAAAATACCCCTATTGCAATCAGATTTTGCACAGATGCTTGCGTAAAATCCCCGCAAGACTGGGCCAGAGAATTGGGGAGATTGTCATGCTGATCGGGGTGCCGAAAGAGATCAAGCCGCAGGAAGGCCGGGTTGGCCTGACACCGGAGGCCGTGCAGGAATATGTGGCGCATGGCCATGATGTGATGGTGCAAACCGGTGCCGGTGCGGGCATCGGCGCCGATGATGATGCCTATCGCGCCGCCGGCGCCCGCATCGCGCCCGATGCCGCCAGCATCTTCGCGGTTGCCGGCATGATCGTGAAGGTGAAGGAACCGCAGCCGGCCGAATGGACGATGCTGCGCGCCGGCCAGATATTGTTCACCTATCTGCACCTTGCGCCCGATCCGGCGCAGACGCGGGGCCTGCTGGCCAGCGGCGTGACCGCGGTGGCCTATGAGATGGTGGGCGATGGCCACGGCCTGCCGCTGCTGACCCCGATGAGCGAAGTGGCCGGCCGGCTGGCCATCGAGGCCGCAGCCATTGCCTCGCGCGGGCACATGGGCGGCAAGGGCCTGTTGCTGGGCGGGGTTCCCGGCGTGGCGCCGGCGCGCGTCGTGGTGCTGGGTGGCGGGGTGGTGGGCACCCATGCGGCGCGCATGGCCGTTGGCCTGGGCGCCGAAGTGACCATCCTTGATCGGGCGCTGCCGCGCCTGCGCCAGCTGGACGAGCTGTTCCAGGGCCGGGTGCGCACCCGCTATTCCAGCCGCGCCGCCATAGAGGCGGAAATCCGCGCTGCCGATGTGGTGGTTGGCGCCGTGCTGGTGCCGGGTGCCGCGGCGCCGCGGTTGATCACCCGCCAGATGCTGGCGCTGATGGCGCCGGGCACCGTGCTGGTGGACGTTGCCATCGATCAGGGCGGCTGCTTTGAAACCAGCCGGCCGACAACCCACGAGGCGCCCACCTATGTCGTGGATGGCATCATCCATTATTGCGTGGCCAACATGCCGGGCGCGGTGCCGCGCACATCATCCCAGGCGCTGAACAATGCCACGCTGCCCTATGGCCTGGCGCTGGCCGATGGCGGGCTGGCGGCCATCGCGGCCTCGCCCGCGCTGCTGGCCGGCCTGTCGGTGCATCGCGGCCATCTGACCAGCGCACCGGTGGCCGAAGCCCTGGCCCTGCCGTTCACGCCGCCACAGGACGCGCTGGCGCTTTAATCGGGGATCGGCGGGCGCGCGAACAGGGCCGGGGCCATGGTTTCGTCGCCCGTCATCTCGTACCGGATCAGCGCCATGGGGATGCGGCCACGGCGGATGAAATCGTCGTGGAAGGCCTTCAGATCGAAGCGGTCGCCCAGTTGCCGGCGGCGCGCGGCCAGCAATTCCCACATCTGCACATTGCCCATCGTGTATTCGAGGCCGTGGCCCGGCAGCGCGCGGATATGGGCATATTTGCGCGCCACGTCGGCATCCAGGAACGGCGTCACCTGCTGCCACCAGTCGGCGGTTTCGGTGGCGGTCAATTCGTTGCGCTGGTTGCGGATGTCGCCCACGCTGCGCGCCGCCCGCCAAAGGCCGAAGATGTAGATCAGTTCCTTCACGCGCGGCCGATCATCGAAGAAGCCCGCCTGCAGCGCAGCTTCCTCCAGATAGACCGCCCAGCCCTGCCAGCGCGCGCCGTCGTTCACGGCGCGGCGGATCGGATTGGGATGGGCATTGGCCAGCATCAGATCCATGCGGTGGCCGGGGATCACGGCATGCAGGTGATCGGGCGAGGGATCGCGAAACTGCACCTGTTCCCAGAAATTGGGCGGCGTTGGCCGGCGCACGAAGGGCACGTTGTACGGCTCGGCATAGGGGGGCACCACCATGCCGGCCAGGGTCTTGGGGATGGCCGGCGGGATGGTCATGAAGCCGCCTTCAAGAAAGCGCCGCACACGGGCATCGGTGTCGGCCACGCGCGCCTTGTAGTCGGCATCGTTGCTGGCCATTTCCAGCTTTGACAGTGCCTTGCTGCGATGCTCGGCGATGGCGGTGAAGGCCATCATGCGATCAAGCTCGCGCTGGCTGATGGCAAGGGCGGCGGCGCTGTCCCACGGCATCTGCAGGGCGTGACGCAGATACCAGTCAAGCCGCGCGGTGCCGACGCCGGCGCGCGCCGTGATGCGCGGCTGCCGTTCGACCAGCCAGCCACGATAATCCTCCAGCGCCGCCAGTGCCGCATCGATGGCGGGCAGCAGATCGGGCTGCCGGGCTTGCGCCCGCGTCCGCAGATCGCGGAACCATCCGATCACGCCGGCCGGCGCGACGGTCCGCGCCGGATAGCCATCCTCCACCCCGTCGGACTGGGTGAGCGAACGGATGGCAAGATCGACATGATCGCGCGCCATGTCGTCCAGCGTGACGCGTGAACCAGCAAGCATGCCGGGCACGCCAGCCAACCGCGACGCGAGGCCAGGATCGGGCAATTCGGCAAAGGCCATGCGCTGCAGCGGTTCCAGATAGAAGCCGGGATCGCGCGCCCACGGCCGTGTCACCTTCAGCAGGAATTCGGCGCGATCCAGTTCCGAACGCACCACCAGCCAATCCACCTTGGCCTCGCGCGGCCAGGTGGCGACAGGCAGGGCGGCATGGCGTTGCTGAAGGGCGGCCAGCGCCGCCAGCCGGCGATCCATGGCGGCCTTGCCATAATCGCCCGACAGACCGCGCTGCCAGGCCTGGAATTCGCCGAACAATGCCAGCAGGGCGGCCTGCGGCTGGGCCGCCTTGTCTGCCGCAGGTGGTGATGGTTGCGCGGTGGCGACAGCTGGCAGCGCCAGCAACATCGCCAGGGCCAGTGTGGTGAAGCGCCGTGCCATGATTTCGTCCTCCCCCGTTTTGCGGCAGCATATCGCGCAGATGGCCACAATGCGAACATTTGTTCGCAAATGGCCATTTTCGGCTTTGCGGCTGGCCGTGGATGTGCCAGCAAGGGCCCATGCTGACGGATCTGACTGGCAAGACGGTGCTGCTCACGGGCGCATCCAAGGGGATTGGCGCAGCCACCGCCGCCGTGCTCGGCGCTGCCGGGGCCCATCTGATCGCCCATTATGGCAGTGATCGCGCCGGGGCAGAGGCCGCAACCGCCGCCATCCCGCCGGAACGCTGCCGCCTGATCGGGGCCGATCTGGCCGATCTGGATGCGGTGGAACGCCTGTGGGACGAGGCCGTGGCGTGGCGCGGGCGCGTTGACGTGCTGGTCAACAATGCGGCGGTGATGGATTTTTCCGGCGGCATCGATGCCCCGCTGGAGGAATGGGACGCGGTGTGGGAACGCGCCCTGCAGGTGAATGTGAAGGCGCCGGCCCGGCTGATGCGCCGCGCCGTGCAGCATTATCTGGCCCGGGGTGGCGGCAGCATCATCACCATCAGCAGCTGGGCCGCCCAGCGCGGCGTGAGCAACCCGGCCACCATTGCCTATGGCGCGTCCAAGGCAGCGGTGCGTTCGGCCACACAATCCATCGCCCGCACCTATGCCAAGGCCGGGATCATGGCCTACATCGTCGCCCCCGGCGTGGTGCGCACACGGCTGTCCGAACAATTCGCCGCCACGCAGGGCGGGGAAGCGATCGTCTCTGCCGGCCTTGCCAGCGGTGAATGGGTGACGCCCGATGAACTGGGCCGGCTGGTGGCCTTCATCGCCACTGGCGCGGTGCCGCAGCTTTCGGGCGGCACCATCGATGTCAACGGCGCTTCCTACATCCGCTGATGCGCGTTGATCTGCCCGGGATCGATCGCAGCGGGACCGGCTTCCACTTCCGGTTTGCCGGCCGGCCGGTGCAGGCCTTTGCCGGCGAAAGCCTGGCCGCCGCGTTGACCGCTTCTGGCGAGCTTGTGACACGCACCACGGCGGCCGGAGACGGACGCGGCATCTTCTGCGGCATGGGCGTGTGCGGGGAATGTGCCGTGCTGGTGGATGGCGAGATGCGCCGCGCCTGCATGACCGCCGCAGCGCCCGATCTGGCCGTGGAACCCGCCCCGGCCCTGGCCCGGCCGCATGTGAGGGAGGCGGGTGAAGCCCATGCCCTTGCATGTGATCTGCTGGTGATCGGCGCTGGCCCGGCCGGGCTGGCCGCCGCCGAGGCAGGCCGGGCGGCCGGACTGGATGTGGTGCTGATCGACGAGCGTTCGCAGCCGGGCGGGCAGTATTTCAAGCAGCCGGGCAAGGGCTTTGCCATGGATGCCGGCCGCATCGATGCCCAGTTTGCCGAGGGCCGGGCGCTGGCGGCGCGGGTGGCCGCATCGGGCGCCAGGCTGCTGGCCGGCACGCTGGCATGGTCGGCCCGGCAGGAGGCCGGCGCCGTGCTGATCGATGCACAGGGGCCAGATGGGGCAATCAGCATCCGCGCCCGCCGGCTGGTGATTGCCGCCGGGGCCATGGAAAAGCCGTGGCCGATGCCGGGCTGGACCTTGCCCGGCGTGATGACAACCGGCGCCGGCCAGACGCTGCTGCGGGCCGGCCTGGTGGCCCCCGGCGCCCGGGTGCTGGTGGCCGGCAACGGCCCGCTCAACCTGCAGCTTGCCGATGAACTGGTGCGGGCTGGTGTGCGCGTGGTGGCGGTGGCCGAACAGGCGCCGCGGCCCGGCCCGGCGCATGTGGGCGCGGTGGCGGCCATGCTGATGGGCCATCCGGCGCTGGTGGCGGCCGGGGCTGTGCAACTGGCGCGGCTGGCGCGGGCCGGGGTGCCGGTGCGCCATGGCCATGTCGTCACACAGGCTGCAGGCGATGGCCGGGTGGAGCGGGCGATGATCGCGCCAGTTGGCCGCGATGGCCGGCCGGGGGAAGGCCAATGGCTGGAGATTGACGCGCTGTGCATCGGCGCCGGGTTCCAGCCGCAGGCGGAAATCGCCCGGCTGCTGGGCTGTGCGCTGGGGTGGCGCGATGGCGGCCCGGTGGTGGTGCGGGATGATGATGGCCGCACCAGTGTGGATGCGGTGTTTGTGGCCGGCGATGGCGGCGGCCTGGGCGGGGCGCGGGCGGCGCTGGCGCAGGGCTGGCTGGCCGGCGCGGCGGCAGCGCGTGATCTGCTGGGCAGCCTGCCGGCGCCGCTGCTGGCCGAACAGGCCCGCCGGCAGGCGGCATTGGCCCGCGCCCGGCGTTTCCAGTCCGGCCTTTGGCGGCTGTTCGCGCCCGTCCCGCTGGCGGTGCCCCTCGCCACCGCCGATACAGTGCTGTGCCGCTGCGAAGGCGTGCGCTTTGGCGCGGTCGATGCACTGATCAAGGCCGGCAACAGCGATCCCGGCAGCATCAAGCGGGCGACCCGGCTGGGCATGGGCCGCTGCCAGGGCCGCTATTGCGGGCCGTTGCTGGCAGCACGGCTGGCCCAGCAGGCCGGGCGCCCGGCCACCGCCGATGATCTGTTCGCGCCGCGCCCGCCGTTCAAGCCAACAACGCTTGCGGCCATCGCGGCGGCCGCGAAATGATCCGGCTGCTGGCCTTGCTGTGGCTGCTGCTCGCAGCCCCGGTGCTTGCGCGTGATCTGGCCGAGATCCGGGCCAGCGGCACGCTCAAGGTGGGCGTCAATCCCAACTTCCCGCCGATGTCCAGCTATGGCCCCGGCGGCGTGTTGCAGGGTTTCGATGTGGCGGTGGCGCAGGAACTGGGCCGCCGGCTGGGCGTGAAGGTGGAACTGGTGCCCACCGAGGCCGCCAGCCGCGTGCCGTTCCTGGTCTCTGGCCGCATCGATCTGTCGCTCGGCGCGCTCACCATCACGCCGGAACGCCGGGCGCTCATCGATTTTTCGGTGCCGCTGCATTCGGAATCGATGGGCGTGATCACCACCGATCGTGTGTCTGCCGCGCGCTGGCAGGAGCTTGATCGCCCCGGCATCACGCTGGTCAACATGCGGGGCAACCAATCGGTTTCCGTTCTGGAAGAGTTGCTGCCGCGCCCGCGCCGCCTGCTGGTGGACGGCAATGCCGATACCATCCGCGCGATTGCGCAGGGGCGCGCCGATGCGCTGGTGGAAAATGTCGATTTCTTCATCGGCTTCACGAAGAATTATCCCGATGTGCGCTGGCGCGTGCTGCCCGATCCGATCTTCACCGCCTGGTGCGGCGTGGGGCTGGCCAAGGGCAATGAGCCGCTGCGCGCCGCGGTCGATACGGCGCTGATCGCCATGCACCAGGATGGCACGGTGAACCGGCTGTGGCAGGCGGCCTATGGTGCGGCGATGACGGTGCCGGTGGGCGCCGAACAGTTGCAGCGTGCGGCCTCCAGTGGTGCCGGCGGCTATCGCTTCGATTGGCAGCCGGTGCTGGCGGCGCTGCCCTATCTGGCCGGCGGCGCGCTCATCAGCCTGCAGATCGCCCTGGTGGCCTTTGCGGCGGGTAGCATCATCGGGCTGGCGGCGGCGCTGGCGCGGCTGCATGGCCCATCCTGGGCGGCGCGCACGGCGGGTTTCTATGTGGCGGCGATCACCAACACGCCGGCGCTGGTGCAGATCTTCCTGCTCTATTACGCACTGCCCGAAGTGGGGATCATGCTGCCCGGCATCGTGGCGGTGATGCTGGGCCTCACCCTGAATGCCGGCGGCTATCTGGCCGATATCCTGCGGGCCGGTATCCAGTCCGTCCGGCCATCAGAGATGGAGGCGGCCGACGTTCTGGGCCTGTCGCGGCTGGACAAGCTGCGCCATGTCATGCTGCCGCACATCGTGGCCACCGTGTATCGCCCGCTGGCCAATTTCTTCATCGTGCTGGTGCTGGGCAGTTCGATGGCGGCGCTGTTCGGCGTGGAGGAACTCACCGGCCGCGCCATCAACATCTCCACCGCCAATTTGCGCACCATCGAGACCTTTGCGGTCACCGGCCTCATCTACATCGCGCTCACCCTCATCGCGTCGGCCCTGCTGGCGCTGGCCGGGCGGCAGTTGTTCCGGGTGCGGGCATGAACGGGGCCGCCGAATTCTTCACCACCGACACCGCCGCCTTCCTGGCCGGCGCGCTGGGCCGCACCTTGTGGATGACGCTGCTGGGCTGCACGCTGGGCTTCCTGCTGGGCGGCGTGCTGGCGCTGGTGCGGCGCACGCGCGGGCCGCTGCTTGCCCCGGCGCGGCTGCTGGCCGGCCTTTATGTCGAAACCTTCCGGCGGCTGCCGTTCCTGGTGATCCTGATCCTGGTGCTGTTCTCGGTACAGGCGGTGGCGCCGGGCCTGTCGCTGCTGGGCATCGCCACCATCGCCGTCACGCTGGCAGCCACCGCCTATCTGGCAGAGATCATCCGCGCCGGGCTGGATGCGGTGCCGCGCCCGCAGGTGGAAGGCGCCGAGGTTCTGGGCCTTTCCGCGCTCGACCGGCTGCGCTTCGTGGTGCTGCCGCAGGCCTGGGGGGTGATCCTGCCGCCGGCCGCCGCCTTCATGGTGATGTTCGTGAAGGATACCGCACTGGCCAGCCACCTTGGCGTCGTGGAGCTGGCCTTTGCCGGCAAGATCCTTGTGAACAAGGGATTTTCGCCCACGCTGGGCTTTGGGGCCGTGCTGGTTCTCTATGCCCTTGTCAGCTGGCCGCTGGGCCGCGCCGCCGCACATCTGGAGAAGAAACTTGCCGCTCCTCGACATCGCTGAGCTCTCCGCCGGCTATGGCGGCAACACCATCCTGGATGGCGTCTCGCTCACCGCCGAACGCGGCGACATCGTCAGCCTGATCGGGCCATCGGGATCGGGCAAGTCCACCCTGCTGCGCGTGTTGATCGGCCTTACGCCTCCCACCGGCGGCACGGTGCGCATCGATGGCGCGGCGGTGGACTATGCCGACAGTGCGGCCCTGAAGGCGCTCCGGCGGCGGATGAGCATCGTGTTCCAGCAGTTCAACCTGTTCCAGAACATGACCGCGCTCGACAATCTGACACTGGCGCCGGTCCGCACGCTGGGGGTGGCGCGCGCCGAGGCCGAGGCGCGCGGGCGTGACCTGCTGGCCAGGGTGGGCCTGGCCGACAAGGCGGGGGCCTATCCGGCGCAATTGTCGGGCGGGCAGCAGCAGCGCGTGGCGATCGCGCGGGCGCTGGCGATGCAGCCCGAGATCCTGCTGCTGGACGAAGTGACCTCGGCGCTTGATCCCGAACGGGTAGGCGAGGTGCTGGACACGATCCGCACGCTGGCCGAGACCGGCATCACCATGCTGCTGGTGAGCCACGAGATGGGCTTCGTGCGCGAGATTTCGACCAAGGTGGTGATGATGGACGCCGGCCGCGTGGTGGAAGCGGGGCCGCCGGCCAGCATCTTCGAGTCCCCGCGCGAGACGCGGACCCGAAGCTTCATGCAGGCGATCATCCGCCACTAGGGAGGCGCGCGACATATGGACCACACTGGAGGCCGACTGGCAGGCAAGCAGGCGTTCATCACGGCAGCCGGAGCCGGCATCGGCCGGGCCACCGCGCTGGCCTTCGCGCGGGAAGGCGCGCAGGTGATGGCCACCGACATCGACACGCCGGCGCTGGCCAGCCTGAAGGCCGAGGCCCCGTCGATCCAGACCGCGCAACTGGACGTGCGGGATGCGGCGGCCGTGGCGGCGGCGCTGGCCGGCACGGCGCCCGATGTGCTGTTCAACTGCGCCGGCTTCGTGCACCAGGGCAATATCCTGGAGCTCAGCGACGCGGACTGGGCCTTTACCTGGGATCTGAACGTGACGGCGATGATGCGCAGCATCCGCGCCGCGCTGCCGGGGATGCTGGCGCGCGGCAGCGGCACCATCATCAACATCGCGTCGGTCGCCTCCTCCATCAAGGCCTGGCCGAACCGCTGTGCCTATGGCGTGACCAAGGCGGCGGTGATCGGCCTCACCAAGTCGGTTGCGGCCGATTTCGCCGGGCGCGGCATCAGGGCCCATGCCATCTGCCCCGGCCCCATCGAGACGCCGTCGCTGCTGGCCCGCATGAACGCCCAGCCCGATCCGTCCGCCACGCGCGCCGCGTTCATCGCCGGCCAGCCGATGGGGCGGCTGGGCCGGGCGGAGGAGGTGGCGGCGCTGGCGGTCTATCTGGCGTCGGACGAGGCAAGTTACACCACCGGCCAGACCCACATCATCGACGGCGGCTGGTCCGGTTAGGGACGTTTGGGCGCAAAGCTGTCCGGGGGCAGATCGAAGAAGGGCGGGCGGCCCAGGATCCGATCGGCCGTCAGCCGGGCCGCCGCCGGGCCACCGGTGAAGCCCATCCACGGCACGAAGCAGACATGGGCATCGGGATGATCGGGCAGCGGGCCGATGATCGGCAGCCAATCATCGGTACCGTTCACGAAGGCGGCCCAGCTGCGCACCAGGTTCAGGCTGCCCAGCGCCGGCACCATGTCGAGCGCCACCTTGAGATTGGCGGCCAGATTGGCGGGATCGACCTGTGGGCGCCCCTGTTCATCCAGCCGCGCATCCCAGCCGCCGCCGATCAGCAAACTGCCATTCTTCGCCTGCTTGAGGGTAAGCTTCTGGCTGGCGCAATAGACAAGATGTGGCACCAGCGGCGCGGCCGGTTCGGTCACACTCACCTGGATGGCCACGGCATCGATGGCCAGCGGCGTGCCCAGCTGGGCGGCCAGCCGCCCGCTTTCGGAACCCGCTGCAATCACGATGCGCGGCGCGCACCAGCGCTGATCGCCGGCCGCAACGACATAGGTGCCGCCGTCTGCCGCGATGCTGGCCGGGCCGGCGCCGCTGATGATCGTCACCCCGGCGGCGCGGGCGGCTGCGGCATAGGCGGGCGCCACCAGCAGCGGGTTGGCCTTGCCCTCGATGCCGGCAAAGGCGCCGCCGACCGCCCTTTCGGACAGATAGGGGGCCAGATCGCGCAAGGCCTTGCCGCCAATCAGATCAACGCCCAGCCCGGCATCGCGCTCGATCGTGGCCTTGGTCTCGATCTCGGCCATTTCCGCCTCGTTCACCGCCACGAGGAGCCCGCCGCCAAAGCGGATATCAAGATCCGCACCCAGATCGGCCTCAAGCCGTTGCCACAGGCCGATCGAGGCGATGAACAGCCGGATCGCCGGCTGGAAGCGCCGGGCCCAATCGGCCCCAAGCGTGCGGAACGGATCGTGCGGGATCTGCGCGTGCAGGCTGCCGGCATTGGCCGAAGAGGCCTGCGCGCCCGGCACGCCGGCCTCCACCAGCGTCACCGCCATGCCGCCCCGCGCCAGGTCCAGCGCAGTGGCAAGGCCGGCGATGCCGCCGCCAACAATGATAACGTCTGCGTGCATCACCGGTTGTTCTGCTTCCTTGTGCCCCATGGCTTGCCACGGCAAAAGTGGGCGCTATGCTGACATTTGTTCGCATTTCGCATATTCTGGGCACCAACAACAGCATCAACCGGGGCTAAAATCGCATCAACTCGAAGGGGTGATGCGCCTTCCATCCAGCAAAAGGCAGGTTCATGACAGTGGAATTCCGGGGCAGCCATACCGTGGCCGTGACGCCGTTCAACAATGATGGCAGCGATATCGATATCGGCCGTCTGAACGCCTTCCTTGATTGGCAGGTGGAATGCGGGGTGCCGGGCGTGATCATGCTGGGCACCACCGGTGAATTCCTCACCATCAGCGATGATGAACGCCGCCGGCTGGTGGAAGCGACCGTGCGCCATGCCGCCGGCCGCTATCAGGTGATGGTGGGCACGATGAACGCCTACACCCCCAACGCCGTGTGCTACAGCCGCGAAGCACAGGATCTGGGCGCCGATGGCCTGATGATCATCCCGCCTTATTACTACACCCCCACCGACGACGAGATCTTTGAATATTACCGCGCCATCTGCGAGGCGGTTTCGGTCCCGATCATGCTCTACAACAACCCGGTGACATCGAACCGCGACATGTCGGCGGCGCTGGTGGCACGGTTGACATCGGCCTTCGAACAGGCCCGCTACATCAAGGAAGCCAGCATGGACGTGGCCCGCGTCTATGACATCGTGGAGGCCACGGGCGGCGTCATGAACGTGTTCGCCGGGGAGCGCCCGGTGGAAAGCTTCCTGCTGGGCGCGGTGGGCTATGTGAACCCGTATGGCAATTATCTGCCCTATCAGACGCGGCGGATGTGGGATCTGCTGGTCGAAGGCCGCGTGCACGATGCCGCGCACATCCAGGCGCTGGTCCACAAGTTCGACAAGATCATTGCCGAAGGCCACCCCACCTATGGCCACCAATGCTATTCCAAGGCGCTGGCCGGCGCGCGCGGCTATCCGGTGGGCGATGTGCGCGCACCGCTGACCAAGTTTGCCAGCCTGGGCGATGAAGGCCGCACCAAGCTGAAGCAGATCCTGGGCGTGTTCGACGAGATTGATGCCCTGATGGCCGATATCGATGGCCGCAGCACCGACAGCCACGCCCACCGCGCGCACGCGGCCTGACACATGTCCGATATTGCCCTGTTCACGCCGCTGACCATCCGCGGCGTCACCTTCCGCAATCGCGTGGTGCTGGCCCCAATGTGCCAGTATCGCGCGATCGATGGCGTGGCGCAGCGCTGGCACCGCAGCCACCATGGCCGGCTGGCGCTGGGCGGGCTGGGCGGCGCGCTGCTGGAAGCCACCGCCGTGGCACCCGAAGGCCGCATCACGCCGGGCTGCCTTGGCATCTGGACGGATGATCATCTGCCCGGCCTGCAGGAACTGGTGGCCATCTATCATGATGAAGGCGTGCCGGTGGGCATCCAGCTTGCCCATGCCGGCCGCAAGGCGTCGGCCGCGACGCCGTTCGAAGGCGCGCAGCCGCTGCCGGCCGGGGATCCGCGTGGCTGGCAGAGCGTGGCGCCCAGCGCCATCCCGTTCGGCCCCGGCTGGCAGACGCCGCGCGCGCTGAACGAAGCGGGCATTGCCGAGCTGATCGAACAGTTCGCCGCGGCCGCCCGCCGCGCCGTGGCCGCCGGCTTCGATTTCGTCGAGGTGCACGGTGCCCATGGCTATCTGATCAACAGCTTCGTCTCGCCGATCAGCAACCAGCGGGATGATGGCTGGGGCGGCGAAAACCGCTTCCGGCTGGCCATCGAGATCACCCGCGCCGTGCGTGCCGCGGTGGGCGAGGCAATGCCGGTGTTCTACCGCACCTCCAGCGTGGACGGTGCCGACGGCGGCATCACCATGGCGGACACGGTGGCACTGGCCGCCGCGCTGAAGGCCGCCGGAGCGGACGTGATCGATTGTTCAACCGGCGGCGTGCTTGGCCCATCCGGGGTGGCCTCCGTGCCGCCGTCGCCGGGCTATCTGGTGCCCTATGCGGCGCAGGTTCGGCGCGAGGCCGGGGTGGCCAGCATGGCTGTCGGCCTGATCATGGACGGGGCCCTCGCCAACCGCATCATCACCGATGGCGAGGCCGATCTGGTGGCGGTGGGCCGGCAGTTGCTGGCCGATTCCGCCTTCGTCCACCGCGCCGCGCAGGAACTGGGCCATCCGCAGCCGCACCGGCTGCTGCCGCAGGGCCTGGGCTTCTGGCTGGAACGGCGCAAGTTCAGCTGAGGATCAGGGGTTTGCCACGGGGATGGGGGGTGCCTGCCACATCCCCTTCACCTGATCATCGTTGCCGGTCATCTCCCAGCGCACCAGCGTGATCGGCATGATGCCGCTGGCGATGAAGCGATCATGGAAGCGGCCCAGATCGAAGTTGCGGCCTTCCTTCAGCGCCACTTCGGCCAGAAGCTGTTCCAGCTGCATCTTGCCGAAATAATAATTGATGCCCAGGCCCGGCTGCCGAAGATAGAGCGCCATGTCATACAGCGCGGTGTCGTCGGTCTTTTCCATCCAGTAGGGCGTGCGGGTGGTGAGCGAGGTCAGCGCCTCGTCGAAGCTCCATTCATTGGCGTGCACCTTCAGTTCCGGCAGCAGCCGCGCGGCGCGGTTGGCCATCA
>Ga0075157_10001669_pt1 | contig 13645 bp, 10 predicted proteins | sample JI81BgreenDNA_FD_70967 | JGI IMG/M metagenome (GOLD analysis project Ga0075157, IMG submission 70967) | Wastewater effluent complex algal communities from Wisconsin, to seasonally profile nutrient transformation and Carbon sequestration -... | ecosystem: Engineered > WWTP > Effluent > Algae...
CTTTTTTTGTTTTTGTTAAATGAATTTCTTACTAAAGAAAAGTCAAGTTTGGATTCTCGGTTGTATCCTTTAGCCATCTAGAAATCGTCGAATTTCTAGAGAAGGTAGCCCGAATTCCTTCTAACAAATCTTACGATTTGTTAGCCTTCGCTTGTTTTCTTTACAAACTCATTTTTTTTTTCTTTAGGATAAATTTTATACTGAAGGAAACTTTTATAGGATAGGAATTTTAAACTTGATCCGCCTCTTAAGGTCCTAGTTTTTTTTAGGTATGCTTTTTAAATATTGATAGTTTGTTTGATATTTTAAAGGTAACGAAGTATTCACGGATTTGCGAGTAAAACAATTTGTTTAACAATAAGAGGGCAGATTTGATAAAATTCGTGAAACTAGGCCTGATCATTAACCCAAATCTGGGTTTCTGGGTTAAAAAGTATTTTTTAACCCAGCCAAAAAGACGAGTCTTTTTTTGTTTAAATGATTTTTTCTTTCGCCAATCAAGCAAGGCCCAGCTTTTTTGATTTTGTTCAAAAAAAAAAAATTCTTATTTGAAAAAATTTATCTACTCGATTTTTATAACTAAATACATTTCTATGAGTCAAAACGAAGTTGATATCAATAAATTAAGTTTATCTGAAGTTGTTTCAAGACCAAACCCAAATAAACAAGTAGTTGAATTAAATAGAACTAGTCTTTATTGGGGATTATTATTAATTTTTGTATTAGCTGTATTATTTTCAAGCTATATTTTCAACTAATTTTTGGTTGAACAACAAATCTGTCTCTCGACCTATATTCCGAAAAAGCTATGAGCCGAGCCGAAAGGACTTCGAAATGAAAAACCGCTTAGCGGTTTTTCTTTACAACTTCATTTGGTCCTATGGAAGAACTGGATCGAAACTCTGTCTATTTTGAGGTCGATTTGTAAGTTGTGCCGATTTTTTTTTTTTCACGAGTGATTTTCAACTTTGTATCGAAAATCCTCCTTTTTCTCTCATCCTCAGACACTCTTTTCTACTAGGGTTCCAGTTCTAAGGTTTTGGTCTGGCTGGGCTTTCTCGCGACCTCTCTTAATAAAGTTAAGAGAGGTCGCGAGAAAGCCCATAACCCCAGCAAAGATAAGGGAGATCGAAGCAGAAAGAAAAATTTTCAAAAGGTGAATCAAATTTAATATTTGAAAAAAGTATTAGCTAATATTTTAATTTTTTAGTTAATCCAAAATTCTACTTTATTAGTTAAGAGAAAGTAATAAAAATGCTTTTATGTTAATTTGTTCCAATTTAGATGTAAAACTTAAATGATTTAAATTGGTTCAATTAAAATTTAAGTGAATTTACTAAAAATTGTTAAGTTTTTGATGCATTGTTATAATTTTTAAAAAGTTTTATGGCAAATACTGGTGTAACTGGACGTGTTCCATTATGGCTAATTGGTACAGTAGTAGGTTCTTTAGCTATTGGTTTACTTGCAATCTTTTTTTATGGTTCATACGTAGGTTTAGGTTCGTCACTTTAATTTTTATTTAGAAAGAAAGCCTATTACGAATCCTGTTCATCTAACAGGATTCGTAAAGGGGTTTCAAATTTTTACCAGGTGACACAAAATTTGACACATTTTTTTTTTTTTCTAACAATCAAATTTAAATTGACAATTTTAGAAAAAATTGTCAATTTAATACAGTATATAATTACTCTACTAACATTTTTCAAAAATTTCCAGTATTTTAAATTCCAAAAGAAAAATACTTTAAATTATTTTTTATTGGTATTTGGTTTATTGCTCTTCTTAGACAGAAGGATAAAAATCGTTGAAACAAAAAAAGACTCGTCTTTTTGGCTGGGTTAAAAAATACTTTATTTGTGTAAACTAAAGATCGATTTTATATAGTTGCAATAATTTTCTCCTTTCAGAGACTTCTGCCCTTTAACGGGTCTGCAAAAAGCAGTTATGTTTACACTAGAACAAGTACAGAACAAGAGTGAAGAAATATTTACTTTATAGTTAGAATAAAAAGTAGACTGAAAAAATTTTGGTCTAAAGCGGCACCTCGGAAAGCAGAAAAAGAAAAATTAAGCTTTCTGAGATTAGATCTATTTTCGGGTTTTGGATCTTTTCTGGGTTTAGCTAGTTATCAAAAATTGTTACATTTTTTAGCAAATTTCGCAAAAAACGAATAAAAACTAAATTACAATGTCCCTGTCTCGGAATTCGGGCTCGGTAAGACTACGTCTTACCGAGAAAACAATTATTTCATTTGAAAAATCTGGGTTTCTGGGTTAAAAAGTATTTTTTAACCCAGCCAAAAAGACGAGTCTTTTTTGTTTCAAAGCGATTTTTCGACCTACCTTAACTTTTGTTAAGGGAGAAGGGGGGCATCCTTTTTCTCAAAGCTCGTTTTATTTACGTGGGCCTTTTCTGGCTTCGCTAAAAAAGACTTTTTAGCTTTCTCGGAATTCGGGCTCGGTTAGACTTAGTCTAACCGAGAAACAATTCCGAGGTTTAAACCCGAGATTTAAAATTCTTTCAATTCTAACAACACTATGATTTTAAAATTTTCTATTTTCTTCTCTACAAAAATGAAATTACAAAATAATGTCAAAACAACTTCGAAAAAACGTAAAAAAACCTAGAAAAAAAATTTACCGTGGAGTAGTTTATATTCAAACAACTCAAAACAATACTATTGTAACAATTACAAATATTAAGGGAGATGCTGTTTGTTGGAGTTCTGCTGGTTCATGTGATTTAAAAGGTCGTCGTAAGGCTACAGCTTATGCTGCAAAGTTAGCAGCTGCAAATGCAGCTAAAAAAGCTCGTAGAGAGTTTGTATTAAAAGAAGCAAAAGTTTTAATTACTGGTCCAGGCGCAGCGCGTGATACAGCTATTCATGAAATTCATAAAGCTGGTATCAAATTAACAATTCTAAGAGAAAAGTCAGGAGTCCCACATAATGGTTGTCGACCACCAAAACGTCGTCGTGTATAACGTTTATATTTATAAAATGTATTCATTTTAGTCTTTATTAAAGGATTAAGCGAGCCAGAGTCGGACGGGGGGCAACAGAAGAGGAGAGAAAAGACTTCGTCTTCTTGGCTGGGTAAAAAAATACTTTTTAACCCAGAAACCCAGGTAAAAAGAGAGCTGAAAAATTGGTTTGAAACAAAAAAAGACAAATTTTTCTTTTCGACTTTTAAAAAGTCCCTCCTTTAAAAGCTTCTCTCTCTGGCTCTAAATCACTTCTCTCTCTCTCTCGAAATCGTTCCGATTTCGAGAGAGAGAGAAGAAGCTCATAATGACGATTACTGTCTCGCGTTTTGATAAAGGTACGTTTATGACAACTTTTTTGTATCTCAGAACAAAGTTGTTAGCCAAATGATAGGAATAGCCATTTTTTTTAACAGTGGTGATTAGATGAATATTATAACGTATTTATTGATCTAAATAAAAATTTATGATGTTGAACAACAATTGACAGAATTAGAAAAAATAGGCTTAATTCCGCGTTCCATAGTTCGAATGTTGGATCGGTTTTATTACCAAATCTATTTAGGAACAGCTGAACCTTTAGTTAAACAATTTCGTTTTTCTAAATATTTGTTATTGACAAGTGTAAAATCCTTGTTTGTTGTTTTATTTATTCCTTTTTTTATTAATATTTTGACTAAAATTTATATTTTTCGACCATTAGTAGAATATTTTTGGGATACAAAACAGACTGAAATTTTTTTAAATTATGAATTACAAGAAAAAGCTTTTACTGAAATTCGAAATTTTGAAGAAAAAATCTATTTTGATCATTTATTAAAAATATCTGAGGAAAGGAGGGACGAATGGGAAACAGAAAGGACTACGTCCTTTCTCTCCACTTCTTTTTCTGTTGATCCGGCTCTAAACCTCGGAATTGTTTCTCGGTTCGACGTAGTCGAACCGAGCCCGAATTCCGAGAAAGCTTTAAACCTAAATTTTGTCGCTTTTGGGAATCAACCTACCTCAAGAACAGGAACAATTATTGAAATGGAAGGATACTCTTTACTAAATCAAAGTTTTCCTGGGCTGTCCTCTTTTTCGCGTTATAATTCCGATAATGACTTTTTATTGAGTTCTGTCGAAAGAAATAGTAATTTTAGTTCTGGTCTAATCGATCCTTTTGATCATAATAATATCTTTTTAAATTCGTATGATTCTACTGATATGGGAATGTTTGGGAAAAGCGACAAATCAGAAATGCTGAAAAGCGCAGCGACCTTGGAATTGAAACAATTCCAAGAACGACCTCCCCTAATCTGGATAAGGGGAGGAGAGGACGAGAAAGAGTGCCTTTCTTCAAGAAGCGTCGAAGTCGCTTCTTTTCCCGAAAAAAGAGAAACTACGTTTCTTTTTTCAAGTTTTGTCTATCGTCCTACGGCTCAAAACCTTGGAATTGTTTCTCGGTTCGACTACGTCGAACCGAGCCCGAATTCCGAGAAAGCGACTTTCTCGCAACCTCTCTTAACTTCGTTAAGCGAGAAAGAGAAAAACGGGTTTAAAGTAGCTGAAAACGATGGGGGAGAAAAAGAACGTAGTCCTTTTTCTCAAAGCTCGTTTTCTTTACGTGCTGAGCAAGAGAAAGGACTTTTACAAAGTCCTTTCTCTCCTATATTTCGTCAGAAAACTCGGGAATTAGCTGAACATTATAATAAAGAAAGTATTTCTGCTTTAACAAATTTATTAGCAGATTTTATGGGTTTATTCATTCTTTTGATTTTGCTTGTAAATATGAAAATGTCTTTAATGAATACAACAGCTTTTTTATCTGAATCTTTCTTTAGTTTAAAAGATAGTAAAAAAGCATTTTTAATGTTATTATTTACAGATTTGTTGGTTGGTTTTCATTCACCTCGTGGGTGGGAAGTAATTTTTCATTTTTTATTTGAACATTTTGGTCTTCCTGAAAACCATAATATAATCTTTTTGTTGGTTGGCACGTTTCCAGTACTTTTGGATGCTCTATTTAAATACTGGATTTTCCGTCATTTAAATCGCCATTCACCAGCCACAGTTGCAACATTTCAAGCTATGGTTGAATAATTTTAAAGTACTATAAATTAATCAAATTTTTTTATAATAGATCGGGCTAGACATTAAGCTTATGCTTTTCTTAGATTTGTTAGATGCTTATGCTTCACAAAGTGGAACTTCATAAACAAATTTTAGTTTTGTTTAAAGTTCCACTTTGTGAAGCATTAAAGAGCCATTGAGGGGAGAAAGGACTTCGTCGAAAAGAAAAATTGCTTTGCAATTTTTCTTTTCGACGAAGTCTTCTTGGCTGGGTTAAAAAATACTTTTTAACCCATAAACCCAGGTAAAAAGAGGGCTGAAACAAAAAAAGAAGAAACAAAAAAAGACTTGTTTTTTTGGCTGGGTTAAAAAATACTTTTTAACCCAGAAACCTAAATTTTTCTTTTCGACTTTGTCCTTTCTTTCATAGGTTAAGAGAGCTATGAAAGAAAGGAATTGTTTTTCGGTAAGACGTAGTCTTACCGAGAAACAATTCCTTCTAACAAATCGTAAGATTTGTTAGCCGTCGCTTTGCTTTTCTTTTCGCCGACAAAAGCAATTGTTATCAGGATACTGAAACATTGTGGATCGTATAATTTTTTAAAGTGTGTTGTTTCTCGGTAAGACGTAGTCTTACCGAGCCCGAATTTGCTATTTTTTGGTTTTTATTTGGCGAATAAAAAATTCTCCCTTTCTTCTCATTAATCTATCAAAAATTCATGGAACAATCCGGAGATAGAGTAGGGAGCCAAAAACATTCAAAAATTTTTCTATTCTTTCTCTGGCTCTCAACCTCGGAATTCGGGCTCGGTAAGACTACGTCTTACCGAGAAAACAATCCCAAGGTCGCTATGTTGGGTATAGATCACGGGAAAATATTTTAGAAAAAGAACAAAAAAGAAAGCCGGGTGAATTATAAAATTCATGTCCGGTTTGTGAAGAGGTAAAAAGATGGCACATTTTTAGTTCTATCTTTTTTTCCTATTTTCATCGTATGACTCCTCAACCTGGTGTTCCTCCAGAAGAGTGTGGTGCTGCGGTAGCTGCAGAATCTTCAACTGGTACTTGGACTACTGTATGGACAGATGGTCTTACAAGCTTAGACCGTTATAAAGGGCGCTGTTATGACATTGAACCTGTAGCTGGTGAAGACAACCAATACATCGCTTATGTCGCTTACCCTATTGATTTATTTGAAGAAGGTTCTGTAACTAACCTATTCACGTCAATCGTAGGTAACGTATTTGGTTTCAAAGCTTTACGTGCTTTACGTTTAGAGGATTTACGTATTCCTCCAGCGTATGTTAAAACATTCCAAGGACCTCCACACGGTATTCAAGTTGAGCGTGATAAAATCAACAAGTATGGTCGTGGTCTATTAGGTTGTACAATTAAACCGAAGTTAGGTCTATCGGCTAAAAACTACGGTCGTGCAGTTTACGAATGTCTTCGTGGTGGCCTTGACTTTACAAAAGATGATGAAAACGTTAACTCTCAACCATTCATGCGTTGGAGAGACCGTTTCACTTTTGTTGCTGAAGCTATCTACAAATCACAATCAGAAACAGGTGAAATTAAAGGTCACTACTTAAATGCTACAGCTGCTACTTGTGAAGAAATGCTTAAGCGTGCTGAATGTGCTAAAGAGTTAGGTGTACCTATTATCATGCATGACTACTTAACGGCAGGTTTCACGTCAAACACTACATTAGCTCACTACTGTAGAGACACTGGTCTTTTATTACACATTCACCGTGCTATGCACGCTGTAATTGACCGTCAACGTAACCATGGTATTCACTTCCGTGTTCTTGCGAAAGCTCTAAGAATGAGCGGTGGTGACCACTTACACTCTGGTACTGTTGTAGGTAAATTAGAAGGTGAGCGTGAAGTAACATTAGGTTTCGTTGACTTAATGAGAGATGATTACATCGAAAAAGACCGTAGCCGTGGTGTTTACTTTACACAAGACTGGTGTTCAATGCCAGGTGTAATGCCAGTAGCTTCTGGTGGTATCCACGTATGGCACATGCCAGCTTTAGTTGAAATCTTTGGTGACGACGCTTGTTTACAATTTGGTGGGGGTACTCTAGGTCACCCTTGGGGTAACGCTCCTGGTGCAGCAGCTAACCGTGTAGCTTTAGAAGCTTGTACTCAAGCTCGTAACGCTGGTGTTGACTTAGCACGTAAAGGTGGTGATGTTATCCGTGCAGCTTGTAAATGGAGTCCAGAATTAGCAGCAGCTTGTGAAGTTTGGAAAGAAATCAAGTTCGAATTCGAAACTATTGACAAGTTATAATTTTTTTTTCTTTTATGGTTAATTTGTCCTTCTCCTGTCTATTGTGATTTTATATAAATGACATAGCTTGGAGATGTACACGAATTAACCAGTTTTCTCTAGAAAATTGACCTCTAACGAAAATGATAAAACCAAGGGAGAAGAGATGAAAAAAGAAAGGACTTTGTCAAGTCGACAAGAAAAATTTGAGAAATAAGGGGCGAATTTTTCGCTTTTTTTTGTAAAAAAAGCAGTGTTCGACTTGAAAAGACGTCTATAATTTTTTCTTTAAACTAATTATAGAATCTACATAAAATAAAATTAAATTGAAATTTGTATGGCAAAAAGAAATATGATTCAAAGAGAATTAAAACGTCAAAAATGCGTTTTAAAATATGAGATGAAACGTAAAGTATTAAAAAAGAAAATTAAATTAGCTTCTACTTTAAGAGAAAAGTTAAGTTTACATCGTGAGTTACAAAAACTTCCACGTAATAGTTCTGCTGTTCGTTTACGCAATCGTTGTATGATTACTGGTCGTTCACGAGGTTATTATCGTGATTTTGGGTTATCGCGTAACGTACTACGTGAAATGGCACATCAAGGGTTATTACCAGGTGTTGTGAAATCAAGTTGGTAGGATAAATTAATATAAATTATTTATCAATTAAAAATGTTTTTTCAATTAAAAATTGAGTGGTAAAAAAGGAGTATCTTTAATAGAAGGTACTCCTTTTCAATGAGATACATTTTTTTTTTTTTTCATTTTTTAATCAAATACTCTATTGATTTTTAAACGCTTCTGGCTCACAAATCGGTAGAGTTTGTGAGGGAGATTATTGTAAAGAAAATTCCCTTCTTTTCCCTTTACTTCGTTCCCTCGCTTAGCTGTCAAAAGAATTGAGAACAATTCCTTCTAACAAATCGTAAGATTTGTTAGCCGTCGCTTTTCTTTACGAGGTGAAAAAAAGAAAGAACTTTGTCCTTTCTTTCCTGGGTTAAGAGCGAAGAAGGTGAAAAAGAGAAAGGACTTCGTCGTACAGAAAAATTTGGGTTTCTGGGTTAAAAAGAATTTTTTAACCCAGAAACCCAAATTTTTCTGTACGACGAAGTCCTTTCGCTTCGATTCTTTTTTCGTAGTTTTTGTATTTTCTAAGTTATATGTTATAACGTTATATAAAATACAAAATAGAAATTTATTTAATAAAAAAGTGTATAATTTAGTTAATTTTTCCTTGTTCGTCCTATTTTTGTTTACTAGTGTCAAATGGGGGAACCGAAGAGACATATTCTCTTCGGTTCAGAGTGGATTTTAAAAAAATGATCTAATCCCTATTCAATTCAAGTGGAGAAGAAGAGTAGACTCTTTCGAAAATGTTAGCTAGCGTCAGATTTTTGGAATTCGCAAAGCTTTTGTTTCTGGGATAAAAAGTTATCCTAGCACCCGAAAAAAACTTTGTTTTTTTCGGGATCCTTTCTCACTATCAACAAGTTTAATTTGATATAAAATTGATTTATAAATAAACTATAAAGTCTATGACAATTAATTTGCCAGAAAAAGAGGCAAAACGAGTGCAAATTGCCGTTGATCGTAATCCAGTAGAGACTAGTTTCCAAAAATGGGCGAAACCTGGTCACTTTTCTCGTACATTAGCTAAAGGTCCAAATACTACAACTTGGATTTGGAACTTACATGCAGATGCACATGATTTTGATAGTCATACAACTGATTTACAAGATATTTCACGTAAAGTGTTCAGTGCTCACTTTGGTCAATTAGGTGTTATTTTAATTTGGCTAAGTGGTATGTATTTCCATGGTGCTCGTTTCTCAAACTATGAAGCTTGGTTAAGTGATCCAACACATATTAAACCAAGTGCTCAAATTGTTTGGCCAATTGTAGGTCAAGAAATTTTAAACGGAGACGTAGGAGGTGGATTCCAAGGGGTTCAAATTACTTCTGGTTTCTTCCAACTTTGGAGAGCTGGTGGTATTACTAGTGAATTACAGTTATATACAACAGCTGTTGTAGGTTTAGTATTAGCTGGTGCAATGTTCTTTGCTGGTTGGTTCCATTACCATAAGTCTGCGCCTAAATTAGAGTGGTTCCAAAATGTTGAATCAATGTTAAACCACCATTTAGGTGGTTTATTAGGTTTAGGTTCATTAGGTTGGGCTGGTCACCAAATTCACGTATCATTACCTATTAACAAATTATTAGATGCAGGTGTAGACCCTAAAGAAATTCCTTTACCTCATGAATTTTTCTTAAACAAACAGCTTATGGTAGATTTATACCCTAGTTTTGCGAAAGGTTTAACACCTTTCTTCACATTACAGTGGTCTGAATATGCTGATTTCTTAACGTTTAAAGGTGGATTAAATGAAGTAACAGGTGGTTTACATTTATCAGATACAGCTCACCACCACGTGGCTATTGCCGTTCTATTCTTAATTGCAGGTCATATGTACCGTACAAATTGGGGTATTGGTCATTCAATGAAAGAAATTCTTGAGTCTCATAAGGGTCCATTAACAGGTGAAGGTCATAAAGGGTTATATGAAATTTTAACAACTTCTTGGCATGCACAATTAGCTATTAATTTAGCTTTATTTGGTTCATTATCGATTATTGTCGCTCATCACCAATACTCAATGCCTCCTTATCCGTACTTAGCTACTGATTATGCAACTCAATTATCTTTATTTACTCACCATACTTGGATTGGTGGTTTCTGTATTGTAGGTGCAGGTGCCCACGCAGCTATTTTTATGGTACGTGATTATGATCCAACAAATAACTATAACAATTTATTAGATCGTGTATTACGTCACCGTGATGCAATTATTTCACATTTAAACTGGGTATCTATTTTCTTAGGTTTCCACTCATTTGGTCTTTATATTCATAACGATACAATGAGTGCTTTAGGTCGTCCTCAAGATATGTTCTCAGATACAGCTATCCAATTACAACCTGTATTTGCACAATGGGTTCAAAATACTCATTTCTTAGCACCTCAATTAACAGCACCAAATGCATTAGGTGCTACTAGTGCATCATGGGGTGGTGATGTAGTAGCTGTTGGTGGAAAAGTTGCTATGATGCCTATTTCATTAGGTACAGCTGACTTTATGGTTCATCATATCCACGCATTTACTATTCACGTAACAGTTCTAATTCTGTTAAAAGGTGTTTTATTTGCACGTAGTTCTCGTTTAATCCCAGATAAAGCCAACTTAGGTTTCAGATTCCCTTGTGATGGTCCAGGTCGTGGAGGTACATGTCAAGTATCAGCGTGGGACCATGTGTTCTTAGGTCTATTCTGGATGGTGCGACCCGTTCCTTCACTAACAGCTGGGTATCCTTCGGTGTATTCATTTGGAAATGGAGGGGGGCACGCTTAGGAAGACGAGTCTTCTTCCTCTGCGTGCTCTAACTGTAGAAAGAAGGGGTTAAATTCCCCCGTGCCACCGCTGGCACGATTTCTGACCTTGTAGCCAGAACTAGCAAATCTGGTGATTTTAGCAAAGGTTAGAGAATAGCGATATAACCTAACGGAGATGTATTTAAGCTTCTTATATCGAAATAAGCTTTCGAGATATCATTGCGGGCTTCACGTGGGTGCTTCATCCAGCACACACGAGCGGAATCCTAGCGCCTTCGGGCCCTGGGGAAGTCAAGGAGTAATGTACATCACCTAAGTATCGCGCGATACCTTTCTACGGAACGGTGGAAAGTTTGTTTCTGCTCCCTAGCGGTAGGTTTGCTAGACCATATGCAGAAATGAATGAAGGAAACCCTAAAGAAGCAAATGATTCCTTGCTTACGTGAGGAATATAGGCTGACGTTAGGGGCGCAGTTGAAGATCGATAAATTCCGAACCTATGAGTAACAAATTAACTATAACATTAAATAATAGTAAAGTTACGTGGACGGACATTAATTGGACTTCGGTCAAACACAATGTCCGCAGGATGCAACATCGTATCTATAAAGCGAGGTTAAAGGGAAACATTCAACAGCTTCACTGGTTACAACAACGTTTTATTAACAGTAAAACTGCAAAACTTTGGGCGGTAAGAAGCGTTACAACCTTGAATAAAGGTAAAAATACAGCTGGTATTGATAAGCAAATTATTACCTCGCCGGAACAAAAACTTGAACTCGCGGTAACGCTTAAACTTGATGGTCAAGCATTACCAATACGACGAGTATGGATTCCCAAGCCAGGCAAACAAGAAAAACGTCTTTTAGGGATCCCTGTCATCCGCGATAGGGCCAAACAAGCGTTAGCGAAACTAGCGCTTGAACCCGAATGGGAGGCAATCTTTGAGCCTAACTCTTACGGATTCAGACCAGGTCGTAGCTGCAATGACGCCATCGAAGCAATTTTCTTAAGTCTACGCCATACTACTCCCAAGTGGATATTTGACGCAGATATTCGAAAATGCTTTGATGAAATCGATCAAGATGCTCTCCTTACAAAATTAGAGACTTTCCCTCTAATGAGAAAGCAAGTCGCGGCGTGGCTCAAAGCCGGTACAATGGAAGGGTATGCCAATAGTCACAAAAGGACCTCAGTCTACCCTAGCAATAGAGGAACACCTCAAGGAGGTGTAATTAGCCCACTATTAGCAAATATAGCACTACATGGTCTCGAAAATCACCTAAGCGACTTCGTCGCAAAACTATCTATTAAACCACACGCGGGTGCCAATCGTGGCAGTGAGGCGAAAAGGAAGGCACTAACGGTTGTCCGTTACGCGGATGACTTCGTACTGATACATAGAAATAAGGAGATATTAGAACTATGTGTTATAGAAACTGAGAAATGGCTCAAGACAGTTGGATTAGCAATTAGTGAGGACAAATCAGCCTTAAGAGACGGCCGCGATGGGTTCGAATTCCTAGGCTTCCAAATCATTCAGGTTAGGAAGCTCAAGGTCGGAACCTATAAAGTTAAAATTAGACCTTCACGCAAAAGTCAAACAAAGCTGCTACTTAAGATTCGAAAAATTGTTCAAGAACATAGATCGGTCTCAAGTTACAAACTAATTGAAATGCTTCGACCAATCATTCTTGGTTGGGCTAACTATTTTAAATACTGCGAATGTAAAGCAGTATTTAGTAAGCTTACGCACTTAATCTTCCAAAAAATAAGAGCATGGATTTTCAGAAGAGATACTAGAAATGGTCGTCGAACAATCAAAGAAAAGTATTTCCCCTCTGGAAAAACATATTCTTTTGACGGCTCGACTCACCAGGACAATTGGATCTTTGTGGGTCGAGGAAAAGGAAAGAAAGGAGTCGTAAAAGAAAACTTTTTGCCCCATCTTGTATGGGTAAAGAGTAGAAAACACGTTAAGATATTACAGAATGAAACTCCGTTCACTCGTAGTTTATACTGGGGGCTTCGCTCACAAAAACATTCCCCGTACCCTTTACGTGTACATACATTATTAGTTCGCCAGAAACAAATTTGCCCAATATGCAAACGTAAGTTCACTGAACTGGACTCCACAAACTGGGAAGTTGATCATATTCAACCGAAAAGTCAAGGCGGGAAAGACGAGTATAAGAATTTGCAACTCCTGCATAAGGAATGTCACTTGCAGAAAACTTGTAAGGAACGTACATTGTAACCACAATGTGAAAGACCCACAAAGTGTGGGCCTTTCAACTGTTTGTTTTCACTAAACTTTTGTTTTTATCAAAACTTGCAGGAGCCGGATGAGGTGAAAGTCTCACGTCCGGATTTGAAGACGAGGGTACCCATAAATAGTTACCCTTAGTTTACCTACAACTCACTGTCAATTGTTATTTTCCATTTCTCATGGAAAATGCAAAGTGATGTATTTGGTACTGTAGTTAATAATACAGTCTCACATATTACAGCCGGAAATTTTGCTCAATCAGCAAATACTATTAATGGTTGGTTACGTGACTTCCTATGGTCACAATCATCGCAAGTTATCCAATCTTATGGTAGTGCTTTATCAGCTTACGGTTTAATTTTCTTAGGTGCTCATTTTGTTTGGGCCTCAAAACAAGGGGCTTTTGATAAAAAAGATTTATCAAAAAGAATTTGACTATATGCTGGAAAGATTTTTTAAAATTAATCAGCAAGGAAATAGACTTTTTTCTATGTCCTTCAAAGACTTTATGTCAAACTTTTAAATAACAGTTTAAAAGGTGATAAAGTCTATCTTACTCCTGAAAAAAAAAAATATTACTTTTTTAATAGAGTATTTTACTACAGCAGTAAGGTGTCAGTTTAATGTTCTTATTCTCAGGTCGAGGATACTGGCAAGAATTAATTGAGTCAA
>Ga0075157_10001671_pt1 | contig 13631 bp, 13 predicted proteins | sample JI81BgreenDNA_FD_70967 | JGI IMG/M metagenome (GOLD analysis project Ga0075157, IMG submission 70967) | Wastewater effluent complex algal communities from Wisconsin, to seasonally profile nutrient transformation and Carbon sequestration -... | ecosystem: Engineered > WWTP > Effluent > Algae...
GATCCGCGACTGGGAACCCTGGGAGATTTTGTCGAGTTCATGCACCAAGCAAGGGAACGAGGCATTCGCGTACTGATCGATATGGTAGTAAATCATACGTCCAATCAGCATCCTTGGTTTGTGGCAGCCAAAAGCGATAAAAACTCCAAGTATCGCGATTACTATGTGTGGTCAGAAAATCCACCCAAAACAGATCCAGAGTTGCTGGTGTTTCCCGATGCTGAGGAAAGTATTTGGGAGTACGACGAACAAGCAAACGCTTACTATTTGCATCACTTCTACAAAGAACAGCCAGATTTGAATATTGCCAATCCGGCGGTACGAGAAGAAATCTGCAAAATTATGGGTTTCTGGCTAGAACTGGGCGTGTCTGGATTTCGCATTGATGCTGTTCCGTTTTTAATTGAAGGAATTGGCATCGAAGGTGCAGACCCCGAAAAGCTGCGAGGTTTCTTGGAAGAAATGAGAGATTTTGTGTCATCGCGTCAGGGTGATGCTGTGTTGCTGGCAGAAGCAAATGTCGATCGCGAGCAAATTTCTATCTACTTTGCTAAGGGCGACAGAATGCACATCCTGTTCAACTTTTTGCTGAACCAGCATCTGTTTTTGGCCCTGGCGCGTCAAGAATCCACAGCATTGCGCGAGGGACTAAAAACCTTACCGGATATTCCTGATATTTGTCAGTGGCTTAATTTTGTGCGCCACCATGATGAACTGACGCTAGATCGCATTACTTCATCGGAACGAGAGGAAATTTTTGCAGCATTTGCGCCTGAGAAAACTATGCAAATTTTCGGGCGCGGGATTCGTCGCCGCTTACCACCGATGATGGGAGGATCTCGTCGCCGGATTGAACTTGTCTACAGCTTGCTGTTCACCCTGCCTGGTACACCCATGCTGCGCTATGGGGAAGAAATTGGCATGGGGGATGACCTTTCGCTGGAAGGTAGAGACAGCGTTCGCACGGTGATGCAATGGTCAGATGCAGCGAATGGTGGCTTCTCGACGGCTGCAACTGATACTCTTGCCAGACCTGCGATCGCCACGGGAGAATATGGTTACAAACAAGTCAATGTCGTCGCAGCGCAGCGCGATCCTGGCTCATTAATTAACTGGATGGAACGTGCAATCAGCATCCGCAAGCAATGTCCTGAGTTGGGTAGGGGCAAGTGGCACCTTCTGGAAACCGACTGTCCCTCGGTGTTAGCCCACTGCTGCGACTGGGAAGGCAGGACGGTGATTGCTGTCCACAATCTCGCCGACAAACCTTGTACCGCTACGCTCAAATCTAACGAATACAGCAATCTGTGCGACTTATTTGGCGATCGGCTCTATGAATCTCTCGATGCCGAATCGCCATCTATTCCCTTAGAAGCCTACGGCTATCGCTGGTTTCGAGTCAATCGAATCCAGGGGTAAAAAAGTTAATGTTGAGGGAAGAACTAGCGACGTGGGCTCGTAGGAATGTACTTAGCAGTATTCTTGTCTGGAAGCGGTTGTATCTGACCTTGATTGACCAAAGCTTGATGAATTAGGGCAGTAGCACTACCCCGACTCAGCAACTCGTTCGGATTAAGAGCTCTGGGATCTGGATAGTTGACCACTATCTTTGCCTTTGTCGCTGCTGCCACTGGCTCAACCGCATATTTAGGAAGTTTCTCGGCATCTTTATAGTACGACTTGAGAAAATCTAATGCTGAATTTTTAGCAGGCGCAGTTGCAGCTTTTGTCGTTGTTGGTGGAACAGTCTTAGCCGGTTTAGGTGTGGGGGCCGCCCCAGGCTGCAGCCTTGCGACTACAGGTAATAACGGCTGCATCAAAACAGTCGCTGCGAGGGGAAATGCCAAACGGTTCCTAGCAATTCGACGTTTATTTACTGGAGTTTGCCTTGCTGGAGTTGCAGCAGATCGATCGGTTTTGACAACAGGGGGATTGTAATCCATATTTAAACCCCTCATTAACACAACTAATGCTTGTGCCTTAGTCAAGGACTGCTTCGGACGAAACTCATTTCCGGGAAAATCATTCATAAATCCCGTTTCATAAGCTTCTTGAATCGGAGTTTCTGCCCAGTAGTTTTTAGGCACATCCTTAAAGTAACTTCCACTCGGTATCTTTCTAACGCTGGCTCGATTAAAAGCTTGGCGGATCATCGCCGAAAATTCATCCCGATCCACAGCCTGTTTGGGTCTAAAAGTTCCGTCTAGATATCCGGTAACAATCTCTTTTTCAGCTAAGGAATCAATAAACGGACGCGCCCAGTAATTCGGCGGTACATCAGGAAATTTCGATTTAGCTTGTTGAGCAGCAACTTGCTGGGAACTTAGCACAAAGCCAGTGCCACTGACACTAACGGCTAAAGCTAAAAATGCTACGCTGATTGATGGTAAATGCCTGCGAGTAGACATGATAAATTTCCTCCTGATTTTTGCATTTTTAACGATACTCTTTGGCTGAGTTAAAGCGGATTACGTTTTTTTCTATCCGATTCCCATTCTGTTTTTACAACATCTAACTCTTCGCGACGTACTGTGTCTGTTGCCTCAACCGTATCTTGCTCAACTTCTTTTCTGATTTGCACTTCCTCGCGCACGAACGCTTGCTTTTTGATATTGACGGTTTCTTCGTAGATTTCCAAATGTGCCATTTCTTCTTGATTGAAGGCGGTATCTGGAGTTACGCGACTCCCTACATATTCGGGAGTTGTGTGCTCAATCACAACTCGCTCTTTTTCTACAGGAACTTCCAGTTGTACCGTTTTGGTCTCAACTTGTTTGCCAATTATTACCTCGCCTGTTTTGCGACGGGTTTTATCTGCAACTAATCGTTCTTCGTACAGTTTGAGTTTTTGATGATCCTGTTCGTTCATCTGATACAATTGGGGCTCTCGCTCGTAAGTATAGGTATCCCGGTCATAAGCAGGATTACTAGCTTGAGGCAAGACAGAATGCGTTGTAGAAACTGGAACGGGTGCTTCTAAAGGTAATGATGCTTCTACTGGTACAGACGCTTCTACTGTTGAAGTTCGATAAATACCCCGCACTTGTTCTTCATAATCGTAATCAACTGCCATCCCATGCTCATACCTGGGTAGTTTTTCCACTTTGTCTTTACTCTGCAAACCTGTAGCGTAAACACGCCGCCCATTAAAATCAATGTGACAAAGAGCGATGGGAAGTAAAACTTTTTTGTCAAAAATCCAAGAACCAGTCTCTACCACAAAATAGCGGCAACGTCCTGTCTCATCTACCAGCACAGTATCGATCGTGCCAATTTTATCATCGGTACTTCCGCCATACACATCCAGCCCTTTGATATCATCGTCCTCAAAAGCGGCTTGGCGGTAGTTGGGATTAAAATCCTCAATTTTGTAAAGTAACATTGTTGTTTCCTGTACTATCTACATCAACTTGTGTACCTACTTTAGATAGATATCAGGTCTAATACTTCCTTCTTATGAATGATTCAGCAAATTGAGAATCATCAAAATAGCGATAATTTTTTATATTTTTCTATCTTTAGGTAGATGAATTTAGGATTCCTGTACTCAAAAGGGTGAATTTATCTAATCATTCGTAGGTTGGGTGGAGCGAACCTACAACGTTTCTGCCAGCAAATATCACAAGGATTTATTAGGTTTTATTATCACCTTAACTATCACCTTAACTAGGGGATATCCTAGAAAATCAAGGGCATCTCTAAAGGATCTGCTGGTTTTTTTTTAAAGGAAATTTCCATTTTAGGATCGAAGTTACTACTTTTGATATTTAAAAATTTTAACTTAAAAAGATTATGCCCATCGGTAGATATTTTGGTAATGATGATTAAGTAAAATTAAATTACCTTCAAGAAAAAAAATGCTCACGTAACGCAGGGGTTAATCTTTTATGACTTATCCAGATCGATCGGGCAGTCCACTCACTGAGCCTACAATCGTCAATCCGCTGGTGGATTACCACGATCGAGTGAGGTGGGGGCCAATTTTGGCAGGAATTGCGATCGCTCTGGGTACTCAACTAATTTTAAGCGCTTTGGGAATGGCGATCGGATTAACCGCAGGTGCAACAGGCGCGGATGCAGGTTCCGTTGGTATTGGGGTCGTAATTTGGTCGATTATCAGTTTGCTGATTTCCCTTTTTTTAGGCGGTTGGGTGATGGCTCAAAGCTGCGGCCCGATGACCAAGAAAACAGCATTTTTGAATGCAGCAATTCTTTGGGGAGCTACATTAGCACTTAGTGCTTGGTTATTAGGAAGCGGGATATCGGGTGCTGTTGGCGCTGCCGCTGCTAATGCTGGAGAAATTGCCAATCAAGTACAACAACAGGGCGGCGTTAATATACCCAATCAAGCCCAGAATGTAGGCCCAAATCAAGTTCGCGATATAGCTGGTAATACAGCTAAAGCTACTTGGTCTTTTCTACTTGGCTCTTTGCTGAGTTTGGCAGCGGCAATGATGGGTGGTGCTGTTGGCGCTCGCAAACCTCGCGTTTATGCTTGATTAGCGGTCAACCACCCACCACTAATCGGAGTACCGATATAGTGGGGGCACAGAAATTGCCAAGTTGACCAGTCTAGGTGTTAAATCACTACGTTTAAGGCAAGTGTTAAAGACCTACCAGAGAATGCGTTGCTAGTTCTCTGCTCTAGAACTTAAAAGTTAAACAGGTGTAAGGGTTAAGCCAGTGCTTTTAAGATAGTTACCGACCTTAAACATTGACGAAGCTAACATTACCCCGAAAGGGAGGACTTAAAATGTCTAACTTTGTTTTTGTACTAGATACCCAAAAACGACCGCTCAATCCAATCCACCCAGGAATGGCCCGTAAATTGCTAACTAATGGCAAAGCTGCTGTTTTTAAAGGGTATCCATTCACACTAATTCTCAAGGTAGAGGTAACAGCAACCCAAAAACCAATCACTCTCAAAATAGACCCTGGCTCTCAAACCACTGGGTTCGCATTACTGCAAGGAGAAAAAGTAATCTTTGGCGCAGAACTGACTCACCGAGGTCAAGCTATTAAAGCCAGCCTTGAATCTCGTCGTTCATTACGTAGAGTCCGGAGAAATCGCCATACTCGTTATCGTCCAGCTAGATTCCTAAATAGAACTCGCCTTAAAGGTTGGCTAGCCCCAAGTTTGCAACATCGCGTTGAAACAACTATAACATGGGTGACTAAATTGATGAAAGTAGCCCCCATTGTTTCTATTGTTCAAGAACTTGTGCGGTTTGACTTACAACAATTAGAAAACCCGGAAATTTCTGGAATTGAGTACCAACAAGGCGTTTTGTGTGGCTACGAGGTTCGGGAATATTTGCTCAACAAGTGGGAGAGAAAGTGTGCTTACTGTGGTATTACAAATACACCATTACAAGTCGAACATATTCATCCCAAAGCTAAGGGTGGTTCTAATCGCATTTCTAATCTTTGCCTTGCTTGTGAAAAGTGCAATATCAAGAAAGGAACTCAAAATATAGAGCAATTCCTGTCTAAAAAGCCAGATGTTTTAAAACGGGTTTTGTCTCAAGCAAAGCGTTCTTTAAAAGATGCGACAGCCGTCAATTCAACTCGTTGGGCATTATTTAATCGGCTTAGCATGATTGGTTTGCCTGTTTCTACTGGCAGTGGTGGCTTAACAAAGTTCAATCGCACTCGATTAAGTCTAGCTAAAACTCACTGGTTAGATGCAGCTTGTGTTGGGAACGTTGAATCGCTGAAAATTTTAACAAACAAGCCGTTGTTAATTAAAGCTACTGGGCATGGGACGCGCCAAATGTGTCGTACCGATAAGTTTGGATTTCCATGTCGCTATGTTCCCCGGCTTAAGTTTGTTAAAGGTTTTCAAACTGGAGATATTGTCAAAGCAATCGTTACTTCTGGCAAGAAAGTTGGTAAATATGTTGGGCGTGTTGCCGTCAGAACAAGTGGTTCGTTTAATATTTCCGCATCAGAATTGGTGTCGGGGGTTAGCCACAAATATTGTTCAATTATTCACAGAAAGGATGGTTATTCGTATGCAGCATAAACCTTGCCCCCCTTGGACTCCCACCACGCTCCCTGAGTACAGGTGAGCGTGGGGGTCTCCAAGGGGGAAGACAGATGAACAAGCTAAAAACCTTTTCTAAGGTTTTGGCATAGAGATTTAAAAGGAGATAAAGCGATGCAACAGCAGAGTATCTGGCAAAAATATACCAGGTTAACAAGTTCGATCTTGTTAACGGCAACGGTATTAGTTGCTCCCTCGTTCGCCGCTAATACAAATCAAAAACAGATTCAAGGTGACTATCTACTAGCGCAAGCTTCAGACAACTGTCGCCAGGTTATTGCGAGGAATGGCCTTAATGTTCGGCGACAACCGACGGCTAACAGCGAAGCGGTTGGTATCATCGGTTCCGCACGAAATGTGACGATTCAAAATCTTGGTGAGAATGGCTGGGTACCAATTTCAGCCCCGCTACAAGGCTACGTATATGGTGGTTTTCTCGGAGCGTGTGAAGCCGCAACCGCCCCGCCTCCTACTGACTGCCGCCAAGTTGCAGCAGCCAGAGGAATTAATGTACATCAAGCACCTTCCACTGATGGGGAAAGGGTTGGAGTCGTCGCGAGTGGACGAAGAGTGACGATTGAAAGTATAGGAACAGATGGTTGGGTGCCGATTACAGTGCCTCTGAGAGGCTACGTCCAAGCTGAAAACCTGGCGTATTGTAGTTAATTGAAAAAACAGTGATGGATGACCAATCAAACCCCAAAAAAGAAACTAATTCACAGCAAAAACCTGGTTTGTTAAATTTCATTGCCGAGACAACAGAATCTGCACTGAATACAGGCAAAGCGGTTGTTGATACAGCAGTTGATTGGGGGGAAGCTGCTGCTAAACAAACTTATCGATTGATTGGACAAGCGACGCAAGGAACCGGAGATGCGGTAACTTATGTTGGCAATCTTCCCTTTGTTAAACAAGTGGCGGGGGTACTCAGGCTTGATTGGTTAGTTGGGGTCAGCGATCGCATCGACTTAGCCAAAGCCGAAGCTCAAGTCAATGAACTCCAACAAAAGTATCCCAATGAATATCCCAGCGAAATTGCCCATCGCATTATGGTGGAAAAAGCGATTCAAGCCGGTGGTGTCGGATTTGCTAGCAGCATTTTACCGGGTGTCGCGGCTGCACTGCTGGCGATCGATTTAGCGGCGACTACTGCGATTCAAACCGAAATGGTTTATGAAATTGCCGCCGCTTATGGGATGGATTTGCAACAGCCAGCCCGAAAAGGTGAGGTTTTGGCAATTTTTGGGTTAGCGCTCGGCGGTAGCAACGCCATGAGAGCTGGTTTGGGCTTTTTACGCAACGTACCGCTGGCTGGCGCGATGATTGGTGCGAGTACGAATGCTACGATGCTGTACGCGCTGGGATATGCGGCGCGCGAGTTTTACGAAGCCAAAGTGAGGGAAGAGACTGAAGAACCTGGAACCGAAACGCTGCAAGCGATTCAGCAACAAAGCGAGAAATATCTTGATGTGGCGATCGCCCAGCAAGCAGGAATGGATCAAATTATGGTTCACATGATTTTGGCAAGTTATCCCAACAAAAACTGGGAAGATATTCTGCCAGAATTGAAGGCATTGCAATTAAATGCCGATTCTCTCCAAAGGATTGCTGCTAACATCAAGTCCCCCAAACCATTGGGTGCATTGTTAGAGCAACTTAACCCGGACTTTGCAGTACCGCTATTAGCTCAATGCCGTCGCATTGCCGAAAATAGCGGAGAGGTTTCTGAAGCAGAACAGAGGGTGCTGGATGCGATCGCACAAAAACTCAACGGTGAAGATGTGGCTTCGATATCCACTTGAAAAAAATTGTTGGTGCGTTAGCTTTCGGCCTAACGAACCATCCCCAATATTTACTGGGGCTGTGTAAGTCCTAAATTAGTCTCACGTTAAAGTAATCTACAGCCTTAAGATAGAGTTTGACGTGGCTAATTTCACTACTATCAATAACGACTGATGCAAGAGGAACTTTTATGACAGCAGAAATATCTGGAGTCTGGGACAAGATTGAGAGCATGATCAATGACTTCATTGTCCTGCTGCCTAATATGATACTAGCGTTCCTTGTTTTCGGAATCTTTTTCTTTGTTGGGAGGTCAATTAAGAGAGCGGTCAGGCGGCTTACTCGCAACCACCGCCAATCCCGGAATTTGGGACTGGTTTTGGGAAGGTTAGCGCAGGGTATTACTGTTTTGGTTGGTCTGTTTATTGCCTTGTCGATTGTAATTCCCACATTTAGAGCAGGCGATTTGGTGCAACTGCTGGGAATTAGCGGGGTAGCGATTGGTTTTGCCTTTCGCGATATCTTACAAAACTTCCTAGCTGGTATCCTAATTCTGTTGACGGAACCGTTCCAAATCGATGACCAGATTGTGTTTAAAAACTTTGAGGGAACGGTAGAAAATATTGAAACTCGCGCTACAACAATCCGAACCTATGATGGTCGCCGGATTGTAATTCCCAATGCGGAATTGTTCACCAATTCTGTTATGGTGAATACCGCGTTTGATAAACGCCGGATGGAATACGACGTTGGTATCGGCTACGGGGATGATATTCACCGAGCCAAGGAGTTAATGATGGAAGCCATGCACAGTGTGGATGAGGTTTTGAATGACCCTGCTCCTGACGTGCTGCTGATGGAACTTGCAGGAAGTACCGTCAATATCCGCGCTCGATGGTGGATTGCTCCGCCGCGACGAATTGACGATTTGCGATCGCGCGACAAGGTACTTTCTGCGATTAAGGAAAAGCTGACTGCTAATGGCATCGACTTGCCCTTTCCTACGCAGCAAATTTTGTTTCACGACCAAACCGAAGAGACGGATGGCGATCGCAAACGTCAACGCGAAGGATGGCCCGCTGGTAATGGCGAAGTTCCCAAACCCCGCAGCATCAGCGGTTCTCTGCGACAACTAATTGAACAGCGATCGCAATCTGACGGCAACGGACAATCGCCACCCCACCACAACTCATGAAAAATGTCAAGTTAAGCAAAATTTGGGACTCGCTGCACTCTAGCTACTGGTTTATCCCAACCTTGATGGCGCTGGGGTCGATGATTTTGGCGATCGCCATGCTGACAATTGACCGCACGGGTAATATACCAAACTGGAGGTGGATTTACACGGGTGGAGCCGATGGTGCGCGAGCGGTTCTTTCATCGGTTGCCGGTTCAATGATCAGCGTTGTTGCTACAGCTTTTTCCATTACTATTGTGGCGCTTCAGTTGGCGAGCTCCAATTTTGGGCCCCGATTGCTGCGTAGTTTTATGCAGGATACGGGCAATCAAATCGTGCTTGGCACCTTCATTGCCACGTTTATTTACTGTTTACTCGTACTGCGAACCATTCATGCAGAAGGAGAAGGATACAGTCTCTTTGTACCCCAACTCTCGGTTACAGTTGGTACCGGATTGGCAATTGCCAGTATCGGCGTACTGATTTACTTTATCCATCACGCATCAACCATTATTCAAGCCTCCCATGTAATTACTCAGGTTAGTGGCGATTTAGACAAAGCTCTAGATCGTCTGTTTCCCGGAAAAATCGGAGAATGTAAACCGAACAACTCGCGAAAAGTGGGAGAAATTCCGGCAAATTTTGACTCGGAAGCAAGTCCAATTAAAGCCACTGGCGAGGGTTATTTGCAAGCAATCGATGACGAGGAATTAATGAAAATTTCCCGTCAGTACAATCTGCTTGTACGTCTTAAAACTCGACCGGGAAAGTTTATCGTCAAGGGTAGCGATGTAGCGATGGTTTTTCCGGGAAAACAGGTGAATCAAAGCCTGAACCAAAAAATTAATGATGCTTTTATTCTGGGCAAAGAACGGAATGAATATCAAGATGTAGAATTTCCCATCGATCAGTTAGTTGAAATTGCCTTGCGTGCAATTTCTCCTGGTATCAACGATCCGTTTACTGCGATTCGCTGTATCGATCGACTCAGCGCCGGATTATCCCGCCTCGCTGAAAGGGATTTTCCCTCCCCCTATCGCTACGACGATGAACATAATTTGCGCGTCATTGTTGAAGGAGTGACGTTTGAAGGCTTAGTCAATACTGCATTTAACCAAATTCGCCAATACAGCAAATCAGATGTGGCGGTAACAATTCGCTTATTGGAAGCTATAGCTTGCATCGCCACTTACACCCGCAATTCCCAACAACGAGAAGCTTTACGCCGTCACGCGGAGATGATTTTAAATAGTAGCCGCGAACAAATCTCTCAGGAGCAAGACCAGAAAGATGTGCAAGAACGGTATCACCAAGTCATTAAAGCTTTAGGAGAGGATTAATTTTGTTGAGCAGAGTTATGGTAATAACAGCAGCTTTGCGATCGGCTCCTAATGCTTTAGCTTTAACCGCGCTGAGTGGCATTGGTTTAGCGCTGACACATTTATTTTGCGGCAAGTTGCGGTTTGCCCCTATTCCTCGCAACCGCTGGCTTTCAGCAGCAAGTGGGGTTTCGGTAGCTTATGTTTTTGTGCATATTTTACCGGAATTAAATCAGCACCAAGCGGTATTAAAGCAAGTAGAATCAGGAGTTATTTCCTATTTAGAACACCACGTTTATTAAATAGCTTTGTTAGGATTGACTGTATTTTAAAGTCTAAACGCTCTAGTACGCGAATTACTTCGCTTACTTGATATTCTGGGCAACCTAGGCATAGCTAACCTCTATGCTAGTTACAAACCTGGGAGTGATTTCGTCGGGTAAAGGACACTCTTCGAGATAGAGCCTTGTAGCTTCTTTGAGATTAGCGATCGCTTGTTCTATGGTTTCGCCTTGGTCAATTGTGCCGACTTCTGGACATTCGGCAATGTACATATCTTCTTCTTGTAAATGATGACTGTGAAGCTTTTAGTTTTCATTATATTTTTGCTTTCAGCATCAGAGGTTGCTTAGTTTCTATTTCCTAGTTTATCTTGGATGTATTTTTTTTGCAAGTACAGGGGAAGAGGCGCGATTCCCTACGGGATAGCTGCGCTTCACGCACTTTGTGACAAATGGGGATGTAAGGGCGATCGCCTTTCCATAAAAACAGTTTTTTGATTAAGTAATCATCAGGTTAGCTTTAACAGTGAGAAATTTCTCTATATAGCTATGATAGGAAATTTTGTTTTTTTTAGCTCCAATATCTTAATGCTTTATCGTATGCTTTTATTACTATTTCAGACTTGCTATGTAGCGAAAATTGATGGGTATAGCACTCACATGAAAAAATATAATTAATACCGTAACCTTCTCGTAGGTCTTTGGCAATCCCTAATTTTCCGCATTCACGGCAGGTAGCCCAATAATGGTTCTCTGAGTGATATATCCAATCTCCTTGAACAGGATCTGTGATATAGAAAAAAAGAACTGAGTATACCTCGGCACCCCCTGGAACAAAGGCATTTGAGTATTCCCAGTCTTCAGAAATAGGCCAAGCGAATCCACCCTGGTCTAAGTATACTCGGTCGCCAGTTTCATAAGCTAATTGTGAACATTTGCACTCTGCTTCCTCTTCGCGTGCAATTTTTGCATTAGGCTTAATCTCGACCCATAAAGCTAAATCAACTATCCAAAAATCAGGTGTATATTGCTTTCCATCTGAAAGCAGAAACGTCTGTGGTTCGTACTTCCATTCCACTCCTAGCTCATCCCAGAAGACTGCCCATTGAGCCTCCAACCTGGATCTGAATCTAACTCCCTTGTACATAGTTGGTGTTGCTTCTATATCTCTAGCCATCTTGTCTTCCCCTTAGTATTCTATAGGACTGCTATTTTCTATCCTGTCTCCATTGAACTAATTTCCCTAAAGAGAGGGTAGTTTTCCATACTACAATTAGTTCATAACTTCCCAAATTAGTTCAGTTAGCTTTACGCTATTGAGATGATAACATCTAAAATGACAATAATCGCAATCAGGTTTACCAGTACCTTATCGATCACAAATTAGACTATCACCACCTTTTGCATAGCACTCTTGTATCATTTTTTGCCTTTGGTTCTCAAGTTGTTCACCCCTTCGCATTTCATCTTCAAATGTCCAACCTTGTGAATTTTCCAAGGAAATAATTCCCGAATCAATAGCCCCCCATCCAATAATTCCCATCAATATTATTCCAAATATAAAAACAAAACCAGCTCCTGAATCTTTGGGGTCATTTGAAATCATCCATAACATTAAGACTAAATGACCTAAAATACCTGATGATAAACCTCCATAAGGGACAAAAATTAGAAAGAAGTTTAGAGCTATATAAGCTATGCAAACCTTTACTAAAACCTTATATTTTTTAGGCTGTTGAGATAATGGATCTGAATATTTTAAGGGATCTTTATTACTTACTAGGCAGTTAAGCAAGTAAAAAAATAAAAAAAATCCCAGGATCCCTACTATCATTCCGACTAAAAGATACCCAACCATTACATATTCTAAACCAGGGAAACCTGAAACTATCCACTTACCAAGCGCTCTTTCCATAAGTATTTTTAATTTATGATTAGCCTAAATTATTTCCTAAACGCTAAAGTTTGTCAAGCCATATAAAGTCATATTTAGTAGCAACTTTATCTTAATAGCCTGGTCATAAAAAGTCACATTTAGGTGGTCAAGTTTGAAAAAGTTATGTCTAGTTGGGTTACAATTAGCTCAAACACTACCATCTGACTCACCAATGGACGTTGAAGAGGCCTTAGAATTTGTTGACCATCTAGCTTTGACTACTACGGGAAAACACTTAGATAGTCTGCAAAAAGCTATACTACGCGGCACTTGGAACAATCAGAAATATAAGGAAATTGCACAGCATCACAACCGTTCAGAGAAATATGTTAAAGAAGTTGGTTTCAAATTATGGAAACTTCTATCAGTTGCATTAGGCGAGGAACAAGTATGTAAAGCAAATTTTAGAGCAAAGCTGGAAAATTTACGAGTTGGAAATATCTCGCTTTTTGGCAACGGCTGTATTCATATTGGTAACATCTCTGCTGATAGTTCGCAATCCTCAAAAAATTTACAACCTGAACCTCAATATAACGATAAGTTTAACGAACCAACAAGCAATGCTAAACCAAAAGTATGTCAAGACTTAGGCGACGCACCAGAACCCAACCTATTCTATAACCGCACATCCGAACTCACCACCCTCGAAAACTGGATTTTAGGCCGCACCCGCCTCATCACCATCTTAGGCTTATCCGGTATTGGCAAAACCGCCCTTACTCTCCAACTAATCTCACAAATTCAACACGAATTCGACTACATCATCTGGCGAAGTCTCCGCAACTCTCCACCGCTGGCATCACTCCAAACCGACTTAATTAAATTCCTCTCCCAGCAGCAAGAAACTAACCCCCCCAACCCCCCCTTATCAAGGGGGGGCGAAGAGATTCAGCCTGCTTCTCCCAGGGGTGGCGAAGAGATTCAACCTCTGTCTCCTTCTCCCCCCCTTAGCAAGGGGGGGCTGGGGGGGTAATAGACTACAGGGGCGAAGAGATTAAGCCTCCGTCTCCTTCTCCCCCCCTTAGCAAGGGGGGGCTGGGGGGGGTAATAGACTACAGGGGCGAAGAGATTAAGCCTCCGTCTCCTTCTC
>Ga0075157_10001672_pt1 | contig 13629 bp, 13 predicted proteins | sample JI81BgreenDNA_FD_70967 | JGI IMG/M metagenome (GOLD analysis project Ga0075157, IMG submission 70967) | Wastewater effluent complex algal communities from Wisconsin, to seasonally profile nutrient transformation and Carbon sequestration -... | ecosystem: Engineered > WWTP > Effluent > Algae...
CCCAAATATGATAACCTTCTATATGGATACCACCATCATTGAGATAGATAACATTATCAGGAATGATATTTTTTATTCTTTCAATACTTGCTAATTCAAAGAAAAAATCATGGTTGCCTGCTATGAATATTTTATACTTAAAGTCTTGGGCTTCAAACCAATCTAAAAAATATTTGACTTCTTTTTCACTACCACGAGCACTTACATCACCCGCATGAATGAGTATATCACCTGCGGGTAGCACAAGCTGGTCATGATATCCATGAGTGTCTGATATTGCAACAAGTTTCAATTCAATAGAAAATTAAAAAACCTAAAACTTACTCTTATCATAAACCTAATACAATTATTTTAGTTGTCAAAATACAACATTCTCAACTTTAAAGTTATTTCTACTTCACTCTATAAATTTGATTTCGACTCCGCTCAATCACCTATTATCTTAGACTTAATCTTATTTTGCTAATCCAAATCCTGCCGTGATGACTAATACGCCGTTTTTAAATGCTTCTATTTGGTGGTCATTGATAAAGTGGTGTAGGCCGCATTTTAGATTGAGATAGTTTTGTATGTCTATTCCACATTCTATATTGGTACTGGCCATGATAGCAGGCGCATTGCATCCATACACCAGATGCATTTTTTGTTTTTCCAAAAAAGATGTGGTGACCATCAGTTTGATCCAAGCCCGACCAGCGTTTTCTTGGTCGTTTTGGGAGACCCATGCCTTGCTGTTCAGTAAAGCTCCAAGAGATACAATTTGAGATGACATATCCAGATGTGTTTGATCCTCACTACTGATACCTGAGAAGGTTTTATAAGCAAGCTGATACAAACCAGAAATATAAGTGTGTGTGCCATACTTTTTTAGGAGTCGTTTTCCCATGATACCCGCATTGATCGTTCCTCCCAGATTATTTAATATCTCTGCAGCGCTAATCGCATGAATGCTATTACCTTCAGAAAAAGATGGAGAAGTGGCGCCACCGATAATGTAAAGCGGCAAATAAAATTTATCGGGATTACCTATATTGATTTGGGCTACCTGAGCACATGACCTGATCAATCCATTGTTGAAATATTCCAGTTCGCCAGAAGCAAATAGCTGAAAAAACTTTTGATGATTTAGGGTGCTGACAGGATACTGCACCAATACTTCCTGACTCACTGAATCTAAAGCTTCTGCTTCGGTATCATCAGTTGGTTCATTTTCCTGACTCCATAGGGATAATGGAATGATTAAGAACAAATAAGACAGATATCTGATCATATGGCATCAAATTTAAAATGAAAAAATCTATTGCGAATATGTAGAAATAGTGTCTTATCGGGAATGCTATTTGGTATGAATAGAGAAACTTAAAGTTTACCTTTGATATTGTTGTAATTATGTTAAAATTTTAAGGACGACCGCCAAAAACAAACAATGCCACTGAAAATGAATTCAGCAGCATTGTGCAGATAGCTCTTTTTAGAAATAAGCAGGTCTTGAAGTTTTAGTACAGCTAGGTAATTAAAAACAATTAAACCACAATTAACCTTAATTTTTATCTAACAATCCAAGCTTTAGTAACATGGGAAGGTCCGTTATTTAAAACAATTTTATAAAATCCAGAACTTAAAGATTCTGTAAATTTTATTTCAATGGCGCCTGACTCCGGGGACTCGATATACTTTTCCAAGATGGTTCTACCCAGAATATCGTATATATTTAGTTTTGTAGGCTTGAGTTCAGGATTCCATTGGATGTTCAGATATTCACCAGACGAAGGATTGGGATAGACGTTAACAAGATGAACTGACTCAGTTATTTCTTCTGAAGAAGACACTCTGTCAGGAAAACTAAATTCTAAAAGAATTTTATCAGCAACATTTGAATCTTCATAATTGGCTTCACTGATCATCACCGTACTATCCAGTCTTATAAATTCAGATAAATACCCAGACTTACTAGGCTTTATTCTAATTTTAAATATGGTTTTATCGGGTGTAATAGTCGTAGGTATTATAGATGTTTCATACCATAGAGTCCTTAGCGCTTTTTCCGTAGGAAGGTAAAAATGTGAATTTGCCAATTCCAAAACCCCATTAATAACATTGACAAGTTCAGCATCTTTGAGTCTGAATCCAGCTTGAAAATTAATGATGTTAGCAAAATTGGAAGATTGAATCTGTATTTCATGGTCTACTCCAGATAAAAGAAAATCATTGTAAGCAAAAAACTTAAGTGGCTCTACATTTTTATTGCTGGTACCTGACCCTTCGTTTTGAGCTGCGATGTTAAGTCCCAAAACCATGAAAATTAAAGGTAATATTAAGTGTCTCATAAATTTATTTTTTAATGATGGATAAAAATAGTCAATGAAGGTTGGTTAAAAGATGCCGCCAGAGTCTTTACTGCAGCAGCATCTTTTCAAAGTTTCCCTGATATTGTATCTTTGTTGAGTTGGTGTTCTTTTTTGTTTTAGTAAGAGGATCGAATGTTTATGAAATTATTCAGGGCGTATTACAAATTTTACTGTTCCGGTCACATTGTGTTTGTTTTTGACTTGCATGACATATACTCCGGGTGACCAATCCTGACAGTTGATGGTATGTTTTGGCGTATTGCTTTTTTCTGTATACCAATTTTTACCATACATATCTGCTATATTGATCCAAGTTTCGTGATCTTCACTAACTAAAGCCTGCACCGTAATCTGTTGGCTGGCAGGATTAGGATAAATCCGTATTTGCATTTTTTCAATATTACCATCCACTGATGTCACTTTGATAAAATTAGTCCCAATGACATGAAAAGTAGTATTGGTAAACTTGGATATTTCATTGTTGTAAAAAATCCTGGATGTATTAAATATCGTATCTTTATCTTGTATAAGTTCTACAGGTAGTATTTTGTATTTTACGTATCCCAAGCTTGCAAGCCCGGCTGAAGTATCTGGTAATGCTATTTGGTCAAATGAAATCACAAGTTCCCGTGATTTGTTAAATGTATAGGTGTAAGGATGACTGGAAGACCCCATTTGCAAAGTATTGATATCCAGATTAGCGGGAATGCTATTTCTGATAGTCACCTGCCTTATGGTATCCTTTTCAGTATTGGCAAACCTGATCAAATACTCTATGTTTGCATCCCTATTGATATAATGTTCTGCACCATATCCTAAAGGGAAAGGGACGATTTCTTGCCCGCTGATGATGTCTGTGCTTTGCTGACAGTCCTTGTCTATCGAAATGTCTCTGTCACTCTCTTCATACATATTGACAAAACCTTTGCTAAAGGTACTGCCTGATGTACAACCTTCTATGGCCAAAGTAATATTTTGGTCTTCGTATGGAAATAGATCATCTTGCTGCGCAATGACTCTGTAAGTTTTGCCATCTGCCGGAAACTCCAGAGAAAAAGAGGCTGCTTGATCAAGTTGTATAGGCTGCGGTGGCCGCATGACGTCATCTTCGGTGACAATGTATGACTTGGCATTTTTCATGGCCGCAGTTCCGTTATTGGTGATATTAAATCTGACTTTATTGTTGATTTCGTCACAAACTGCGTCCAGTTGGAGTACGGCTCCAGAAAAATCAGGAGCAATAAAACAAGGCGTATTTGGATTAGCTTGTGCCGTGACACAATGCGTTTGGCCAGTTTGAGTTTCTGTACAGTCTAGATTCAAGACCAATAAAATAGTATCTCTTTCTTGTACATCTACATCTCCGATATTAAAAATGACCTGTTGGTTACCGGTGGAAAAATCATTAAAATCAGTAGAGACAAATGTCATAAAACGATCAAAATCTACTTTGATTTTTACATTTTCTGCCAGGGTTGTTCCTTGGTTTTCATAAATAAGATGATACATATTGTCTTCACACCGCTTGAGAATGGGCGTAGAAATATCTGTTTTGATCACGGGGCATTCCAAAAAATAATTGGCCACAAAAACAGGTGCTTCTTGCTGATCTTCTGTAAGATTGACCGAGATGGCATCATCACATATTTGCCAAAACTCATTTTTGGCTAGCAACCTTAGGGAGTAGATACCTTTGGGTAAGTCAAATGAATAAAACCCGTTCTTGTCCGTAGATCTATAATATTTACGATTGCCAGAGGTCAACTCAACCAACCAACCTTCGATACCATCTTCTTCGGGTTCAAAAACGCAATTGTCATTTTTATCATATACAACTCTGCCCTTAAGCTCTGAACCTGTAGCCTCAATTTTTAGAAATTCTGTCTTTACACACAACAATCTGCTGTCTTTATTGATGAATTCAAAGGGTAGGTTGGACTGACTAATTTCAAAAAATCCATCAGCTGCAATCTCCAAAGGTGTAAATTTCAGCGTAAGGAGTGCATCGTCGTCATCCAAAGAAAATCCTGTACTGGATGCACCATCAAACCATAAAAACCGGACAGAACCTTTGCCATCCACTTTGAAGTTGGAATCCATAAAATTGGGTACGGGAGATGTGACAAACTTCAGTCTGTAAGCTTCATGATCATAGTTGAGCGAAAACTGCATTCCTATGATATTCTTAAAATTTTTGGCTTTTATGGTCAAGGTGAGGTCAGGCCCAGCTATATCATGCAAAAAGCTAAGCTTGACCGTATCCGGGCAATTTTGCGCCATCAATCCTGTCAGGGGGAACAGAAGAATGATGATATATGTGGTCAAATTTTTCATATTGGGGAATATGTTATGGGTTTTGTTTATGCTTTGTTTTAAATGATGATGCAAATATGCGCTTGTTTATTTGGTTAAAAAATTACATTATTTTACATTTGTAGCAAATATAAATGATTGTAAAATTTGCAAGCGGTTTATATTCAATAATATACGTTATATAATTGTAGTAAAATCCTATGAGTACAAAATTAAAAAACCTTATTTTTATTTTAGATAATGATGACATTCAGTCCTTTTCTGAGCTCATCACCACAAAAATAATGTCTGGAAACAAGAAACACTTGGTTTTTTTTAATAATTATATACAAAACGAACTCGGTGAAAAAAGCAAAGTCATACCGGTATCAGACAGATTGCTGATGAGTGATCTTTGTAAAATGATAGAAAAATATTTGGTCATGAAAAAAGCGGCCACTACTGCTCACTTTTATGATATGACTTTGATGGGTATATATAGGATACATGAAAACGAAAAACTTTTTAATGACATCTTGCATACGGCACAAAAACGCGAAAATTTAAGTTTAAAGAATGCGGATTATTATGCAGAGATTTCAGAGATCTATTTTGAAAGATGGCAATTTGATCAGTTGAAAAACAGATTTGGCAATACTGAAGCTGACGATATCATCATGATGGAAGAAATATCCCTTGTCAGTAAAAAGCTCAAGCAAACGGTGATTCTAGCGCCACAGTCTTCACTCATTTCAAAAAAAATAAATACCCAGTTTATTGATTATATAGAGCCTTTTATCATTGAAAAAAATTATCTGGAATATCCTTGTATCTCTGTATTTTATTATGCAATAAAAATGCTGTTTTATCCAGATGACCTCCAGTGGTTTGATCGGTTTAATCACATATTGACATCATACGAACAACATTTTTCGGTAGATGAGTTGAAAACCCTCTATTTTCAGGCAATTAATTATTGTATCCGAAAACACAATCTGGGCAATAAAGAATTTAGCAAGAAGCTTCTAGAGTATTATATGACAGCTTTAGAAAAGCACTACCTGCTGACCAATGGTTTTTTGTCTAAAAACACCTACAGAAATATCAATACCATCGCCATAAGGATGGGAAAATATGAAGAAGCAACCAAAATCACTTTAGATAATGCCAAATTCCTGCGAAAAGAAGAAAAAGAAAGTGCGTACCAGTTCAACCTAGCCAACATTCATTACGCCAAACATGAATATGACCTAGCCCTAAATGCGCTGAGAATTGCTGAATTTGATGATCACCTATCCAATCTTTTTGCCAAAACCCTGATGCTCAAGATATATTATGAAACAAAAGAAACCCGTTTATTGGATTCACATCTCGATGCGATGCAAGTATATTTGACCCGAAAAAAGATCATCGGCTACCATAAAACCAACTATTCTAATATCGTAAAATACACCAGAAAACTCATCAGGCTCAAGCCCTATGATCAGAAAGCCAAAGAAAAACTAGCTGAAAGTATCAGAAATGAAAAGCTACTTCCTGACAGAGATTGGTTGCTCAGGCAAGTGGGATGATGGGATAACAAGGCAGTGAACTTTTGCTGTATTTTTTTTACTCAACTTTACAAATTTAAACTATTGATCTCATGATTGATAACTCTACTAACTTCTTCGGCTTTATCCACAACCATAAAGTGACCACCTTTTTCTATTTTAATGGCTTCACCTTTCAAGGGAATAAGTAGATCTTTTGTACCATGAATTCTTATCGTATTTGGGCATTTTATATCATTACGCCAATTAACCAATGAAATAAGTGCCCATTTTATAAATGAAGGATTAGTGTCTGCTACAATTTGATGAAGTAACGCTTTATCTTTAGCACCAAAAATAAAATTGAGTATTGAATTAGGAATTCGAAAAAGGCTTTGTGGAAATAAACTTAATATGCCTGTTCTTCCAAGTATTATTTGAATTTTCGGCAATTGATCAGAAGTTTGCACAGAAGAAATTAAAATAACCAACTTGGGTTTTAATATTTTTGCCATTTCTATAGCTATTATTCCACCAAAACTTACTCCAATAAATCCATAGTTTTCGTCAAATTCAATTGGAGACGAAAGCCTACTTACATAGTCCTTAAGACTTTCTCTTTCTAGTGGTGTAATCCAATGAATAAAATGAGTTTCATATTGAATTATTAAATTTTTGAACACTCTCTCATCAGCGCCCAACCCACCAATTAAATAAAATTTCATTTCACTTGATATTTTACCATCATCTTTTTAAGGCCACTTAGTGTTTTGGGCGGACCTGAGGTGATACTCTCGTTGGTTAACCATACAGGTACATTTCCACCGGGATTCATGTATCCTTCATGGATGATTTTGATCTGTGAATTATTGATTTCCGAAATCTTCCAGCTAGAGTAAATGGTGGTGATTAATTCCATTTTTTGTTTGTCAGCGGGAATCGGGAAAGGATAGTTTTTTGTCTCTACAGTAAATGAGTTTTTATCGGCCGCCATATCTATTTTGCCCCTGACGGTAGCAATTCTATCTTCAAATGGAAATGGAAGATCATATTCCAAAAGATAAATACCTTCATGATCACTTATAGTTTTGAGTAGGCTTACTTTCTTTACTTTGTCATACCACAAATGCATATTTTGTACATCCTTGAGTATTTTATAAGCTGTTTGGATATCTCCTAATATCATAGCTTCTTTTTTAAACTGCTTCAGTTCCTGCCCCGGTACGTTTTTAAGCCAAATCGTATATTCATTAGTTTTTTTGTATACTTCCCAAGATGGCTGTCCTGAAAGCACACCCAAAACAAACATACCAAAAACTAGTAAAATAGTTTTACGCATATTCATAAACCGAAGCTTCTAAGCTTTTAGAAACATAACCATTTCCACTTAGATGCTCTAAAAATTTAGGGAGAACATATCTTAGTTTTTCTTCAGCCTTTAGACTATCATGAAATACGATGATCGAACCTTTGGAATAGTTATCCATCACATTGCTCAAGCATTTTTCGTTACTTATGGAAGTATCAAAATCACCACTGAGCACGTCCCACATTACCACAGTTTTGATTAGTTTAAGTACCTGCGACTGAGATCTCCTAAGTTTGCCGTAGGGTGGTCTAAACAGATCTGAACTCACCATGCCATCACATTTTTTGACATTTTCCAGATAGGTTTCCTGATCAGTTGTCCAGCCATTGAGATGATGGTAGGTGTGATTACCAACGCCATGTCCTTCGTCTAGAATGCGGTCATAAATTTGGGGGTATTTTCTTACATTATCTCCCACACAAAAAAATGTAGCTTTAAAGTCAAACTCAGCGAGCAAGTCCAAAACCCAAGGCGTAACCTCAGGTATAGGTCCGTCATCAAAGGTCAAAAAGATTTCTTTACGTTCTGTAGGAATAGACCATACAAAATCTGAAAATATACTCTGAACGACTTGAGGAGTTTTTACTAAATACATAAGTTTTACCAGAAAGAATACATCCACTCTCAGAAAGGAAGTATTCAAATTTTATTTTATATTTATCAAAATTTAATTATAAAATTTCGTTTTTTACAACTATTTTTGCAGCCTTACATCATTACAAGGTTGTTATTTAATTATAAATCACAAACACATAACGTCAGAAAACCCAAAAAGCGGCTTTGGGGTGCTTTATTTTCAAATAATTAACATATACAATATACTTAATATATAAAAAATGTCGGATATCAGAGTCAGATTTGCTCCCAGCCCAACAGGAGCCTTACATATAGGAGGAGTGCGCACCGCATTATACAATTATCTTTTTGCCAAAAAACATGGAGGTACCTTTATATTAAGAATAGAAGATACAGATCAAGCCAGATATGTGCCCGGAGCAGAAAAATATATCATTGATTCTTTAAGATGGTTTGGTATCTTGCCCACTGAAGGTCCTGAATTTGGTGGACATTACGGCCCATATCGGCAGTCAGAACGCAAAGCATTGTACAAACAATACGCAGATAAACTGATCGCTGATGGCAATGCATATTATGCTTTTGATACCCCTGAAGAACTAGAAGCTTTAAGAAAAAGCGACGCTGAATTTAAATACTGCGGTCATACCAGAGCAAATCTAAAAAATAGTTTGTCACTCTCAGCAGCAGAAACCCAAGCTTTATTAGATGAGGGTGCACATGTGGCTGTCAGACTAAAAATACCTGTAAATGAGTCTATTGCCTTTGATGATGAGGTCAGAGGACACGTAGTTTTTGACAGTAACGAACTCGATGACAAAGTAATACTCAAAGGTGATGGCATGCCCACTTACCATCTAGCCAATATTGTAGATGACCACCTGATGAAAATCTCACATGTGATCAGAGGCGAAGAATGGCTGAGTAGTACACCACATCATGTGTTAATGTACAGATTTTTAGGTTGGACGCCGCCATCGTTTTCACATTTACCATTGATCTTAAAACCCACAGGTCAAGGCAAACTCAGCAAACGTGATGGTGCGAAATTTGGTTTTCCTGTTTTCCCACTTTCATGGGATAGTGAGCACGAAGAAGACAATTTTATAGGTTTCAGAGAAGACGGTTATCTTCCTGAGGGACTGCTCAATTTCTTGGCCTTACTAGGTTGGAGTCCAGGTGATGATCAGGAGATACTTACATTGGATCAGATGATAGCCTTATTTAGTTTGGATAAAATCGTAAAATCAGGAGCCCGATTTGATATAGATAAGGCATTGTGGTTCAATCAGCAATACCTGATCCATAGTGACAACCTTAAGCTAGGGTACCTGATACAAGATCGTGCTATAGAAGAAGGTTATCATGTATCTGTAGAATACTTGGCAGAAGTGTGCAGACTGATGAAAGAGCGTGTTCATAAAATTACTGAAATATTGGCTCACGGCAGATTCTTTTTTGAAGCCCCATCTACTTACGATGACGATACTATCAGAAAAAAATATAAACCCGAACATCAAGAACATCTACTGGCTATCGCCCAAAATCTGAGCAGTGCATCGACTGATGGTGTAGAACAAGCCATAAAAGGGTACATTCAGGAGCAAGGATTAAAGCTGGGAGACTTTATGCCATTGATACGAATAGCCATCAGTGGCAGTATGCAAGGTCCAGACCTTTTGGAGAGTATTCGATTGATCGGAGGAGCAGCATCAGCCCAAAGGTTGACAATTGCGGTGGCACATTATGAAAAACTTTAAACCTAAATGATTTTAAATTGTATTAATAATAGTGATATTTGCGTTGGGAAAGTCTGATTTTTATCATCTTTTATTGCAAGATTAAACAAAACAATTATCTTAGCGCAAGTTTTCAACAGAGAAGCTAAATATCACTTCTTTTTGACTATAATCATTATAATCTCTAACCAAATAAATAGGAATTAATTCCCAAACATGGATCCATTAAAAGAAAAATTTTATCAAAAGTCAGTTGCCCTCAAAGCTGACATCAAAAACATCCTCAAAGAACACGGAGAGAAGAAGGTAGATGAAGTTACCGTAGATCAGCTCATAGGAGGAATGCGCAGTGTTAAAAGTATGATCTGGGATACGTCATCTCTAGACCCTGAGGAAGGTATTCGTTTCAGAGGTTACAACATACCGCAACTGAGGGAATTGTTGCCCAGAGTACCTAATGGCAAAGAGCCCCTTCCAGAAGGACTTTTTTGGCTGATGATGACCGGGGAGTTACCCACGGTAGATGATGTGAGATGGCTGTCAGCAGAGTGGAGCAAAAGGAGTGAAGTTCCAGGTCATGTATTGGACACGCTAAAAGCTCTTCCTAAGGATACCCATCCAATGACTCAGTTTAGTATAGCGGTACTTGCTATGCAAAATGAGAGTATTTTTGCTCAAAAGTATGAAGAAGGCATGAGCAAAAACGACTATTGGGATGTTATGTACGAAGACTCTATGAACATGATAGCCAAACTTCCCAAAGTGGCGGCATTTATATACAGACGTACTTTTCACAACGATGTACATATCGCGTCTGACCCTACAATGGACTGGTCAGGTAATTTTGCTAAAATGTTAGGATTTGATAGTCCTGATTTTCTGGCGTTAATGAGATTGTATATGACCATACATACAGACCACGAAGGTGGCAATGCATCAGCTCATACTATGCATTTGGTTGGCTCTACGCTTAGCGATGTTTACTATTCATTTAGTGCTGCTATGAATGCTTTAGCTGGTCCACTACACGGGCTTGCTAATCAGGAAGTGATCAAGTGGATTTTTGAAATGGTAGAAGAAATTGGAACCAACAACCCAACCAAAGACCAAATCAGAAAATATATTAATGACACTCTTGCAGAAGGTAAAGTAGTCCCTGGTTATGGACATGCAGTATTGCGTCAGCCGGATCCAAGATTTATAGCACAGATGCGTTTTGCTCAAGACAATATCAAAGACGACCCTACAGTACAGATTGTTTGGGATCTATATGAACTTGTACCCGAAATCTTAGGAGCATTGGGCAAAGTCAAAAACCCTTGGCCAAATGTAGATGCGCATTCAGGTGCATTGCTGGTTCATTATGGATTGACCGAGTACAACTTTTATACTGTATTGTTTGGTGTTTCTAGAGCTTTGGGTGTTTGTGCTGGATTGTGTTGGGATAGAGCCTTAGGATTGCCACTGGAGAGACCGAAGTCCATCACCACCGACTGGCTTAAAAAATTTGTTTCTAATAACTAAATATAATCACAAACCTTAGTAAAATTTAAAAAATGAATATTCCTGAAAGTCTAAAATATACCAAGGAGCACGAGTGGATCAGAGTAGAAGGCGACGTTGCAGTAGTAGGTATTACTGATTTTGCTCAAGGCGAATTGGGCGAATTGGTGTATGTAGAAGTAGAAACTGTAGGTCAAACCGTAGCAAAAGACGAAATCTTTGGTACTGTGGAAGCTGTAAAAACCACTTCTGACTTATTCATGCCTGTAAGCGGCGAAATTTTGGAGTTTAACGGTCAGCTAGATGAGTCAGATGGCGACAATCCTGGACTGATCAATGAAGACCCTTACGGTGCAGGATGGATCGTAAAAGTAAAAGTTACCAATCCTGATGAATTGGCCGACCTTTTGGATGCCGCTGCTTATGCTGCATTAGTTGGTTGATAAACTAACCTAGTCAATAGACAAAAGCCAAATAGATGCTCTCCAAAGTGTTTATTTGGCTTTTTTTACATTAAGATTTATTCTTATTTTAGAAGGAACAAAAATTAATGTTTATTCGTTATTTAAGGTATAATTATATTTTATTGGATATCGCATCAGAAAAAGTAGTTTTAAAAAACTGGATAGATACCATCACTAACCCTGACATCATCGAACAAATCATGTAGATCAAAAGTCATACAAAATTTGATTTTGAGAAAGAATGGGCTCGAAGTATTTCAGGTGAAGGGTTGAATAAAAGAACCAAAAAACATATAGATAATCTCCATTGTCAAACATAGAAGTTCAATATTTACCAGAAATAGAGTTGTTACTCAATAAACTGAGTGAATTACTTTTTGAGAAGGAATAATTTTCATTTTTAGATTTTTCACAAAACTACATTGAAAATTTAATCAAATACGCAGAGGAAAATATATCAAAACTACACCATAAAATAACGCCAACTGCATTAAAGAAATTAGGTTCCCTTTATATTTTTTATAAGGCTAATAACAGAACTACTTGGTATATAATTTTTGAAAAACATGAGAATCGTTATTTGATTACACACATTATCAATAATCATATAGGAGATATCAATTTGCTCAATGAGTAGCAATAAAAATACTTTTGATTTAATGATGAAGCAAATTTTAAATTAATAAGTAACTGAAGCAAAATTCCCTTATAAAAATTTGGTGATTTCAGTTATTTTTTATATATTTGGTTAACAATTAAATAATACCACATTACTATGTCAAAGACACTTTACATCCACGGACTTGATGGTTTCTTAAGCGATGAAAAACGCCCCATACTTTCTAAATATACACAAGTTGTAGCGCCCATAATGGAATTTAGGGCCAATCCCTGCGCTTACTATGATTTACTCTCCATAGCCAAGGAAGAAAAAGTAGATATCATCATCGGGACCAGTATGGGTGGATGTATGGCATATCATCTTTCGCTGTATCTCAACGTACCTGCCTTACTGTTTAATCCTGCGCTGCCTTTTCGTAGTGTAGGTATAGATCTGCCTGCCCAAGACAAAGTCAGAAGTTCTTACTTGCGTGTAATCATCGGTGGTCAAGACGACATTATCGACCCCATACAAAATGTAGCATGGCTCGCCACCCATGAAAAGGGAGACATGGATATCAGATGGAGAAATACTTTGGGTCATCGGATACCGACGGATGTTTTTGAGGAGGAAGTGGGTGGATTTTATGGGATGATGTAAAGAATGAATATCATCAATAATTCAAAAAAAAATTGGAATATCATTTTTAAATTTCTAAACTAATTTCCCCATGATCACCACCTACCCCCAACTCATACAAGAAATAGATGAATATGCTGTGCTTTGGCATAGCGAAGACGAAGGAGACAATCTGGAAAACACTGAAATGCTCTCAGGCATCGAGTTTGATGTAGCTCAGGCGATTACAGAGTATGCACTGTTCAAAGGTCTGGATTATGATATTGGACGGTTCAAATTGTCTTTTATTTATGAAGCGGATAGCGAAGATCCGCAATACGATGTCTTGGAAGATTGTAGATCGGAGCTGATGATGACTTTTGTGGATTTGCTCACAAACCCAAATTATGTGATCGACGATCATCCCTTGGAAAATAATTATGTGCCGTTGACTGATCCTGATCCTGAATTGATAGCCGCCGCACATCATTTTTATAAATCTTTTTGGCCGGATTATGATCAGTAACTTTCCTAATTAATTAAAAAAGTAGAAACCTATGACACTCGACCATTTTATAGATCAATATGAC
>Ga0075157_10001674_pt1 | contig 13620 bp, 8 predicted proteins | sample JI81BgreenDNA_FD_70967 | JGI IMG/M metagenome (GOLD analysis project Ga0075157, IMG submission 70967) | Wastewater effluent complex algal communities from Wisconsin, to seasonally profile nutrient transformation and Carbon sequestration -... | ecosystem: Engineered > WWTP > Effluent > Algae...
TTGATCTGCGCTGGGGTACGGTTGGTGAGCGCTACTGTGGAGACCTCGCCATAGCGGGTGTTAGTCACCGACAACGTGAACGGCCCACGCGTGTAATTGAGGTCGAGAACCACTTTGTCGCGCGGCAGGCTGTCCGAGAAGCGAAGCTGTTGGGTCAGGTCGAACAGCGGCGTGGTGATGCCCAGCGCGGCGAGCGGAGCAGGGGTTCCCGCGATCCTATCAAACCGGGTCTTGTTGTAATTGCCCGCCAGCGTGCCCGAAAAGGTGCTGCCGTCGCCAAACTGGTGGCGATAGTTGATCACCAGGTCGACGCCCTCGGTCGTCGTGTCGACGGCGTTGGTGATATAGGACAGCGCACCGAAGCCGGCCTGGCCGTTGGCCGCGAGGAAATTGGTCAGGCGCACGTCCTGAAAGGTCGAGGAGATGGCGATGCGGTCATCCAGATCGATGCGATACGCATCGAGGGTCGCGGTCAGTCCGCCGCTCTCAAAGGTGAGCCCCGCCGAGATATTGCGCGACCGCTCAGCCTTGAGATCGGTCGCGCCTGCCAGTCTTCCCGCCGGGCTATCCACGGCGGCGACCCTTACGATCGCCTGCTGGCCGTTGAGGATCAGCGTGTTCGACGCGTTATATCCCGATTGGGCCAGCGCAGGGGCACGGAAGGCTGTGTTGTACGATGCACGCGCGGAAAGCCCTCCGAAAAGGCGCACGCGCCCGGCGACCTTGTAGTTGGTGGTATCGCCAAAGTCCGAATAATGCTCGTGCCGGATCGCACCCTGCAGCAACAGGCGGTCGAAAAACTCCTTCTGGATTTCGCCGTAGATCGCGACGCTGTTGCGCGCCAGCGAGGCACGATCATCGGGGCCAGCCGTGGGTCCAGGTTGGGCCCCGATGGGGGCCGCCGAACCTGCCGCCGGACCGTCGAGGATCGGAACCCCCCCGTTGCGGAAGCCATCGATATCGCCCGAAAACAGGCGGTAGGTCTCTTCGCGATACTCCGCGCCGAACGCGATATTGAGCGGGGAACCATCGCCCAAATCGAACTGCCGCGTCAGATCGAGATTGCTGGTCCATTGGTAGAAATCCGAACCCAGCCGGTAAAAGCGCGTCGGCGAGGCCGCGCCGAGCGACACGTTGACGCTGTTTTCATAAGAAAGGTCCTGCGTGTTCACGCCATAGACGCTCGACAGATCCCAACCGAAGCCAGCCAGATCATCGCCGCGCAGCCCGATCGCCATCGAATAATTCTCGATCCGGGTGTCCAGCCGCGGGCGGTAGCCGTTCGGATAGAGCGAGCGCAGTGTCTCGTTCTGCCCGGCACGGCGAAAGAAATACTCGATATCGCCGTCGAGCCGGTTGTAGCCGCCAAACGCATAAACCTCGACCTTGTCGGACGCGGGCGCGACGAAATTGACGAACAGCTGCTTGTTGGTGCTGGGCTGGTCGCCAAAGCGGAAGACGCGGCGGTCGATCGTCGCCTCGCGCGGGTCGAGCGTGCCATTCGAGGGCGTAAGGCCTGTACCCGAGCCAAAATTGCCTGAGATCGCCACCGGTCGTCCTGCGGCATTGGTACCAAAATATTGCTGGCGCGTATCGGGGCGCGAACGGTCGGTGCCCTTGCGATCCTGGATCGAGGCGGTCAGCCGCAGCACGCCGTTCTCGCCTACAGCGATACCCGAAGAAATGCTCGCCTCCCAGAACTCGCCATCGCCTTCGGTCGTGGTGCCCCCGGTGACCTGCGCGCGCGTGCCGACCGAGCGGTCGAGCATCAGGTTGATGACACCGGAAATCGCATCCGATCCATATTGCGCCGACGCGCCGTCGCGCAGCACCTCCGCGTTCGACAGAGCAAAGGACGGGATCGCATTGAAGTCGACAGCCACGTCGCCGCGCCCAATGCCGTTGCTCGAATTGAGATCGGACGATGTGTGCCTGCGCTTTCCGTTGACCAGCACCAGCACTTCGCCCGGGCCAAGCCCGCGCAGCGACGGCGGAACCAGATAATCGCCCACGCCCGATCCCAACGGCCGGGGCGAGTTGAAGCTGGGCACTTCCACCTTGAGCATCTGGATCAGATCGACGCGTCCGTTCTGCTGCAGCTGTTCGCGGTCGATCGAATCGACCGGCACGGGCGAATCCACCGCCGTGCGCCCACCAAACCGGTCCCCCGTGACGATGATCGTCTCCGGCGCAGCTTCGTCGTCGGTGCCGTTGTCTTGGCCAAATGCGGGGCCAGACACGGCCAGCAACGTTATGGCGGCGATCGAACATGCAAATTTCAAGAGGAACCCCTTTGTTCTACGTGATGTTATCTTGTAACACGCCTGTGGCGGGCGGGGCATGGTTGGTCAAGGCGAGAAGTGATTTTGCAGACAAGACGAGGATTTATCGGTGGAAGCGTGGCGCTTTCAGCAGCAACCACACTCCCGGCACTGGGACAAGATGTGCCGCACGGGTTTGCAGCCCGCTACGACGTCGATCGGTCGATCACCAATCTGGATGCCGCCTATTACGGCGCGATGACCCGGTCGGTTGCCGCCAGATATCAGGCGAATAGCGAGTGGGTGAACCGGAACAACGCGCTGTTCCTGCGCAGCGCATTGCCAGGCCCGACCCGCGATGAACGGCTGCAGCCCGCCACCGACGCTGTCGCCTCCCTGATCGGTGCCAGACCGCATGAGGTCGCGTTGTGCGCTGGTGGAACCGAGGCCCTATACAGCCTCATCGCCAACTATGTGCCGCTCGAGCAAGGCGATGCGGCGATCATGGCGGACGTCGATTATGACGAGATGCAGCATGCGATGCGCTGGCTCACTGGGGCACGCGACGCGCGGCTCGTGACCTTCGATCTGCCCGAACCGCACACCACTGCAAACCTTGTCGCCGCCTATGAGCGCGTGCTGCGCGAGACCCCGCGCGCGAAATTGCTGCTTCTGACGCACTTGTCCAACCGCAATGGCGTCGTGTTGCCGGTGCGCGAGATCGCCGCGGTGGCGCGGGCACGCGGTGTCGACGTCATTCTCGATGCAGCGCAATCAGTTGGACAGCTGGATGTCGATGTCGATCTCCTTGGCATCGATTTCATGGGCTTCAGCCTGCACAAATGGGTTGCCGCGCCACTGGGAACTGGGGCGATCTATATTCGCAGCGACCGGCTCGATGCCATCGAACCATGGCTGGGCAACGCGATACGGGACCCGGACGACATCCGCGCGCGCATACCCACGGGCACCGTAGACTACGCTGCAAGGCTCACCGTGCCTGACGCCATTGCAGAGCACCGCGCGCTGGGCGACGCCAAACTTGCCCATCTGGTAGGGTTGCGAAACCGTTGGACCGGTGCAGTGAGCGACATTCCAGGGCTTGCCATTGTGCATCCGCAAGAGCCAGACCGGGTTGGCGCGATTGGTGCCTTCCGCCTGCCCGGACAACGCAGCTGGGCGCAGGCGCAGGCCGCGCAGCAGCGCTTCATCGAGCGGCACCGGATGCTTGTAGTTGCCAAGCGCGGGCTGGCGTCAGGCCCTCTCCTGCGCGTAACCCCTGCATTGTTCAATACTGCGGACGAGATCGATCGGCTGATCGAAGCGATTCGCGCGGAACGCTCGATGTTCGGCTGAATATTCGCGTTATGCGCGGCCTGATCATCTTTCGCCTACGCTCGGCCCGTCCAAACCGTTAGTCGCCGCTCTCTAGGCCAGTTCAATGTTCCGGAAGCGGCGGTGCGCGATGGCGCCGATCACGAGCGTAAGGCCCGCCAGATACAGGAAAGCAGTCAGCGGGAATTTTACCGGCGGCTGCCAGCGAAAGCTGGGCAGGGCCTGATACCGGGATAGCGTGAGCGGGCGATCGCTCAGCAATATGGCTCGCAGGGCTTGCTTGGACTCGGCAAGATAGGCGCTGGCTGCGCTCCGGAACGCGAGCCATGTACCGCCGTCGGTTCCTGCGAGAGCCGAACCGGCATTGGCTGCCACGAGAGTGGGTGACAGGAAGGAGAGCATCTCGACGATGCTGCGTTGCCGTGCACGGCGGTCTTCGAAGCGCGCACTGATCGGCGCGATGGCCGCTTCGGCCTGGCGGTCGATCTCAACTGCGCGTTCGGCCTGGCGCCTTCGCTCGGCTGCCGCCTCGGTCAGTTCGGGATGGTCGTTTTCGAAGGCGTTTGTCGCTGCCAGTTCTGCAGCACGCGACACCGCAATCTGCTCAAGGCGCGAAGGCGGGGGATAAGCGACCTGTGCGGCCGCGGAAATCAATGGAGGTAATATGAGTGTTACTACCGCCCAGACTGAAATGAGCAGCAGAGCAGCGCTCTCGGCGGACAGGCGAAAGCTATTTACCAGCAGCACGAGCGACCACCAGAATAGCCCCAGCAGCAGGGCCACCGACAGCCATCCCACGGCGCTGATCAGCCGGTGTTCGATCGACGGGCCTTCCAGCAACAGCCAGCCCGCAGCCAGCAGCAAGGGAGCGAACACTATCGCAAGTCTGGGCAGGCTGCGCGCTATCAGCAAGCGTATGGCCGGCCCCTGAGCGAGAGCAGCGCGAGCCACTCCGGAATCCCTGTCTGCCGTGAACACACCATAACCAAGCCCCACCAGAAGGAGTGGCATGATGGCGATTGCGACGAACCCCAGATCGATGCCGCCTCGCGCCAGTATCTCGGGATTATCAAGCCGCACTTCATTGAACAGGCTATCCTCCCGCAATCCCAGGCGGATGGTGGTGGCATAATTTTCGAAGCCCGTCCGCCCCATGCTGAAATCGGCAAGCCTCGGAACCGGCGCAAGGATCGGCAAGGTCGCCCGGCGAGGGAGGATCGGTGCCGTCTCTGCTGTCGCTTCCGCGATCTGCTGAGCGATTGCCTTATCCGCCTCTGCTCGCTCAGTCAGGAAGGCTGCGCGGCCACGCTCCTGCTCATGCAATGCTGCCCGGCCTTGAACGACTGCGGTCACGGTGGCGATGGTCATCACCAGAAGGACGATCCAGCCAACGCGCTCGCGGAATAGCCGGCGCCCCTCCAGCGCGATGAGGCGAACCATCACAGCGCCTCGCGCGTGAAGCGCCGCGTCGCGAACAGCAGCAGCGCAATCGCCGCTACCGTCCAGGTGAGCAGGATAACGATATCGCCGGCCGCCTGCCCGAGCGAATTCGCGACCGACGGCGGTCTGTAGCTGAAGCGCGGCGTTGATCGCCAGAGCGAATCCCCAGCCAGATAGTCGAACTCTTCACCGCCGCCATTCTCAATCAAATCGGTGTTGAGATAGGTGACCATGCGGCGGCGGTGCGATTCCGCTTGCCGCTGGAAGGCAATCTGGTCGGGCATCGACGTGCCAGCGAGCACCATGGACAGGTTCTGCACGGCAAGAAGCGGAGAGAGCGTCCCGAACCATCGGAGAATTGCGCGCTGCCTATGATATATGGCGTCAAGCGCATTGAAATGATGCTCGAACACGATATTGCCCAGCCGTTCGTCTTCTTCGAGCTGGAGCCCGCCGATCGAGACCGTGAGGTCTTCGGGGCGAGCCACACCGCGCTCACGCATGACCTGCGCCGTGAAGCGCTCGGCATCGTCACCGAACACGTCGGGTTGCTTCTCGCGGTCGTCCGCAACCGCCGCTGCGTAGAGGGCAGGCGACGGGACGGGGGCAGCGCTCTGCGCGATGGACGCCCCGACGCGCGGTACCAAGAGTGTAAACACCAACCACAGTCCGATCAGGACAAGCATGGCTTGGCTGCCCGTGCGCGAAAACGCGGAAACTGCAAGGGCGATCGTCGCCGATATAGCCGCATAAACCAGATAAAGACTGCACCACAGCAGCAGCCGCACCGGATCGGCGACCCCGACCATGGCGACTGCGATCACACAAGCCAGGATGATCGGAACGGCCAGAACAGCCGTCACCCGCGCCGCAGCAAACATTTTCCCACGCACCACGGCTCCCGGCGACAACCCGCTCATCAACAGGAGCCGTAGCGTTCCCCGCTCGCGCTCGCGCGCTACCGATGCTGCGGTGAGCACGAAAATGATAAGAGGAAGCAACATCTGCAGCATCCAGGCCACGCTGAACGCGCCAAGATCAAACCCGCTCTCCGCATCCTCTACCTGCCGCGCGCGAGCGGGATTCCAGTGATGCGCTTCCATCCAAACGGCGCTGCCGGCATAAGGGGTAACGCCCGGATCGAGGATCGCGAGTGCATCGAGCGGACGCATCGCCCATTGCGCGAAATGTGCGGCACCATGGGGATTACGCGCGCCCTGACTGGTCCAGGTGCGCCATTCCTGTGCCTGAGCCGCCGCACGATCAGCCTCATAGGCGGATACTCGCGCCCAGGAAGCGGCTAATGCCGCTAGCGCAAGAAAAATGGCCATAACGGCGATAACCACGAAGCGCCGGTCGCGAACGAACTCTAGCCAGTCCTTGCGCGCGATACTCATGCAGCGGCCCGTTCGGCCATGTGCGTCAGATAGATCTGTTCAAGTTCGGCGCCGGAAAGTGCGGAAGGATCGATCAGGTCGACAAGGCGGCCATGCCGCATTATCGCGATGCGCGTCGCCAGATCCTTGGCACGAAAAATGTCATGTGTCGCCACCAGCAGGGCGGTTCCTTGCGCCGTGAGCGCGCGGAGCACGTCGATAAGATCGTTGGCCGCTGCCGGATCGAGCCCGGACAGTGGTTCATCAAGCAGGATCGCTTCCGCGCCCTTCATGAGCGCCACGGCAAGGCCGAGCTTCTGACGCATGCCTTTGGAATAGGTGCCCGCCCTCTGATCAAGTGCTTCGAGAGGGAATCGCAGCTTGGCAAGCACGGTCTCGCTTTCCGCCCGGTCGATCTTGAGCTTGGCAAGCGAGGCAAAGAAATCCAGATTTTCGGCGCCGGTCAGCAGCGGATACAGGCTGACGACTTCTGGTAGATAGCCAAGCCGCGCCCGGGCAACAGCAGGAGCAGTGGCCACGTCCTTACCGCAAACCAGAGCCTGCCCGCTGGTCGGCGACGTGAACCCCAGGAAGAGATTGAGCGTGGTAGTCTTGCCCGCGCCGTTCGCTCCCAAAAGACAGACGGCCTCGCCCTGATCCACCACGAGGTTGAGGTCCGAGAGCGCGACAAACGCGCGGTAGCTTTTCGAAAGCGTGCGAGCCTCAAGAACGTGGACACTCATCAGCAACCCCTTTGCGCAATGATATACCGTATCCTTCAGCGCACTTGCTGGCAACATCGGCGATGATCGAAATCGGATGGTTCCGGTGCTCGAAGGTCGAACGCGCAGGTGCAGCCTGTGCCGGGAATGCAAGCTCCGCGACTACCAGTTCTAACGCCTGCCCGTTGCCATATGGGCCACGCCCGGCAATCGCACCGTTCCGCCCTCGCGAAGCGTGCGGGCAATTTCGAGGGCCTGGTCCAGAACGCGCTGCCGGATATCGGGTGCAAGCTCGCTGACCAGCGGGTTCTGCAACATCATGGGATGATCGGACGCCACCAGATCATAGGGCATGATGAATTCGTGTTGCTGCTGCCGCACGGTCACGTCCGCGAATACGGCATGTTCCATGGCCCATTTCACGCGCTCCGCGTCGCTCAGGATCTCCATGGCCGGAATGTCGATGGCCACGGGCTCTTGCGGCATCACGAGGCGCCGCGCCTGTGCAAGCAACTGGTTGGGGCCGAAGCCATAGGGGTTGTCGGCCACGGCCAGAACGGCACGGCCTCCGGGCTTTAGGACGCGCGCCATTTCCCTCAGCCCGGCGCGCCAATCGGGAAACAGCGGAATGCCGAACACCGAACAGACGCGGTCGAAACTGTCTGACGGCAAGTCCAGCGCCTGACCGTCCATGCGCTCGGCGCGGACGGATAGTCCTTCGGCCCGGACCCGCAACCGCTCGACCATCGCCTGGCTGAAATCGATCGCGGTGACCTGTGCGCCTGCCTTGGCGGCAGCGAGCGCCAGCGCGCCGGGGCCGGTGGCGATGTCGAGCAGGCTCATGCCGGGACTGATGTCCGCCAGTTGCACCGCATCGGCGCAGAACAATCCGGTGAACGGCTCGGCCGCGGCGATATAGCCATCGACCGACTGGTCCCAATAGGCATCGGTCTGGATTGCGAGAGTCATTCGGATATGCCTTGTGTTGCGGTGAGCGTTTGCAGCATCTCTGCCACCGTCTCGGCGACGACCTGTGGATTGCTGGTCTGGACGACGTGCGATGCATCCACCCAGCGGACTTCGCCCAGGCTCGAAAGCGCCGCGAGACGGCCGTGCAGGCCGTATTGCGCCGAAAGCAGGGCCGCGCGCGTGGCGGCATATTTGTCTTCGGAATGGTTGTTCTGCGCGCTCAGGATGATCAGCGGCAGCGCGCCAAGCGAGCGGGTTTCGCGCGCGATGATCGCATCGTTGCTCCGTTCGAACGCCATGGTTTCGGCATAGGCCGTCTCGAAGCCGGTGCGGCTCATCCTCTGGCCTTGCAGCACGGACTGCACTCTTGGGGAAGTTCCGGGCGGCGGCGTTCCGATACAGCCCTTGCTTTCGGTCAGCACCTGGGTCAGCACACCTGCGCGATAGGCGGTGATACAGGCCTCGTCCTGCGCGCGCAGCGCCTCGGCCTCCTTTGCCAGAGCGGGATCGATGGCAGACAGCGTGGCAAGCGAGCCTTCGACATAGGGGTCGAGAAGGATCATGCCAGCAACCGCGTCTGGCCGGTCAAAGGCAAACAGCCGGAGCGGCTGGCTGCCCATCGAATTGCCAATCAGCACAAACGGAGGTTTCAAGTCCGCCGTATCGACCAAGGCTTCCAGATCGCGCGCAAGCGCAGCAGCGTCGCGCGGCATCGGACCAGGATCGCTGAAGCCCAGGCCCGCACGATCATAGGCGCAGGTTCGCGCCAGCCGGGCGAGCAAGGGCTGGGTGTCGCGCCACCCGATGCTCGAAAAGGCAAGACCCGACTCGAGCAGGATCGTCGGTCCGCCGCGATCCTCTCCCTCGCATCGCAGGTTCAATTTGCGCCCGCCGATATCGACCAGCTGCGCGGCCTGCGCGTACCGATCATATTCGATGCGCACATCCGCTGATGCCGAGCTGGCAGGGGCCGCAGCGCTGATCGCGAGCGACAGGGCTGCGGCCAGTCGCATCATGCCCCTGCTGCGGCTGCGTACCGTCGCGAGACTTCGTCCCAGTTCACGACCTGCCACCAGCCATCGAGATAGTCTGCGCGGCGGTTCTGATATTTGAGATAATAGGCGTGCTCCCAGACATCATTGCCCAGAATGGGAACGCCCTTGTCCTCGGCCACATCCATTAACGGATTGTCCTGATTGGGGGTGCTGGTGATGGCAAGCTTCCCGCCGGGCTTGACGATCAGCCACACCCAGCCCGAGCCGAAGCGCGCGGTCCCGGCAGCCTTAAAGGCTGCCTTGAAGGCGTCGATCGACCCGAACTGCGCGATGATAGCCTTGGTCAGCTCTGCCGATGGTGCTCCAGTTGCAGCCGAGGGAGCCATGGTCTTCCAGAAGAAGCTGTGGTTCCAATGTCCACCCGCATTGTTGCGCACGGCCGCGGGCAGGCTTCCCGCCCTGGCGACAAGCTGTTCTAGCGTCAGCTTCTGCAGCGACGCATCGGCGGCCACTGCCTTGTTGAGATTGTCGACATAGGCCTGATGATGCTTGTCGTGATGGATGCGCATCGTCTGGGCATCAATGGCCGGATCCAGCGCATCGGGCGCATAAGGCAAGGCTGGCAGGGCGAAGCCTGTAGCCGCAGGTGCCGTGGCTGAGCCGGCGGCGGGGACGGATTGCGCTGCCAATGGTGCGGCCAGTACAGCGGCGAAGGGAACGAGAACGGAAAGCAGGGGACGCATAGACTACTCCGGAGATCAGATCCTGGCGCTCAGGCCGATACGGATATCGCGTCCGGCCAAGGGCGCAAAATCCTTGAGGAAACTTGCATGACGACGCGCTTCTTCGTCCAGCAGGTTACTGGCAGAAACGGTCAGGCGCAGATCTCGATCCGCCCACGGTTTCCAGTCCGCACTGAAATTCACGAGGGTGAAGCCCGGTGTTTCGGTTTCGAAGCCGGTCGTGCGCGTTTGACGCGTCGTCCTCTCCGCATCGATCCGCACGCCCCAGGCCTCCGCGCGGGCTTCGACGCCTGCCGCGAAGCGCAGCGGGGGAATGCGCGGTGCCGGGCCAAAATCATCGATCGTCGCGCGCACCGCGTCCACCAGCCCGTCAATCATCAGCTTGACCGGGCCTTGCGTGAGCGTCGCCTGTCCTTCGATCTCGAACCCGCTATAGGTCGCATCGCTCTGGGCAAAGCGGAAGACGGGCAGATCGTCGATGATCTCGCCGGTCTCGAACTCGTAGATATAGCCCGAGAATTTCGTTCGATAGAGCGAGGCATCGAGCCGCCACTGGCTTCCCGAAAGCCGCGCGACCAGTTCGACCCCACGTGCGCGTTCGATACCGAAACTTGGGTCGCCGATTTCATAGCTTTGCGTGCCGACATGCGGGCCGTTGGCAAGCAGCTCCTCGGCAGAAGGCGCGCGCGCCGTGCTCGACAGATTGAGGCCCAGTTTCAGCCAGGGCGCTGCAGTCAGGAAAGCTCCGGCGGCAACCGAGCGCGCGGTGAAGCTGCGATCGAAACCGATCGATTGCGAGCGGATGCTGGTCCGCTCGATCCGCCCGCCTGCCTCGAGCCGGACCGGCCCCAAAGTCACTTCCTGCAATGTAAACAGGCCGAACTGGTCGGTCAGATTGGGTGGCACAAAAGCCTCCGGGCCCACAGCAAGGAAATCGCGCGAGAAATATTGCACGCCGCTCAGCCCCTGCCAGCTGCCGCGCAGCGCCTGTTTCAACTCGGCGCGGCCCTCCATGCCCTTGTTGGCAAACAAGGTGCCGATTCCGCCATCGCCTTCGCGCTCGACATGCGCGTAATCGGCAAAACCGGCGCGCACCCAGAGCTTTTCGAACCAGGAGCCGCCCAACACCACCGCAGCGCGCAGATCGGCGCGCCACTGCTCGCCGTCGATCGACACCGCCTCCTGCTCGGCCCCCGGCGTCAGATCGAAGCGGATCGGCAAGCCGTACGTGCTTTCATAGCGGGAAATTGCGACCCCCAATTCGCCCCCGTCATTGATATAGGCGGCACCCAGATTGGCGGTGCGCGTGCGCGATCCGCTATTGGGCAGGCGACCCGACAGGTCGCCCAGCGCGCGAATGTCCGGATCGCTGCTGGCGCGAGCCTGGGCGCGGAGCGGTGCGGACAGCAGCGCGCCGCCGGTCCTCAAGTCGTTGGTATCGGTGAGGCTGCCGCCGCCGGATACGACAAACCCGTCGCCGAGGCGCAGCGCGAGATTTGCTCCTGCGGAGCGCTCCTCGGCCGCGCTCGCCAGCCCCGCCCGCGCCTGACCGGTAACTATCGCATCAGGAACCTCGAGCGGAATGCGCCGGTCGAGCACATTCACCACCCCGCCGATCGCCGAGGAGCCATAGCGCAGCGACGCCGGGCCGCGCAAAACTTCAATCCGGTCGGAGAGCAGCGGGTCGATCGCCACCGCATGGTCGGCCGACGTGTTGGAGACATCGAACGCGCCGATCCCATCGGTGAGCACCCGCACGCGCTCGCCGGCCAGGCCGCGCAGGATCGGCCGCGATGCGTTGGGGCCGAAGCTGCTGGTCGAAACGCCGGGCTGGCGCGCCAGCGCTTCGCCGATCTGCGGTCTCAGGTCGCGCTCGAGCTTCTCTCCGGCGAGCACCGAGATCGGAGAGGTGCTTTCGCGCGGGTCGCGGTTGAAGGCACCGGTGACGATGATCTCCTGCCGCGGCGCGTCTGCATCGGCGTCAGCCTCGGCTTCGCCCACTGACAGAGGGTCTGCCATGGCTGCCAGGGTGAGCAGCAACAGCGTCATTTGAGCCCCCGGTTCTTGAGCAGGGCATCGGCATTGGGCAGACGGCCACGGAAGGCGATATAGCTGGCCGCCGGGTCGCGGGTGTTGCCGCGCGAGAGGATTTCCTCGCGCAGCTTGCGCGCGAGCACAGGATTGAACAGGTCCCCGCTCTCCTTGAACGCCTCGAAGCCATCGGCATCCATCGCCTCGGCCCAGCTATAGGCGTAATAGCCCGCCGAATAGCCGCCATCGAAGATATGGCTGAAGTGCGGCAGCCGGTGCCGCATGCCCACGGCTGCAGGAACGCCCAGCTCGGCGAGCTTGGCCTTTTCCCACGCCACTGCATCGAAATCGGCAGGGATCGAGCTCATCTGGTGCAGCTGCATATCCAGGATGGCAGAGCTGATCTGCTGGATGGTCACATAGCCCTGATTGAACGTCCGCGCCTCCAGCAGCGATTGCAGCATTGCTTCGGGTATCGCTTCGCCCGCCGCATTCCTGGCATGCGCACGCAGGATAGAGGGCTCGCTGATCCAGTGTTCGTGGATTTGCGAGGGCAGCTCGACAAAGTCGCGCGTCACCGACGTGCCCGAAAGGCTGGGATAGCGCACCTGGCTGAACAGGCCGTGCAAGGCGTGGCCGAATTCGTGGAACAGCGTCTCGGCATCATCAAGGCTGATCAGCGCACGTTCGCCGGGGGCAGGAGGCGTGAAATTGCAGTTGTTGACCACTACGGGCTTGAAGCCGAGCAGATCGCTCTGATCGCGCAGGCTGTTCATCCAGGCGCCGGGGCGTTTGGTGGGCCGCGCGAACCAGTCGGCAAAGAACAGCCCGATGCTTTTACCGTCGGCTTCCTGCACCTCCCAGGCCTTCACGCCTTCGGCATAGACCGGCAGATCAGGGCGCGCGACGAACTTGATCCCGTAAAGCCGCTGCGTGGTTTCCATGAGCGCGGCGACCATGCCGTCGAGCGGAAAATACTGTTTCAGGCGCGCCTCATCCAGATTGAAGCGGTGCGAGCGTTCCTTCTCGGCATAATAGCGCCAGTCCCAGGGGGCGAGTTCGGCAAGGCCGTCGGCCCTGGCGAGCTGCAAAAGCGCTGCCTCTTCTTCCCTGGCGCGCGCCAGAGCCGGGCGATAGATCTGCATCAGCAGGTCCATCGCCGCCTCGGGCGTCTTGGCCATGCTGTCTTCCAGCACGAAGGCAGCATGGTTTGGTGCCTTCATCAGCTTGGCGCGCTCGATCCTCAGTTCGAGCAGGCGGCGGATGATCGGTGAGGTGTTGTTGGTATTGGCATTCGCCCCGCGCTCGTTGAACGCGGCGAACACCTTCTGCCGGGCGGCGCGGTTGGTTGCGGCGGTGAGAAAGGGCTCGACCGCCGAGCGGGTGGCCGGGATCAGATAACCGCTCTTGCCTGCCTTGGCGGCAGCCTGGGCGGCTGCCGATTTCTGATCATCGGGCAGCCCGGCGATCTCGGCCTCGGTCAGCAGAACATCGCCCGCTTTCTGGTCGGCCAGCAGCTTCTGCCCGAATTCGACCCCCAGCTTGGCCATCTCGTCGTTGATCGCCGCCATCCGCTTGCGCTCGGCCGGGCTGAGCGCGGCACCGGCGCGCACGAAACGCCGGTGCGTTTCTTCGAGCGCCCGCATCTGTTCGGCGGTCAGGCCGAGCGTGTCGCGCTGGCGATAGAGCGCGTCGACACGTGCGAACAGCGCGGGATCGAGCATCATTTCGTTGTTGAACGTGGTGAG
>Ga0075157_10001676_pt1 | contig 13614 bp, 9 predicted proteins | sample JI81BgreenDNA_FD_70967 | JGI IMG/M metagenome (GOLD analysis project Ga0075157, IMG submission 70967) | Wastewater effluent complex algal communities from Wisconsin, to seasonally profile nutrient transformation and Carbon sequestration -... | ecosystem: Engineered > WWTP > Effluent > Algae...
GGCATAGCCTAGATATACTTTTTTCAACTACATTTAATTAATAACATATTTCTTATTTATCAATAATTATTCGATGCTTACAAGTATTCACCCAAAATTGCCAATGCGAAACAAATTAATAACCAAAAAATTCTATATCGAACAACTTGGTTTTAAAGAAATAGGAAACACAGATTTTGAAGCATATTTGATGATTAGTAAAGACAATATTGAGATTCATTTTTTTGAATTTAGAGATTTAAATCCATTAGAAAATGATGGTCAGGTATATATTCGAACCATAAATATTGAAGCAGAATACGAGGCTTTGTTGCAAAAAAACTGTATTCATCCAAATGGTCATTTACAAGTAAAACCTTGGTTACAAAAAGAGTTTTCTATCTTAGATCCTGACCATAATCTACTCACATTTGGAGAAGCTGTTTAATCCATATTCCACACTTTTTACCAAGTATATTTTCTCAACTATTCTTGCTTTGTAATGGTTATTTGCATCATTATTTATTTTTTCAAAGAAACATTTATTTATACAAAAATTTTTAATTTTATTCTTCTCTCTTATCTTCATCACAAAATAAAAATGTGCAATTTTCCGAAGAACAAATATGGGCTTTAGCTCCTGACGAAGCATCTAAAAAAGCAGGAAAAGATTTAGCATATTCTGAAAAATGGATTACCAAAGGCTACAACGATTTGGCAATTTGGGGCGAATGTAAAGGCAGTGGCAGCAAACCATATGAAACACAAATTCATATAGAAACCATTACATGTAAATGCAGCTGTCCTAGCAGAAAATTTCCTTGCAAACATAGTCTTGGCTTATTGATTTTGTATGTAAAAAACAAAGCCATTTTCACCCATTCAACCGAACCAACTTGGGTAACCGATTGGTTAAAGAAAAAAAAAGAACAATCTGCAAAAAAAGAAGAATCAAAAGAAAAACCTATCAACGAAATTTCTCAAGCTAAAAGATTGCAAGCAAGAGAAGAATTAGTAGATAGTGGTATAGAAGAACTGTTGATTTGGATGAAAGATGTAATTAAAAACGGCATTGTTTCTTTTCCAGAAAAAGGCACTTCTATTTTACACCATTTAGCAAAAAGAATGGTAGATGCTAAATCGCAAGGATTGGCTTCTTTACTCAGAAAAATGGCTGCTATAGACTTTTATACAGAAGGGTGGGAAAACATTTTTTTATCGCATCTATTCAACTTGTATTTAGTTGTTAGTGGCTTTAAAAACAAGAGCAACATTAATGAATTATTGCTTGAAGATATTAAAGGAAATATTGGTTTTATTAAAACGCAAGAACAGTTAAAAATATTAGATGGTATTACTGATAATTGGATTGTAATTGGCAAACAAACAACCCAAGAAGATGATATGATGATAGAACGAAACTGGTTGTATGGTTGTTCATCTAAACAATATGCTTTAATTATTCATTTTAGTGTTCGTTGGCAAGTAAATAGTTTATTATTAGTACCTGGTAGCTGCATACATGCAACACTTGTTTTTTACCCATCTGCACATCCATTAAGAGCAATTATTAAAGAGCAATTTGCAGTTGTTGAATCACCAAAATTTAAAGGAGCAGATAATTGGGATGAAGTATCTAACTCAATACAAAACTGCAAACAAATAATGCCTTTGATGATAGATTTACCATTTATTATTCATCAGGTTATTCCAGTTTTTCATCAGAATAGTTGGTGGCTAAAAGATGTGGAAAATAAAATGGTTAGACTACCGAAAAAATTTTCATCGTTATTTGATTTATTGGCAATTAGTGGTGGTAATGCTGTAGATATTAGTGTAGTTGGTAATGGTCTTATTTTTCAACCAATTGGTGTTTGGATGCAACATCAATACATTCGTTTATAATAGTTATGCAAGTATGGAATGAAATAGTTCAATCAGCATTGGTAGGCACTCAAAAATTACCATTACAAATAAGCACTGTTAATAATCAATTAGCAGATGCTATTCGTACAATTCAGCAAAACAATTCCATTGATTATGAAGAACAGTGTTTACAAATAGGTTCGATTGTACATCAATATCAGCAAACTGGCATACAATTTTCAAAGTATGAAAATGTAAGTATTGCTGTGGCAGAACAAGAGCTGCTACCTTATTGCAACACCAATTCACAACAATTGTTAATAGATGCATTAGCTGAAAAATCAGACTTTTTTACAACGTTGTGGTTACAATTGTGTACAGAAAAACAACAAATAATAGCACCACAAGCATTACCGCAAATTTTAAACAAAACAGCTCAAGATAAGAAGCTGCAACCACTGGTTTTAAAATGCATGGGTAAACGTGGTGAGTGGCTTTGTAAGTTTAACACCGAATGGCAATTTGCAAACACCATTTCAGATGAAGAATTGTGGCAAACGGGCAGCCTAGCTCAACGAAAACAAATTATTCAGCGTATAAGCTCAGAAAATATTGAACTTGCAATTAGTTGGATACAACAAACATGGCCACAAGAAAATGCTGCTACTAAAACAGCTTTTTTAGAAGCTATTCAAGAGCATGTGGCTGATTTATCAAATTCAGATTGGTTGCATCATTTACTGTCTGAAAAAAGTGTACAGGTAAAAAATATGGTTGTAACACTATTAAAAAAAATACCCACATCTACAATTATAAAACAATACCAATCAATAGTACAAGAATCAATTTCTGTCAAAAAAGAAAAGACGTTGTTAGGCTTATCTTCTAAGCAAGTATTGCATATTCAATTAAGCAATCCTATTCCTCCAGAAATTTTTACCACGGGTATTCAATCCATCAGCAATTCAAAAGACATTTCAGACGAAACATTTATTATGTTTCAACTGCTACAACACACACCACCACAAGCTTTAGAAGCAGCATTGCAATTAGATGTTGATACAATTGTTCAATTCTTTATTCAGCAAAAAAATATACAACCTTACTTACAAGCACTTATACATGCTACTGTTCAATTTAAAAATCAAAAATGGGCTGCTGCTATAATGCAGCAATCAAAAGCATTGTATATAGAGTTACTACCACTTTTACCTATACAACAACAAGAAAAATATAGCATTCAATTTTTTAAAAACAACGAATACACAATTATAAAAAATGCTTGTAATTGGCAACAAGAATGGAGTGTTGAATTTACTCGTTTATGCATTCCATTTTATGCAGAAAATCCAAGTATGCATTCTATTTTTTTAAATAAAGCTATTGCTTGCATATCATCTTCATGTATCCATTCAATTCATCTATATACACCATCAGATGCTTATAAAGCCAATCTTTGGCAAAGCAATCAAGAAGCATTGAAACGCTTATTACAATTGAAACAAAACATTATACAATCATTCCAATAAATCACAAAACCATGTCTACCATTTTACGCAGTCATGCAGAACAAATGTTTGCTCAAGAATTAGAAGAGTTAAAAAAAGCAGACACCGGTAATCGTCCAGTCAATTGGCAGCTTACACCACAAGCTGTGGTAGATTATTTAATGGGTACAAAATTAAAAAATGGATTTCAAGTATCTGCAAAATACATTGGCAACAGGCGTTTGATAGAAATTGCCGTAGCCACGTTAACTACCGATAGAGCATTGCTTTTATACGGTTTACCTGGCACAGCAAAAAGTTGGGTAAGCGAACATTTAGCTGCTGCCATCAGTGGCATTAGCACCCTGATTATTCAAGGTACTGCAGGCACAAGTGAAGAGGCTATTAGATATGGTTGGAATTATGCTAAACTTTTATCTGAAGGACCAAGTGAAAATGCATTGGTTGAAACACCCATTATTCGAGGAATGAAAAATGGTAAAATTGTTCGAATAGAAGAACTAACACGTATTGGTGCCGATGTTCAAGATTCGTTGATTACCATTTTATCAGAAAAAATGTTACCAATTCCAGAGTTAAATACAGAAGTACAGGCAATACAAGGCTTTAATATTATAGCAACTGCCAATAACAGAGATAAAGGTGTAAACGAATTATCAAGTGCTTTAAAACGTAGATTCAACACCGTTATACTACCTGTTCCAGATTCGATAGATGAAGAAATAAACATTGTTCAACAACGTGTAGCTAGCTACGAAAAAACCATGCAACTACCTGTTGAAAAACCAGCACTAGAAGAAATAAAACGCATAGTTACCATTTTTAGAGAATTAAGAAATGGTATAACACTCGATGGTAAAACAAAAATAAAATCACCCTCTGGCACTTTAAGTACGGCAGAAGCCATTTCAGTTGTAAACAATGGATTAGCAATGGCAGGCTATTTTGGCGATGGCACTTTAAAAGCCACTGATTTAGCTGCAGGTATTGTTGGTGCAGTAATTAAAGATCCAATCCAAGATAAAATTGTGTGGCAAGAATATATTGAAACCGTAATCAAAACAAGAGATCAATGGAAAGACATTTACCGAGCTTGTAGAGATGCTTTTTAGTAACCCAACAAAACTGCTACTATTTGGCTGCCGTTGCGTCGCACTCTTGTACGGTTTATTCGCTATTCAACATAAAATAGCAGTTTTCTAAATAGTAAAAACAGCAACTCAATTGATTCGTTTTTATACATCATTTATCATTGTTTATGGCAATACATATTTTAGGCATACGACATCATGGACCAGGCTCTGCAAAAAATGTACTTGCTTTTTTAGAAGAGCATCAACCAGATATCATTTTAATAGAAGGCCCACCAGAAGCAGATGCTTTATTACCTTTTTTACGCAATAATCAAGTTGAGCCTCCTGTTGCCATATTAGCCTATCAAACAGATAATATTCAACAGGCAGTTTATTATCCGTTTGCCATTTTTTCGCCAGAATGGCAAGCCATGCAATATGCATCAAAAGCCAATATTCATGCACGTTTTATAGATTTACCATTAACACATTGGTTGGCATTATCATCGCAAAACGAAAGTGAAAATTCAGACACCAATTCTCAACAAGAACAAACATCTATTCATCATTCATCATTTACTTCACTTCAAAAAAACAGTACACACCATTTAGCAACTATTGCAGGTTTTACCAACGAAGAATCTTGGTGGGAGCAAATGTTTGAACAGCGACAAAACAATACCCAAGTATTTGAAGCCGTTAGTGAGGCTATGCATGCATTAAGAGAAAACAATGCACATAATAGCGACAAAGAAGAACAACTTAGAGAAGCTTGGATGCGTAAAATGATACGCTTGGCAGAAAAAGAAATGTTTCAAAACATAGTAGTTATTTGTGGTGCATGGCATGTTCCTGCTCTTACAAAAATGCCTCCTGCAAAAGATGACAATGCATTACTAAAATCGTTGCCAAAAGTAAAAATAGAAGCTACTTGGATTCCTTGGACTTACGACAGATTAAGCATGTATAGTGGTTATGGAGCTGGCATTCAATCACCAGGATGGTATCATCATAAATGGCTACATCCTACAGATGATGGCACTTTATGGATGACTAAAGTAGCTGCCCTTTTTCGAAAAAATCAAATTGATATTTCTGTAGCTCATGTTATTGAAGCGGTTCGTTTAGCGAATGCACTAGCTGCTCTTAGAAATTATGCAACCATTGGTTTAGAAGAATTAAATGAAGCTACACAAAGTGTTTTATGCAATGGCGAAAAAATTTTACTTCAATTAATCGAAAAAGAATTAATTGTAAGCAATACCATAGGAAGTGTTTCTGAAAATGTTCCGAAGCCACCTTTACAAGTAGATATTGAAAAGTTGCAGAAGAAATTACGCTTACCTATCAATCCTGATGCAAAAGAATATTTACTCGACTTGCGTAAAGAGAACGATTTAGAACGTAGTATTTTTTTACATCGACTTCATTTGCTAGAAATTTTTTGGGGACAAAAAAAATACAGCAGCGGCAAGGGTACTTTTAAAGAAAGTTGGCAACTACAATGGCAACCATCTTTTGTAATTCAGATAATTGAAAAAGGTGTTTGGGGCAACACTGTTGAAGAAGCTAGCAATGCTTGGCTAATGCATCAATGCAACACATTTACTCAACTTTCAGATATTACCGCTCTTTTAGAAAATGTAATTCCTGCCAATTTATCTACCGCTGCTACTGCAATTGCCAATAGAATAGTTACCGTAGCTGCAGCCACCAACGATGTATTACAACTTGTTTCTGTTTTACCCAGTTTAGTTGGCATAATGCGTTATGGAAATGTTAGAAAAACCGATGCAGAAATGATAAGAGCAATTGCCGAAAGTATGATTACAAGAGTATGCATTGGTTTGCCAGCAGCTTGTTGTGGTATCAATGAAGAAACAGCCTTACAACTAACCGATAATTGTGTAAGTATTAATCATAGCATTCATATGCTACAAGATTCAAACTATATACAAGAATGGACTACTTGTTTAAAACAAATCGCTTTTCAAAACAATGCAGCAGCCATTATACGTGGATTTGCAGCAAGGCAATTAATGGATGAAAAAGTTATAGAAGAAAACACTTTACACAATTTATTCTATAGTAGTTTAAGTAGTGCTTTACCTATTGCTGATGCTGCTGCTTGGCTCGAAGGATTTTTAAAAGGTAGTGGTACTTTACTTTTACTAAATCATCAATTATGGCAAATCGTAAATAGTTGGGTAGAGCAATTAAGTGAAGAACGATTTATACAAGCACTACCATTATTGAGGCGTACGTTTAGCAATTTTAGTGCAGCTGAAAGAAGAAAGCTAGGCGAAAAAGTTAAAAACGATGGTAAAATAGAAATAACTAATCTCACTAATGCAAACGATTTTAACGAGCAACAAGCAGAAAAAGCAATTCCTGTAGTGATGCAGTTATTGGGCTATTCGAAGTAAAACGATAGTTATGTTATTTTATCACAACACAAATCTTTAGAAATGAATAATAACGAACTGCTGAGAAAATGGCGACTAATATTAGGAGCAAATGAAAACGATGGTACAGCAGCTCATCTTTCAAATATAGATGTGCAGATAGACAGTACGTTAAATGCTTTGTATGATGCAAAAAAAGAAGGCGGATTAGGATCTTCTTCACCAAATGTAAATCGTTGGTTAGGCGATATTCGATCGTTTTTTCCAAATACAGTTGTTCAAATTATGCAGAGAGATGCATTACAACGACTACATCTTACACAAATGCTTTTTGAAAAAGAAATGCTTGAAGCTGTTGAAGCCGATGTGCATTTGGTGGCTACACTGTTAACACTTAGTAAAGTAATTCCTGAAAAAACAAAAGATACCGCTAGGCAAGTAGTACGTAAAGTGGTGCATGAATTAATACAACAATTGCAGCAGCCAATGCAACAAGCAATTATGGGTAGCTTAAATCGTAGTATACAAAATTTTAGACCCAAGCATCATGAAATTAATTGGCATAAAACCATTTTAAAAAATTTAAAACATTATCAACCAGAATATAAAACCATTATCCCTGAAACTAAAATTGGATATGGACGAAAACGATCGGCTTTAAAAGATGTGGTGTTATGTTTAGATCAAAGTGGATCGATGGGTTCATCGGTTGTTTATTCAGGAATTTTTGGAGCAGTAATGGCATCTATACCTGCTATTCAAACCAAAATGATTGTTTTTGATACGGCTGTTGTAGATTTAACAGCATCACTATCAGACCCTGTTGAATTATTGTTTGGTGTACAATTGGGTGGAGGAACTGATATTCATGCTGCTCTTAGTTATTGCAAACAAATCATACATCGTCCTTTAGATACAGTTTTGGTTTTAATTACCGATTTATACGAAGGTGGCAATCAAAACGAAATGCGAAAAAAGGCAATTGAACTTGTACAATCAGGTGTTCAATTAATTATATTATTGGCTTTAAACAATGAGGGAGCACCTGCTTACGACCATCAAAATGCACAGTTCTTTGCAGATTTAGGTGTTCCTGTTTTTGCCTGTACACCCGATCAATTTCCAAATTTAATGGCACAAGCTTTATCTAAACAAGATATTGCAAATTGGGCTGCTAAAGAGAATATAGTGATAAAAAAGTAGTTGCGTTTTTTTACTTCATTTCATCTACCAACTGCTGAATGGTTTTTGCTTCAAACAAATCTTTCAAATCTTTCTTTATTGGTTTATATTCAAAATGCATGGGACAAGGATTTACCTCAGAGCATTTTTTCAATCCTAAAATACATTTCCCTAATAGCCCCTCTTGTTCCATTACTTCTAATATGGCTCTTATGGGTAGTTGTTTGGCTTTTTCGGTTAAATAAAATCCACCATTTGGCCCTCTTGTAGAACTTATAATGCCTTTATCGCCAGTAAGTAGTTGCAAAATTTTAGCAGTAAACGATTTTGGAGATTGAATGCCGGCTGCAATTTCATCAATTCCTAATTTATTGTTTTCGCTGCCTTTTTCTGCAATAAAAAGAGTGGCTCTTAAAGCATATTCTGTAGATTTTGAAAACATATTTTTTCTCTTTTGCCGTTGCAATACTCGTATTTTATTGGCAATACTTTTCACATGAATGTATAATGCCGTTGAATAAACCTATTTGAAAAGCAAATAAACTGAAAAATAATTAAAGACAAATTAGTCCTTTATTATTTTATTCTTTATCTTCACTTTCTTAAATGTAGAAATTGGCTGAGTTCTATACAGGTGTAGCTGTGTTGTAGCAATCTGTTGAAGGGTACAAAGGCTTTTTTTGCAAACACACAAAACATCTTAAAACAACCGTTCTATGCAGGTTTCATCGCTTCACAAATTTCACATTCCAGTTATGGGGCTGGCTTACACAATTGATTCTCCCATTAAAGTGGCTCATTTCGGTATTGCATCTGTAATGTCGATAGTAGAAGATGGTTTGGTAGAAATGATGCGTAAACATTATTACAACGCAATACAAGAACCATTTGAAGAAATACCACGTTTTGAACCCGATTATAGAGCCAAACGCATTACCGACTATTTAAACTTAGTAAACAAAATTGTACAGCAAAAATTAGAAAAAGTAAAGCAAGCCGCTTTTGAAGCAGGCTCAGAAATTGTACAATATTTTGAAATGCTACCTAACGACCATGCATTAAAACAAGTGTATAATCAAATGTTGCAATTATCAGAAAAGGTTGAGCAATTGCAGCTACAAAACTATTTACGTTCTCAAGTAGTAGCAGGTAGTATTGATGTAAACATTATGACGAAATTGGATAATGAAAAAACAGATAAAAACGGAAATATAATTGAAGACGGATCGGAAGCTGTAGCTGCTTTAAGAGGCTATGCAAATAGTAATCTTACACATTCGGCAATTGTGTTTTCTGCTGGAATGAATCCTAGATTATACAATTACTTAGAAAAATGTGATGCCTTTGATGCCGATGAAAATGGCTATTTTAAAAAACGAATCATCATTAAAGTTAGCGATTATAGATCGGCTTTAATTCAAGGAAAATATTTAGCCAAAAAAGGAATTTGGGTAAGTGAATTTAGGATAGAATCTGGCTTAAACTGTGGTGGACATGCATTTGCAACCGATGGAATTTTAATGGGGCCAATTTTAGAAGAATTTAAACAGAAAAAGAACGAACTAATTGAAGCAATTTTTTCAATTTACAATACCGCTTTAGCAGCTAAAGGAAAACGAACGTTTGCACAACCTCATTCTGTTAGTATAACGGCTCAAGGTGGTATAGGTACACATGAAGAAGCAAGTTTTTTAGAACAATATTATGGTATTAATGGTACAGGTTGGGGTACTCCTTTTTTATTGGTTCCTGAAGCAACAACAGTTGATGAACAAACACTTGCACTTTTACAAAAAGCTACAGAAAAAGATGTTTTACTCAGCAAAAACTCTCCATTAGGTGTACATTTTCACTATTTGAAAGGAACAACAAGTGATGTAGAGAAAAACGAACGCATTTGTAATGGAAAACCAGGTAGCCCTTGTAGCGAAAAACATTTAGCTTTTAATACAGAATTTACGGATGAACCTATTTGCACAGCATCTATTAAATATCAAAGACTGAAAATTGCCGACTTGCAAAGCAAAGGTTTGCCAACGAACGAATACAATGAACAATTAACAGAAGTGCTAGATAAAGAGTGCTTATGCGTTGGCTTAAGCAATGCTGCTTCTATTGTATACAATGTTCCGTTTGTAAAAAATCAAAATGCTGTAAATATTTGTCCAGGACCAAATATTGTTAACTTTTCGAAAGTAGTTTCGTTGGCTACGATGGTAGATCATATTTATGGTAGAACAAATATTATTGATGTACAAAACAGACCACACTTATTTATTGCAGAATTAAACTTATATGTACAATACATTAAAGCTCAAATTGCTAAAGAAGGGAAACAAGTTTTAGAAGTAAAACGTAAAAAATACTATCAAGATTTTTATAAAAATTTAATGAGTGGCATACAATATTATAGAGAATTAGCAGCAGAAAATATTCAAAATCACAGCTTATTTATTCAAGGTTTAGATAAAGCAGAAACCGAAATCCACTTAGTGTTCTTCCAATTTTCAAGCAACTAAAATATTGAATTAGTATATAATTTTTGAAGTAATAGACTAAAAGAAGAAATCTGTTGTTAAGAAGTTAATAGAAAAAAAATTCGACTGACTTCTAATAGTAAATTTTGGAAAGCTTATTGACACAACAAAGAAAATCTAAGTGGTATTTAAGAAACATATGGGAAGCAATATATTATGTAACTAAAACAAGTTGTCAATGGCAATTGCAACCTGATAATTATCCACCTTGGCAAACAGCTTATTGGTATTTTAGAAAATGAACATAGGATGGAACGATTGAAATAGCACATCGGCAAATCAGAATAGCTTTTCGTGATCAAGCAAAAAAATAAACATTACAGCGTAGGGATTATTGATAGTAGCAGCGTTATGATGAAGTATATAAGTGGACACAGCAAAAGATTTGATGGCAAAAAGAAAATTAAAGTATTGAAACGCCATTCCATACATAGTTGATAGTTTAGAATTAGTTATAAAGTTTGTAACACAAGCAGCCAATATTAATGATAGTCTTGGAGCAAAACGAATATTTGAAAAGGTGCTTCAATTAAAATATAACGAACTGAAATTGAAAACATATGTTTTCAGATTGTGGCTACGGAGGTAATTTGAAAAACTGAGTTCAAAAGAAATAAAATATGAGTTTAACAATTGCTAAAAGAACTGATAAAACGAAAGATTGGAAAATCCAACCCAAGCGTTGGATTGATTAAAGAAGATTTGCATGGATACTAAACTTTAGACGACTTGTTATCAATTAAGAAAGAACTTCAGGTTCTGCTATAGTTATTTTTTTGGCAATGATGTGCCTAATGGTGAAAAATATTAATTTAATTTATACAGCTACTTAATCTTTTGCTTTTGCTTTCCATACTAACAATGCTAACAAGAATGAAATAGTAGCAGCACCGATCCATAAAAAACTTATTTGTGTAAAATTATAATGGACAATACCATCAACAATTGTCTTATTTTTTTGAATTAAAGAACCACTTACAATATCCTGAATAGCAGCACCAATATAACTTGCAATACCCACAATACCTACGGCTGTACCGGCTGCTTTTTTAGATGCAATATCCACTGCCATTAGTCCCCCTAAAAAACAAATTAATACACCTATTGCTAAACCAAATAATACCATTGATAGAGTATCTATCCAAAAATAGCCAGGAGGAGTAAGCAAAAAGATGGTGAGTGAAATAGCATTGAGCACACCAAATATTAATGCAGGCATATTTCTTTTTCCTTTGAAAAATTTATCAGAAATAAGGCCTGAAATTATATTGCCAACAATACCACTAATTGAACTAACCGAGATAATTGAACTAGCTAGCAGGGTAGTGTATCCTTTATGTGTTTCTAAAAATAAAATACCCCAACTGTTAATTGCATAACGGCTTACATACATGAATGCACTTGATAAAGCCAATATCCATATAAATGGATTTTTCAATACCTCTAATTGTGTAGCACCCACTGATTTATTTGCAGTACTTACAGTTGCAAAATCATTTTTAAATTCTGCAACTGATGGCAATCCTTTGCTTTGAGGACTATCATGCAGAAAAATTGAAATAAGCACAACTCCTATTAAACCTAAAATTCCTGCACCCCAAAAGCCCCATTGCCATCCAAATGTTGTTACCAATAAAGCTGTAACAATAAATGTAGTGGCTTCTCCAATATTATGACTAGCACTAAAAAATCCATAATATGTTCCGCGTTCTTTATTACTAAACCAACGAGTAATAGAAATAATGGCTGGCGTTGGTCCCATTGATTGAAACCATCCATTGATACCCCAAAGCAAAGCAAAAATGATAAACGATGATGTAAAACCCAATGCCAGATTAATAAGTGCTGAAACAAGTAACCCTGCAGCCATAAATTTTTGAATATTACTTCTATCGGCTAAGAAACCATTTAGTAGTTTGCCAATGGCATAAGAAAAAAACAATCCAGAACCAATAATACCTAATTGCGATTCTGTAAGATATCCTCCATTAATCAATGGCTTCTTAATAACATTTAAACTCAGTCTGCAAACATAATACAAACCATAGCCAAAAGTTGCCGATAAAAAAACTGACCAACGCAGCTTGTTGTATTTTTGTTTGTATTCATCACCTGTAATTTTCTCCTGATGAAAATCTGCAGGTTTAAAAAAATTACGTAACCAGAATATCATCTGTTTATAGTTTAGTGTTGTAATAAGTAGTAATGAAACAAATAGAAACCAAGCCAGCATTATGAAAATAACGCTGGTACTTGTTTCTACACTAACGATTGCTTGCTTATGAAAACTTAAATGTCGAAAATTATTTGAGTAGTCCTTTTCTTGTCAAATATTTCAACAAAGCTTCTGGTCTATCGGTTTGAATAATTGTTGCTCCGTTTTTAATTAACCAACCCCAACTTCCATCAGGATCGTTTTGCTCTACTGCACGGTCATCGTGATGGCCTCCATTATGTTCTGGCCATAGAGAATTTAACCAAAGCCCAAGATTCATTGATTTAACTTTACGCATCCAAGAAATAAAAGGAATGGTATCATTATTAAAAGTGGGATGCAAAATGGCATTTCCTCTTTGTTTATAGGAGGTGGCTATTTTGTTTGCAGCAGTAGTATCTAACGGAATACCAAGTATATTGAGTACTATTCTATCGTTGTAGTATTTTAAATTGAGTGACTTTAAACTATCAAGTGTAATTGCTGGAATATTATATATAATTTGGTCTTCCATGTTTAATTCTGAGACAATTTTCATAGCCTCATCAAAATATTCAAACCCTTTATCTAAACAGATAATTACCTTGTTTTTTGCAAATACTAAAAACTCTTGAAGTGTTGGAATATTATGTGCTGTGGCATGTGGCGTTGCATCTTCTAATTTAAACTGCTTTAACTCTGCTAGAGTATAGTCTTCGGGTTTTCCCTTACCTGTAGTGGTTCGATCTATTGTTTTATCATGCATTAAAATAAGTATACCGTCTTTAGTACGCTTTAAATCACATTCAATAATATCAAACCCTTTTGCTATACCGTTTTTTAGAGCTTGTATAGAATTTTCTGGAGCAT
>Ga0075157_10001680_pt1 | contig 13591 bp, 8 predicted proteins | sample JI81BgreenDNA_FD_70967 | JGI IMG/M metagenome (GOLD analysis project Ga0075157, IMG submission 70967) | Wastewater effluent complex algal communities from Wisconsin, to seasonally profile nutrient transformation and Carbon sequestration -... | ecosystem: Engineered > WWTP > Effluent > Algae...
GCTTTGCGTCCAAAAGATCGGGCGAGGCGGGTGGCATGGCGCGTCCAGTGGACCGTCTCATGGCCGCGCGTGGTGTAATAGCCGTGGCTGTCGTCAAATGCCTCGAATGGCGGAAGTTGAATGCGATCCTCGCCGATCATGTAATAGGCGCGATCGCCACCATGGCGCACCTCTGCCGGGATGCTGGCAAAGAACGCCTCGGCGCGTGCATCGCGCTCAATGCCGGGAAGAACAGTGGCTGGGGCCTTGGTGGCAGCAAATCGCTCGGGCAAGCCCTCGATCTGCTCCGCGTTGAACACGGTGTAGGATTTCAGGAAGCGAAAACCTTCCTCGCGCTCTTCGCCGCTCTGCTCGTCAGTGCGGGTTTTGCTGCTGCTGCCGTAATAGACGATCGGCGCGCCCTTCTCGCCCTTGCGCACCTGTGCCCCGAGGGCCTGCGCCTGCCGGTAGGTCATCCATGTGGGGCTGGCATAGCCGAATGCGATGGCCTCCAGCCACAGCAGCAGGACGTTGATGCCGCGATAGGGTTCGCCCGTCGCCCGCAAGGGACGGGTCACACGCCCGCCGAGCTTTTCCATGCTCCATGGCTTGGTCCACGGGCGGATGCCCTGCTCCAGTTCGGCGATAATGCGGTCGGTGATCCGGCTATGGGGGTCGGTGGTGGCGGTCTTGGTCATGGTGTTTTCTCCTTCCTGATCCGCGCAGCGGGTCATGCGCGGCGCATGACCCCTGCCAACCCGGCGAGGGGCGGAGAGGGAGGGGGGCAAGTTCTGACGCAGGGGGTGGTGCGGGCGCAGCGAAGCGAGCCTCGGCCCCAAGGCAGGACTTGCGGGGGAGGGAGAGGCAGAGCCCCTTCCTCCCCACTCACCATCAAGGAAAAGCTTCACCGGCATTGCCGGCGATCATCATGGAGAAGGGAGCAGCCCTGCTCTGGGCCGGTCAGGGATCGTCACCCGCATGGGCGTAAACCGGTGCAACCGGGTTACGGGGGTAAGCATAGAGCCCGGCCCGAAGGGGGCCGCAACTAATAGCTTGTTGGTCTATCTTCTCGGATCATTGGATGCCGGTCGACTCGGCCCAAGACACTCTGCGTCGTTGATCCGAACGTCGGCTGTTGCCGTATCCGGCCATTCCGATAGCCGTGCCGGTTGGCTCTTGCGCCCCAAACTCGGTCGTCCAGTTGGCCAAGGCCAGAGCGTGAAACCTGCCTTTCAGCCATTTCACCCAAGTGCGGGAAAGAACAACGCTAGCGAACTAGCCAAAGCAGCTCACTTCCTGAACATGTTCATACGGATGTCGTCGTCGAAGAAGCTTCCTCTCCTCCAAGAGGAGATGAAGCCCCGATCCTTCAACCACGTAACGAACTCGAGGTTCACCTCGCTTGATTCGATCCTCGGCGTAGCAAAACCCGGTCGAATGTTAGGAAGTGGCTCCGGCATAGACTGCAGCATGTCCTTCACCTGTTGATTGTCGAACATATTATGGAACATGTTAAGCAACTTGGTCTGCGTTGCGAGAGGCTTGGAGTTCAGGATGATCGCACGCGCGGAATCGATGCTCATCTCGTCTAAATGAATGCCAGTTCGAGCGAGTATCCTTCCGATGGCTGCCGCACGTATTGGCAATTCGGCCAATACCTTCAAGTCCATCGTCTTTATAATCCTCAGCCGATTTTCATCGCTGATGTTCGCCTCCAGCAACTTTTGCCGGAAATCGTCGTCCACGTTGCACCTTTCCTCGGCCTTGAAGAACTCCGTGATGTTCTTCTCAACAAAGGCGACGCCTAACGAGGGGGCCACGCTAAGATGCGCCAGGTTGCTCGCGGAGAAATGGATCGCGTTGAGGTCCACCAGTATCTTGGTCTTCTCTGCGCTGAGGTTCTGTGGGAAAGCCGCGAACCTTCCCGGAAGCGCTCCAACATAGGCAGCATATGCTTCATCGCTCAACGCGTCGTTCTCGATAATGAACTTGCGCAAAGGTGCCGCCTGGTCGCCGCCCGAAACCTTTTGGCCGGCGAGTGCACGCAAGGCTTCGGTGCCGTTCAAGAACTGTACAAGCGTCTCCGCATCGAAATTTTCGCCACCAAGAAAATTCAGGCAGTTCTCCCAAGTCGCCTCGATCTTGTGGATTTTAAACAGCGTGGCATGAAGCGTGCCTGGAACTTGGTCCAAAGTTGGGAGCGCTGCGGACTGCTTCTCAAGAAACTCCACCATCGATTCGCGTTCTACGTCGCTCCGCCAAATAACTCGTTGGATGGTTGAAACGCTTTCTTTTCGATTGTCGGGCAAACGAAGCAGGACGTTGAGCAGATACTCGTCGAAACAATCATCAATCTTCGACAGAAGCGGTTCGCTCCCGGATTCGAGCGCCACCGTGTAATTTTGTTCGCGCGCCCGATCATAATCGTCGATGCCGAGAACGACCCGCAGGATGAATTCCAGATTGTCGATGGAAAGTTGATAAAGACCTTCGTCGAACAGGACCCGCATAATCGCAGGGTGAGCGGCCACAGCGGCCAGATCGGTCGCTTCGAGGTCGAGTAATCGAAGGCGTTCCGCGGGAAAATCGACCCCTTGTGTTAGAATGTCAGCCAATCTGTTCGAGATGAAGTCGGTCAGGGCAGGGTGCTCGGAGGTGAAGTCTTTCAGGCGCGCGTCTGAGAGGTGGCTGATGATGCGTGCCACATGCATAAGATTATCGGCGCTGGTCACCGCCGCTGCGGCGAACCCGGGCCATGTGGTGGCCAATTTGGAGATTAGTGCGGTAACGGCCTTTCCTCGGTCATAGTAGCTCGACATGAACTTCTCGCAGGATTCGAAATCGGACGCGATGAAGTCCAGCAGACGTCGCGTCTGCGTCTCATACGCCGAGGGATCGGCAAGTAGGCAGTCGACGATCATCACATTGAGAACGTAGTTTCGGCTGAAATCCTCGGGGCGCATCGCGGCGATGACCTCCTTAGGATTATCGATCTGAAAATCGGGATCCGGAGTCCTGAAGCCGCGTATTTGAATCAGAAACTTGTTATCGCTGGGGGAGAGGCGTCCTGAATGAAAAAGCGATGTGTACTGGTAGTAGGTATCATCGAGGTGACCCTCCAGCACGAGGAATCGCGCCAGATCGGCACCCTCCCCAAATTTATCGAACAGGACGTCTGTTTCGCTCGCGTTGTCCCGGATGATCTCGTTAAACTTGGCCATACGCAATGTGCTCAATTTGGCTCTTAGTTCGCGTATTTGCTTGAGTGACGATTCTCTGAACGCAGCAGACTTCTTCTCGACCTCCTCTTTGCGCTGCTGAAACGTTCTGTGTGGATCGACCTTTGCCTGCAGATCGCTCAGCTGAAGTTGCTGCTGATGGCCGTGATTCGTCGAAATTAGCAGGTGGCGCGACTCTAGGATTGTTTCAAACCGCTCGTCGTTTGCGAGGTTGCTTAGCGGGATCATGCTGCTGCGGTCGGGGCTAAAGCGACAGAAGCCGTCGGGCATCATTTCCACGATTGCCATCGCATAGATTCGGCGTAGTTCCACGAGAGAATTCGGCAGCTGCCTTTCTCCGTCGTCGACGAGCTTCTCGAGACGGGAGATTTCCTGCGTGTATCGAGATTCGCTCGTAGCGATGTATTGATCGTGACTGCGAAGAACCTCAGCGAGATTGCCTTTCCCGCGATGGAGGCTCTCAAAGTCGCTTGGGAACACATTCTTGTAGATCAAGACCGCCAACAGCTTGTTCACGTCAAGATTGTTTTCATTGTCGGTTTCGAGGTTGGCGACATAGACGGCATATTCATTGAAGATGTTCTGAATGAGCCTGAGGTCGTTCAGATATCGAGAAACCTCGCGTAGAAATTGATGATCGAGCCTATCGTCTAGGGAAAGGCGCTTGCCCTGCTCCAGTACCTTGTCGATCGAATTCGAGGTGTTGATGATAGGGATAACGGGAATTATAAATTCGAAAAATTTGGTCCGATCAGTGTTCACAAACATATCGTCGCGAAGCGCATAAAGAAATCGGATGTGCCGCTTGCCGCGTAGGTTTGCGTTAACGAGGCTGTTGATCTCGCGCAGCGTGACGAAGATGTCGGAATTGTTGAATCTATCTAGATCTTCAATTACAACAAGGTCATATTTTGTAGACTGGAAAAAATATATGATCTCATCTAAGTGACGATTTAGTATTGACTCCTCGGTCGCCGCTTTGGGCGTGATCTCGATATCCTTTAGGGATATGCTCTTCAGCGATATACCGAAACTCGCGATATAAAGATGATGGATGAGCTTCCAAATGAATCCGCCGCCGATCGCGAAGGTGAGTAGATTTAACCAGTTCGCTATGGCCAATGGACGAAAATAGTTACCCGCTACGATCGCGTCTCGCTGTTGAAACAAATGCCAGCAGGAGATGACGCCGAAAATTATGAATAGCGAGGCCAGCATGGACCATCGGCCAGGTGACTGTATCCGCTTGAACCTCGAAAGCGGAAGCCGTCTTGCATCGGCGCCGTAGAGCATCTGCTGAAGGATGCTGCGCTCGATCTCCTGCCGGCCTACCTTGCCGCTGGTTGACCCAGTTTCAGGCAGAGCCTCAGGCAGAAACGCCGCCAAAGAGATCTGCAGAACCGGTCGCTTATAATCCTTCAGGAAGGATTTGATGATGCTGCTCTTACCTGATCCATAGGGCCCGGTGAGCGCTATGTTCATCACGCGGGGATTCTCGGTCGCCTTGGTCAGGGCGGTCGAATAGACACCCGCCGGGTCGGCTTGGTCCGTTGGGGCAAGGTCGACGTATCGGGAGCCAACGCCTGCTTCCTCGGGTTTCCGAGTAAGCCAGTTTGCAGCCGTCGTGAACCAGCCCGCCAGTATCGTTCGATGGTCGAACAAGTTTGAAACCTTCAGATAAAGTGATCCCTCAATGCACGTAACACGGCTTCATTAGTGACCAAAGAAGGAACTCAAGTCTCGGCAAATCGAGTGACTGGCGGACAAGCGGGGAGGGGGGCTTCGCCGAGAAAGCAGGCGCTGAACGTCGGCTTCTGGCAAGAGCTGACGTTTAGGCTGTGTCATGGGAAAGGCAGGTTTGTCCCAGGATGCTGCATTCGCGTTCGGCAGCAGACGACCAAGACCCGGCCATTTACGGCAACGGCCAGGAGTGGCTGCTACTGGCAAAAGCTGACGCATCGACGTAACGAAAGTACAGCGGCAGTTTTACGCCCTAAAATTGGCCATTCGGGCCCCATTTCACTAATCCCAAAATCTGCCGTTCGTTCAGGGTCAGGCGTACGGCTAAAGTCCGGGGGACGTTACCGCTGGGCGCTTCCGTTCGCAATTGAGCCAGAGCAGGCATCAAGGGCCAATCCTCATGCTCTCGCATTTACGAATATGGCCTGACCATCGGCAAGGCCGCTCTTGGGCGGTTCGATGTAAAAAGCCATTGGGACACCCGGCAGATGATGCTCGGAACTCGACATCAGCAGCAGGCGATTGACGGTATTGTCCTGGATTCCGCCTGCGGGAAAGGCGCAGTGGATGCGACCAAGATTTGCTACGAGCTCCCGTTTCGCCAGCAGGTCCTGCAAGCTGGCATGGCTGCGTGCGAACCGCGCCGCCACACCCGCTTCCCAATTGGGCCGAGGCCCTTTCTCGCCGACGCGCGCAAGATAACCGAACACCTCGCCCATCATGCGAGGATAGGTGGCAAGTTCGCGGTGATACCCCAGTTTCGCTATCGCGAACGGGTCCTCCGGAAATGAGAAGGAGGCAGCTTGCATGGCACTGGCAAGCGCTCCCATATGTCCAACCGCCGGGCTGAAGCGGGGTCGCAGCGCGCGATGCAGTTCGCGCCAGCGAAACGGGCTGTCAGTGACGATGGCAGCGCCGGTCGCCTGAGCGAGGTACATGGCCATTTCGAAATTGGGCTTGAGCTGAAACAGCTGGAGCTGGCCGCCGTCCTTGCCGCCGGCGAAAATGCGATCGGTCAGCGCGACCAGCGGATCTGCTTCCTTCAGCGATTCGATCCCCGCCAGCATCTCGGCCACGCCGTCGTCGGTTAGGTCAGGAAAATCCTCGCGCAGTCGCGCGATCAGGCTGGTGTCCGGCGACATAAGGAAATGCCGGCGCAGGTCGCGCCGGAACAGCGCATCGACCCGTGGCTCATCCTTGCGATCGAAACGCAGGCCCACCGATCGCGCCTGCGCCATGTGCATCATCTGGTCGCGCAGATGGACATCGAAGCTGCACGGATCAGGAATCAGGTTGACGAGGCCGAGATCGACCAGCGGCATGATGTTGAGGAACAGCACGACCGATTTCAGGAATTCGAGATGGTAGCTGCCAGGATGTTCGACCGGGCTGTATTTCTTCGCGACGGCACGGGCGTGAACGAATGGGCTCTGGACGATCAGCTCGCCGAAGTAGAGCGAGGCACCGAGCGCAAACTCGACCATCGTCTCGGGATGGATCGAGCCGGTATAGACGGCACGCGAACGACCGTCGGGCTTGGGGAGCAGCTTGAGCAGATCAGTCTCGAGCGGCCAGAGCGTAGCATAGAGCTTGTATACATTCGAGATTTGCTCGTCCGTCAGCCGCCGCCGGATGACGGCCCAGTCGTTGCACTGCTCCATGCCCAAGATATTGACGATCCCGCGATAGAGCATGAGGTTGCGCTCGCGAACGCTGAGCTCGTCCCAGCTTGGCCGAAGTGCTGCCGGCCGCGTCTTGCAGCAATCGCGAAACGTCTCGCCGGACCCGCAGCGACAGGGATCGCGCGGGCGTAGGGGCTGGGCTGGCGCAGGCTTGATGAGCATGTCCCATTGCGGCTCGGTCCGGCCAAAAGCGTCCTGATAATGGACGCGACCATCGTCGTAGCTAGCGTAGAGTTCGCCGCCGAACTGCCAGAGCTCATCCTTCGGGCGCAAGGTTTCCCGCAGGTCCGCCCATGGCGCGGTGATCACTCGCTCGGGATAGAGCCACTCCTTGCGTCCGGCCGCGATGAAGCGGCGCGCGCGCGCCTTCAGGACAAAGTTGATCTCGGCGACCTGGCAGCTGTCGAGCCTGCGCGTGCGGATGAAGTTGATCGTGTTGACCATGGAGTTGCGATAGGCACGTGCGAAGGTTCGCTTTTCGAGCGGCGGGCCTGCCGGGTCATTGGCATATTCGAGATTGGTGAGGATCAGGCAGAAGTCGCGGCTCAACGGAAACAGCGTCTGCGATGCCTTGAGCGCGATACCCGGATCGCCCGGATAGCGGCTCAGCGCGGCTTCAGGCGGCACGGCGTAATTGTAGATCGTGACCGGGTGATCGCTGATAATGAACTTCACATCGGCGTCCTCGGCTGAGACGATCTCTCGCACGCCTTCGGTCCAGATCGTGCAGTGGAGATTGCGGATACCTTGCATCTCCATCATCAACTCGTTCTGGCTGAGCCGGGGATATTGACTGCGCAGCCAGTCGAGGCCTTTGGGCGTGCGCAGCTTCTGGGCGTCGATATATTCGAACAGGTCCTGGAAGTAATCATGCCAAGCCGACTGATCGGCGGTCTGATAAGCGCGGACCGCCCTCGATCCGCGATCGTCGATTGCGCCGAACATTTTACGCTCGATCTCGTCATTGATCGTCGCGCCGAAGAAGGTCGAGTAGAGGTCGGTCTGGACGAAGCAGCGTGATGTCGGAGAGGTAAACAGCGATTTGCCCGCTATCTCGCGCCCGTTAGGGAGGCGGTGACGCTCCGGCGCCATGTCGAGATAGGCCAACGTCTCGCGGCCCGGCTCGAAGAACTGCCGCTGATACCATTGCGGCACATAGTGATTGTCGCGAGTGATCGACATCGGCGGGTTGTACCATGCGGCGGCGCGCTGTGCAGCACTTCCGCCACCATCCTTTCATCACATCCATGTCTTCGTGCGCCAGCCGTCGTGCACAAGCACCGCGTGGTGACGGCAACTTTCCTAACGCGGCGGCCTAAAACCCGACAGTCGGCATCTCGGCCAGAAGCGGACAACCTGGACAGGCAAAGCAAGTGCTCAGCAACGCGCCCCAGGTCGGTCGTCAACGGCCAACTGTTGCTTTCCCGAAATTGGTCTTTCGCGCTGGCCGCAACGGGGATCAAGCTTTTGTGGATAACTATGGCTCGGCGTTGATGGAGGCAGTGCGCACCCCTACCTAACTGTCTCAGATCATGGTTGTTAGGATGGGTATGCCCAAAATTCACCGAATACTATTGCCGGTCGATAGCGATGCGCCGGAATCGTGGCTTTTGGCCCTGCAATGCGCCGAACAAATCAACACGGCCAGCACGCCGAATGTCACTGACGTTGTGCTTCTTCTGCATGTGAAGGACAATCTGCGCCATACCAGCCTAGCGGGCATGATGGACGGCGCGCACAGCAAGATGCTCTACGATGGAAAACAGCTTACACTGCCTTCCGGCGCAAAGCTGCGCATGGAAACCAAGCGAAAGCTGTCGTTTGGATTCTCGCGCCCCACTACAATTATTGCGTTCTATGCAAATGACGAAATGCTCGAACAGGTCGATGGTTCGCGCAACGTGGCCGGTGTGGTCGCCGTGCCTGAGTATCTTGGCTACGCTAGTGAATGGAAAGCTCGATGGTCGCCCTTAGTCCCTGGTCAGAAGAGGGAGGAACCCGCCGCGATCATCGATGACCCTGTGATCGAAGCGGCCATGAAATCCCTTTCCCGCCTCATCAACAAGAGCAATGGCATCCTAGTGCCACGCGACAAGGAATGGACGCAGGAGACCCTGCGTATTCTTCGCAACAAAGGTCACTCCACCGACCCCGCCAACTTGAAGTCATGGGCAATTCGTCACGGTTGGCAGGTTAAGGCAGCCGGTGAGTTGGCTAAAATCGCCACGAAAATCTTCGACATGAAAACCAAGCCAAGCCTTGCCAAAATCCATGACCCGCAGGGCAGGTACGAGCGCTGGCAGAAAGGCGATTAGGCTTAGGGGTCTATAACCTGGCCGTCTTTCTCCGTGTGGAAACGGACGGTGAATACCTCGCAGCCATCCTCAGCCCTAGCGGTGATGCTGTGAATCGTCCCGACAGGTTCGTTGTGCTCGAATTGCGTCATCGCATTTTGCAACATATGCATTGCCATTTGGGTTGTAACCTTCGTGCCGGGTAGCTTGGTGACCAGCTCCCGCTTGCGGATGAATTCCTGCTCAGGGATGCGATAAAGATATTCAATTTTCATAGTGACATGTGCTTTCATTTGCCCTGCCTCGTCGAAGTGGCGCTGCCCGTATTTCTCTGCAAACATCGGCTCTGCCGCGTCGTGCCCAATGGCCTGAGCAATTCCCATGGTGAAACAGGCAAGGCTCTCCGCTTCCTTTTGGCTCTTGGAACTCCATGCCTTGGATTTCCGCTTGTTCGCGTGGAAGTAATGACCACGGCGCTCGACTAAATGCGCAATCACATCGCGCGTCGAAGGGTTGCCCGAAAGCAGAGCATCTGTCTCTGAGTGCTGTGCATTTTTCGGCCGCTGCCAAGTCGCTATCTCTTGCTCGATTATCTCGACAAATCGAGAGTATGATTCCAGCGCATCCACTAGCGCCCATTTTTGTGATTGCCCGTTTCCATACATCGCTTCGACTAGGAGAAACGAATACCTAAACGAGTCGATGTATCGCTCGCGACCCAGATTCTCACGCGCTAAGTGGGCAAGGCTCGCTTCATGCTGCGGCGCATCCCCATTCTCAGCGGCCATAATTGCCCGCGTGATAAAGTCGTATGTGATGGGAAGTGGTCTGTCATCCTGCTTCCCCAGCTCGAACGAGTGAACGACAATGCGTTCTGCCTCTTCGTCTGTTTCCGCTTCATGACGGATCGAAATGCGGTTCATTTCGAGTTCGGTGCTGAAATAGCATTGCAGATACGAGAATGCGCGGTCCAAGTGGTCACGAACCTCAGCGACAAAGTAGTCATTGCCGGTGATCGTCGCTTTGATTGGGCCTTCGGGAGAGTCATCAATGCGGAATGCCAGCTCGATAGGGCAGCCTGATTTCTCGAACTCAATGGCGGTGACAAGGCCATCATCCTCGACCAGTCTGGCAGTCCCCCCAAGCAAAGGGATAGGCCAATGGTCGGGTAGTCTCATGGGGCGACCTAGAGGAAAAACGTAGCGAACCTTCATGCAAGCAATATGCAGATGGCGGGCCGAATTGAAAGCTACGCCTCCATGCCCTCCGCGCACTGCCGAACGCGCAACTCAATCGGGCGAAGCTCATATGGGTATATGTGCGTTGCTTGTGAGCCAGTTCAACCAAGCCGTATGGCGGCCACTTTACCTCTGAGGCCTGCTTAGACGGACAGTCGATTACTCGCCTAATGAGCGGCTAGCATAGTGGTCACGGCGTTGATGTCCGCTTTGGCGGGCGAGCCGCATAAGACCTGCCAGGCAACTCCCACTCCAATTCCGGTCGTCCAATGACGTTGCCCGGGCAAATGCTCGAGCGTCAGCTGTTGTCAGTAGCCGACATTCAACCGCCCCGCACGCAATGACGGCAAAGTCCCGAAACTGGAAATTCTGCAAATGGGCAGGTTGTTGAATGGCAGGTCTTGGGGAGCAAATGGCGAAAAGCTGCCTTCTGATCGGAGGCTAAGCAGCGGCAGCCCTCGAGCCATCGCCTGGCATTCGTGACAAATGCTGCCACCGATCGAGGCACGGTCATTTAGGGTGCCATTGCATCATCTCGAAACCGGTCATTCCTATCCGCTGCCTGTTATCAGAGTGGAATAGCGGGGGTAGTATGCCGCTGGGGATCCCTCATTGAGGGACTGGTCATAATGTTAAGGCTTTTTCCAATGATTACTTTTGTAAACGGTCTCAGATTCTCCCGCAAAGCTGAAGGTGCTGCTGGTCCACATGTTTTTTCCGTCGCTACTGAATTTTGCATCGTCTCGCAGTTTGCTGTAAGTTCGCCGAGATATGTAGGTATGGTAGCCTGCATCTCTTATGTCCGACAGCTTGGCAGCAAAGCTAGCTGCTTTCCCAATCCAGATAAGGTCGTTATTGTCCCTGATACCGGAGCGGACGGCCCTTATGTCGCCGACGTCGATGCCCACACCATGGCGAATTTCGACGTTGTTGTTGCGGATCGAGTCGAACTTGTTTCGCGCTGCAGGATGGATAATTTTGCGCACGGCCCAGTGTATCTCTCGCCCGCAAATCGACGCAGTGCTGTTTTTGCTGTCGCCGATGAAGATTCCCATCACCCTGTCGCCGTCAAAGCTTCGCACCATGCCGCCATGTTTAATTATGAGCCTCGTAGAGCAGTCGAGAAAGGCGCGGATGATCTTCGCCGTTGTGCTCCAGGGGCAGGTTTTCGACAGGTATGCGGACCCAGCTAGATCAGCATAAAGGAATGCAGCCTCGACCTTTACCGCGCCGTCCTTCAATGCGACATCCGAAGACTTTGGAACCACGCGTCCATCCCGCACATCAAACGTCGTGTCGAACAGCGTGTCGACGCGATCTCTAAGGAAGGCCTCGTTTGTCACCATCCGCTTTTCCTAGCCGTTGTTGGGCCCAAGGCTGTTGATGTGGTCGCGGAGCTTGTTGCAAGCAGGCCCCATCGATATCTGGTTTTCTCCGTTCTTGTCGAAGCGATAAGGTATAGTGGTGATGCCCGCCAGATCGCTAGGCAACTTTACGTCCTGATGGCGCGGCTCCATCAGGATTGCGCGCGCACGACCAAGACGCCCCATGAATAGGCCCAACTCGAAAATAACGTTATCGCGTGGAGATGGCCAATTTTGGTCGCGGCTTTCCGTATGGTCGTCGGCATGAGCAATGGCGATGGCGAAGTCTGAATTGTCGACCGCAGCCTCTAGATCTTGAAGAGTGTAGTTGCTGATTTTGAAGCAACCTTCGTTCCATATCTCGATTGTGTAGGGATCATACTCGAAGGCGTTGGCGATAATTCGCGCAATGGGCAGCGCCTCTGCTGAACAGATGACAAAGACGCGAACTTGGTCTCGAAACGCCCCTATGGTGCGATTCCGGGCTAGCAGTCGCCTGGCGAGTTCCTGCGCGACGGAGCGATAGATTTGTGGATAGCGGCTGGCCAAGTCCGAAAAGACCCCCTCGTCTAGGCGGAACACCACGATCTTCTCCGCCGCAACGACTGTGGCCGAGCGCGGTTGGGTAGGCTGGATTGCTGCCATTTCGCCGACATGGTTGCCGGGGCCGCGTACCGCGACCTTGCGGCCATTAACAATGACGTCGCAGGAACCGGTCAGGATAAGATAGACTTCGTTTGTCTCAGCCCCTTGCTCGATTAACACTGAGCCCTTTTCGAGCTCGATAAGTTGGCCCCGGTCCATAACCTCATCAAGACAGGTCGGCGTATTGAAGAGCATACGCTGGGCAGCCAGCGCCTCATGAAGTAGCCGCCTTCCCTCAATACCCTCAAATCGCTCAATCATGGTTATTCAACCTTTTCTGCCCCGCTGAAATTCGATGTGCTCCCGGTGGGTGTCAGTGTAATAAGCTGACAGCCTGCAACAGGGAATCGATAATCGAAGTCGGTCCGTCACTGGTACCGAATAGTCGATTCTCGTACTCAGTGGCCTTAAAGCCGAGATTCTCCTTTGCCGATCCCGTCCCAGGCCACTGGGCCAACCACAGAGTGTTTGGCTTCGGGAACAGAGCCGCCACTGAAGTCGCTGCTGGGAAGCGTCGCAGTGTCGCAAGGGGCGGCATGTCCGAGGCGCGGCCACCGGGGCCAAATGGTAGCAATGTCTAATTTCAGGCATCGGCAGGCAAGCCGGAATGACTGAAAATTGGGTACAAGGCGGACATCCCATGCCGAACATCGAGGGTTGATGAAAGAGCCAACTAAGAATTTGCCGTGCCAGAGCTTCAGTCGGCATTACCGGGCATTGTCTGTCCGTGCCGCGCGGATGCCACTTGGGTAAGCTGTGGCTTTGGGTTGGGACTGCTGCAGCGACGTCGCTCGATCAACTGGCGCAAGCTCTCGGTCAGAACAAGCGTGGCTGCTCCCATCTTGACCACTTCAAGCTCACCCCGTGCGATGAGTAGGTATAGCGTGCTTCGGCTGATCCCTGTGTACCGGCAAGCGTCGGGTACGCGCATGCTGATTGGCTCGATCGACAATGGCGAAGATGACGGGAAAGGTGTTCCAAGCATAGAGGCACCATTCTTCTTAAACAAGATGGCTGGAAGGGGCGATCGCGCCATCTGCCAGATACCCGTAATTATCTCCGTGAAGCGCTCAGCGTGCCACAAGACATTTTTACGCCAGGCTGTCCGTTTGCACGTTTGCTGAAGCGGCATCCATCAAGCCTCTCCTCAGCGGACCGACTAGATTTGGTCCACGGCTACCGGGGCAACGCTACCATGACTTGGCCGGTCGGCAGGTTGCTACCTGCGCCGCAAGAGGGGGTAACATTGGCTCACGACAGGGCAAAATCTGGTCCACCCGTCAGCCGATTTTGTCCGCCATTATCCCGTCCAACGAGGCAGCGATGCGCTGCCGCGAAACCCCGCAGAAAACCGCCACTTTTGACGTAGGCTGCCGCACGAGGCAGCGGATTGGCACCTCGAAAAGTGGC
>Ga0075157_10001681_pt1 | contig 13584 bp, 12 predicted proteins | sample JI81BgreenDNA_FD_70967 | JGI IMG/M metagenome (GOLD analysis project Ga0075157, IMG submission 70967) | Wastewater effluent complex algal communities from Wisconsin, to seasonally profile nutrient transformation and Carbon sequestration -... | ecosystem: Engineered > WWTP > Effluent > Algae...
ATATTTACAACCATTGCCCTGTCAGCAGCTCAAAAATTCGAGATAAATACCGACACATCTCACCTCGACTCAAGTTCATTTCATCTACATGGCAAATATGAACAAGAATTGCCATCAGTATCTTTTGCTAAAACAGAAATGGATAGCAATCAGTTAGATAATTCATCAATCAACCATCAAACATCCCCAATACCAATTCAAATTACCTACGGCTACCAAGAGTGACCATCGTCCCGACTTAAAACAATTTATTTTAGACCTAATTTGTAGTGGAGATGGAGATGTGCCACTATTTTTACGAGTAGCTTCAGGAAACGAATCAGATAATTCCATATTCGCCTCAATCTGTCAAGACTTTAAAAACCAATTAAATCTCGACAGTTTAATGGTAGCTGACAGTGCATTATATACCGCTCCCAATTTAGAAATGTTAACCAATTTAAGATGGTTAACTCGTGTACCACTAAGCCTGAAACAAGCGCAGCAACTGGTGTCTCAGCTAAATGAATCAGAATTCACTGAAAGTTCAATAACGGGATATCGTTGGTCAGAACACAAAAGTAATTATGGTGGAATTGCACAAAGATGGTTAGTAGTAGAGAGCAGTTTGCGTCGTGATGCCGACCAACGTAAATTAGAAAAAAAACTCAAAAAAGCTGAAATTGAGGGTCAGAAAAAGTTGCGAGAGTTATCCAATATTGAATTTGCTTGTGACACCGATGCCTTGTCAGCAGCACGTCGTTTATCTACCGAACTAAAATATCATAATTTAACCCAAATTAGTAGCAGACAATCGACAGCAAAATCCGATGCTAATTCGACCAGTTCTGACATTTCTAGCTCTAAGCTAATATTTAAAGTTCAGGCACAACTAGAATTAGATGAAGCGTGCGGTAGCCAAAGCAACCAAAGCTAGTGGCAGATTTATCTTAGCTACTAATGTGCTGGATGTTTCACAATTAAATCCTGATGAAATGATTGTAAAATATAAGGAACAGCAGTCGGCAGAGAGAGGGTTTGGGTTTTTGAAAGACCCCTTGTTTTTTACGGATAGCGTGTTTCTCAAGTCGCCGGAAAGAATAGAGGCTTTAACTTTGGTAATGGGTTTGTGTTTGTTGATTTATACTTTAGGTCAAAGGTTACTCCGGCAAAACTTGCAACTCACTAATAAAACCGTAAAAAATCAGTTGGGCAAAGGAACCAATCGACCTACTTTGCGCTGGATATTCCAAAGTTTTCAATCGATTCATGCCGTGTGTATTCAAGGAATTCAGCAAGTTTCTAATTTGACATCAGAACGGTTAGCCATCTTAAATTTATTTCCAGTCACCTGTCGGTCTTATTATTTTTTGTTGTGAAAAGAAGTCTATTATTGATTGGTAAAACTGACTTACATTTAAATAATTGTTGATTCAGCAGTGATGTATTATTGTCATAATGCGGGCGATATATGCTGGGAATTAATAGTTATTAATGGTCTGATTTTTGACTTTTAATGGGCTAAGAAGATTGAATTAATGCCCTCATGTCAATTTTTAGGAATTCCTAACTGAGTGATGCGAGCGTTGCACAGATTTTTGGGTGTTTTTACTCACTATTATCTCGGATGATTCACTTTTATCCCCTCCATCTGCCTATGTGCCAGTTGGGGGTGCGGAATGTGGGATTAAAAAATACACCAATGAAAGCATATTCAGTAAATTTGCTTTCCAAAAATAGTAGCAGCCCATCAATATCAGAAGCTGTCGATCAGAAAAACAGCAGCGATATTTTCCGTCAGTAAAAGCTTAGTTCAAAAACTGGTCAAGCAACAAAAAATCGAGGGGAATTTACAGCCGAAACGAGAGTGGGAAACCGAGATATAGTCATTTGAATAATTCCACAGCTTCTTTGAGAGAAATAGTGGCAGCACATCCCGATGCAACCTTACTAGAATTGTGTGAGTTATTTGCCCAGAAGAATCGTAAAAAAAAACAGTGATCGGTAGCCAAGCCGGCACTGAAAGAGTCATGAAGTTAAGGTTAGATTATTGGTAAAAACTCAAGCATATCGACCCAAAAAATATAGTCTTTTTAGATGATACTGGAGTATTACGCTTGTTTAACCAGAAGTCATGCACGTTCACAACGAGGAACGAGAGTCTATGCGGTTAAACCTTTTTACCGAGGGAAAAAAGTCACAGTAATTGGTGCAATTAGTTTGAAGCGAGTAGTGGCACTCATGACAATGGATAACTCAATGGATGGCAAAGCATTTGAGGTATTTATTGAGCAATGTTTAGTGCCACAATTGTGGTCGGGAGCAGTAGACGTGAATTGATAATTTACCCGCGCATAAAGTAGATTCAATTAAGCCAGTAGATTGAAGCGGTGGGTGCTTCTATCTTGTGTTTTTCCCCATAGTCTCCTGATTTTAATCCAATTGAATTATGGTGGTCGCAACTCAAATCTTTCTCGATCCATTTGTCACCAACCACCACTAAAATGGTTGACACCATAATTTCTGTGGCTCTTGACTTAATTAATCCGAAACATCTTAAAAACTGGTTTACTAATTGCTGCTACTGTACCTCATAACATCCGGAAGTGCTGTATGCTATTTATAGGGCGATTAGGTCATTGGTTTGTGTTAATATGCTAAAATATCAAACAACCACGCGGTAATAATTAGGTGGACAAACTTCAGACAGATATAGAAGCAATTTACTCTAAAATTGAGGAATTGCGCCTGGAACGCCAGCAGCTTAGTATTGCCGATGTTGTCCCAGCAGGTGATTCGCCCCAAGCGATCGCCGATGCTTATCGGCGTCACGCCAGGGAAACAGCACAAGTGTCGGCAGAAGTCAAGGGTATAGATGACGCGATCGCGGCTCTGTCTGCTCAACTGAGTCAGAAACAACAGCAGTCGGTAAAGTTGCAAAGAATCAGTCCGATGGAGGAGCAAGTTGAAGAAGGAAGACTACTAGCTCAGGGACACGCGGAACGGATTAATGAACTGGCGGCGGAACTGGCGGCGGAAGTGAAGGGACTCAAGGCCATCGCCGACCAAATTAGTCCCAGCTACTGGCAAGTTTATTACAAGCCTTTTATTACTGGTTTTAAGAGTATTTCTGTTCCCTACGTGCGATCGGACGGGGATGTTTGGACTATTGTCAATCGAGTAGTTTAGAGAGGCTGCGGGAGCAGAAATAATCAGCGCTGAAGACAATTTTTTTCCTGTCCCTACTCCTCCACCTCAACCTCGCAGCAGTTGCTTAATAGTCCCGACCAATTCTTGAGGGTGAAATGGCTTGGCGATGTAAGCGTCGGCTCCTTGTTTCATTCCCCAATAGCGATCGAACTCTTCGCTTTTGCTCGAACACATTACTACAGGCAAATTTTGGGTTTTAGGGTCGCTTTTGAGCCTGCGACAGACTTCGTAGCCGTTCATCCGGGGCATCACGATATCCAGAACGACTAAATCTGGGCGGTTAGCTTTAATTTGCTCTAGAGCTTCTACGCCATCACTCGCTACCGTGACGTTTAGTCCTCTACCTTTGAGCAAGTCGGCGATCATCTCCCGCAGAGTGACGCTATCATCAACAACCATAACTGTACTCATAGAATAATCCCTACCAAGTTTCTGGGTTGAAACGTTCTCATTAACGTTTACACTAACGTTCACCTTCAAAGGTGTCTTTTCCTGATTGAGATTGCGCTCTGCTAAATGTAGTTTACCCACTTTTGCTGATTTCTCAATCATTTTCTGAGTAATTACCGCAAAATTTAAATATCCGCGCAATCTCGGTTGACACACGAGGCTATGTCCGTTAGTCTATCATTTTCTTTCTCAAATGGTACTATTATCAAAAAATCAGGGTATAGCTTGGTTGTGCGTTTCCCGTTGAGGACGGCGGCCCTCGGCCGCCTGCATCAACATTTGTCTAATTAGGATTTTTCGTACCTAAAGCCGATAGTTTTTGGTCGTAGAGCGTGTCTAAAACGACCGGGCGTTGGCGGTAGCTGTGACCGGTGTTTTTGCAGCCATTAGCAACGATTCCCAAAACGGAAGCTCCAGAAATTTTTAATTCTTCTAAAACTTTGCGAACTTGCGCTCGGTCCGTTTGCCCAATTTGGACGACCATAATCGTAGCGTCTGTGTGAGCTGCGATCAAGTGGGTGTCTGCCAAGCCTGCTAGTGGCGGGGTGTCATAAATTACTAAGTCAAAAAATGCTTGAAATTGCTCCATCAGATACTGCATTTTTTTGGAAGAAAGAAGCTTGATCGGATCGGGGGGAATTTGGCCTGCGGTGAGTACAAACAAATTTTCTTGGTTCGGGGCTCGTTGAATCGCGTCGTTGAGGCTGATATCTGTGGAGATGGCATCGCCCAGGCCACGCACGTTCGACAGTCCTAACTTAGCGTGCAGTTGGGGGCAACGCAAATCTGCATCTACTAACAATACTCGCTGTCCTACGGCTGCTGCTGTGGCTGCTAGGTGCAAAGCTACTGTAGATTTCCCGTCTCCGGTTACGGCTGAGCCGACTAAGAGCGATCGAATTGCCGTGCCTGCGCTCAGCAAGTGAATGTTCGTGTATAGGGATCGAAATGCTTCTAAAAATTGATAGTCCAAGTCGCTCAAAATACTTGGTGCCCCGCTCATCGAACCAGTAGGTCTAGCTTCGACCTGTTCGACTACTTCCACTTTCGAGTTCGATCGAGCCGATGTTAGTTTTCTCTGTCTGGCTGGCGGTCTGCGCTTGACTTTCTTGGTAAACGGAATCACCCCGAGTATTGGCAATCTTGTGGCCATTCTGAGTGATTCTGGAGTGTGGAACACAGTATTTAGTACCTCTACGAGCAAGCCGACGGCTATGCCCAGCAGACTGCTTAAAATTACTGCCAGCGCTAACTGTTTTCTGGTTTGTTTGACGGTAGCTGTTATAGGGTTGCCGAATTTGTCTCGCGGAATTTCCGGAGGATTTATCAGCACCCAGGGTATTTGCTCCTGAGCCGCATCAATTCGCAAGGCTTCTCGTTTTGCCAAGAAGTCCGACAAACTCTTAGTAACTACTTGCAGTTCTCGCTGTAAATTGTCGTATTGTCGGGTTGTAACTGAAAAGTTTCTAATTTTTTGGTTGAGAGCATTTTGCACAGCGGTCATTTCACGATCGCGCGCTTCAATTTCTTTGATTTGGGTCTCTAAATTTCCCATCACCACTTCTTTTGCTTGTTGAGTGGCGGTTAAAATAAGTTCTTCCCGACTTTTTCGCAGCGCTAAAACTGGCAAACTGTCTTCTCTGTACTGAGCTAATTTCATTGACAATTCCGAGTCTATTCTCTGAATTTGACCTAAGAGTCCGCCGTAAGCTTGTCCTTGGGTAATCAGCAGCCCCTGGGGATTATTTTCCTTGAGTAGTTTTTCATAGCTTTGGTAGAGGTTTCGCATCCCTTTTAGCTGAACTCTGATTTCTACTTGCTTGCCGCGAATGCTTTGAACTTGTTCAGACAAAGATTTTCCCTCTATCTGAGGTTCAAATAAGTTGCTCTGCTGCCGCAGTCTTTGGACTTGCAATTGCAGAACTTCTACTCTTTCTCGGAGCTTGGGAAGCTCCGTATCTATAAATTTAATACCTTGATTAATGCCCATCAGCCGTTGCTGCAAGCTGTAGTCTAGATAAGCTTTAGAAATTTTGTCCAATACGTTGTTAATTTTTTTTCTGTCTGCATCTTTGTAGCGAACTTGTAAAATTTTTGTGCCTTGCTGTTTGCCATCTTTCGTGTAGCTGATGCGGTTGATGGACATTTTTGAGATCAGTTCCGTATAGGTCATTTTGGGATACCACGCTCGCAATTCCTCAAGCACGGGCTGCATCAATTTGGGGCTACGCAAAATCCTAATTTGGGTTTCGTAGTCTACTAAGCTAATTCCTTCTATATTAATTCTTGCTAAGTCGGCAGCTTGGGTGTTGTTTAATTGTTTGGACAGCAAACCTTCAGCAGTGGCGGGTTCTACTAACAGGGAAAAGGAGCCTTCATACTCGATCGTTATGCTTTTAGAAGTGGCGACGATCGCTGTTCCTGCCAGGGCGCTCAAAGCAATGGTGGCGGCTGCCATGACCGGGAAGCGACGGCGCACGACGCCTAAGAGCCAGGACAAGTCTAGCTTTTCTTCTTCTCTCTCCTCAACAAAGTGATCTCTGTAGTTCTGAGCAGATAACTCCGGCAGTTTGCCATTCGATTTAGGTGTGAAGGGTTGGTAATCTTGTCTGCTATCCATATTCAGCCTGGGTATTTTTGAGGTTGATATTTTTGAGGTTGATATTTTTGAAGCGGCCAGGTCGCGGCTGGGTAATCTTATTGTTTAGTTTATTCTAGCCTTTGCCAGGAATTATTCACCTCACCCGCCGCCTTCTTACCTGAATAAAAATCGGAGAACGTTTATAAAATTTAACACTCCCGTCGCAGGCCCGACAGGTCCGATTACAGCGTTCATGCGATCGACAAAATTGACGAGACCCCTGCGAGATACGATAATCATGTCGTTGTTGCGAAGTTGAGGATTGGTTTCTTCGTTAATTCCTTGAGTTAAATTGACTTCGATCGTCCGTTTAGTAGCTGTACCGTCGTTATTGAGGCGGACTAGCTCAACTTTATCCCTTCTAGCTCTGGTATTCTCGTAGCCAAAAAATCCTCTGGAAACTAAAGCTTGATTCAGTGTGGCATTAGCTGGGAGCCTCAAGGGATCGAGGGATGTTCTGAGTTCTCCTACTACAAAAACGTTAATGCCGACGGGGGCAAAGTTAGTGCTAGCGAGTACGCCAGCTTCTGCTGGGTTAACGATCGTGGCTTTGGGCACAATGATCGTGTCTCCCTCCTGGAGGATGGTATCTTGAGCGCCGTCGCCGGACTCTAGGAACTGCCACAGGTTGACTGGGATAATTTGTTCACCTCTTCTGGTGACGCGCCGCACTTGGATTTGCCGGATGTCGGCATCCGATGTGATGCCACCAGCTAGCTGAATGGCCCGGATGACGGTGGGGAAACCTTCGCGGCTGAGGTCGTTGGTGGTATTGCCACCGATCACGACGTAAGCCCCGGGGCGGGTGACTTGACCAACGATGGAGATCGATCGAGGTTTTTCTGGGGGTGGCGAAAAGTTTGCCGTCGCAAATTGACGAGCTTCTGCTTGGTTGAAGTTGGCGACTGTGGGAATCACGATTGTGTCTCTGTCTTGCAAAATGATGTCTTGAGAGATGTCTCCTTCCTCCAAGAATTTCCACAGGTTGACATTGAGCACTTGATCGGGGCCGTCTCGTTGGGGACGGCGGACACGGATGTTGCGGATGTCGGCCACACCCGTGACGCCTTCTGCGAGTCTGATCGCTTGGGTGACAGTGGGGTACTGGACACTCGGCGCGGCTCCCGGGCCAGGAGTTAGGGTAATGGTGAAGTTTCCGGGCCTGGTGACTTCTCCGATGACGCCGACGTTGAGGGGGCGGGCGGCGACGAGGCTGACTGTGACTATGGGGTCTTTGAGGACGCGGCGGTAGGCGTTGCGGATGATGTTGGTGGCTTCTACTAAGGTGCGACCGCGGATGGAGACCAAGCCGATCAGGGGCAGGTTGACTGAACCGTCGGAAAGGACTTCGTAGCCACGGCTAAGTTCGGGTACTTCGAGTATTTCTACTTGGATGCGATCGCCGCCGCCGAGTTTATAGCTTTCGGGCGATCGCCTAACGGGCGCAACATTCTGGGCTTGGTCTGCGCCTAGGGGGATGGGAAGTTGTGCCGGGGTGATCCTGGCATCAGCGAGGACACTGGAAGCAAACAAGACAACACCCACAACCGACGGGGCTATCTGTCTTGGAAAATGGGTGTTAACCATACACCACCTAATTTTATTGACTATGATTTATATAAGTGTAGCCTTTTTAGTGCTGGGCAAAAAGCTCATTATTTTAAGCTATCGCCGAAAAAACGATGCTGTATTTTTGCTTTATGCCTAATTTCTGTGTTAGGGTGGTTGGCGGTTGACGGCTATATTTTATATCTATATAATTTGAGCTTGTTTGTGGTAAAGGAAAGCAATTATGACTCAACCAGTGTCTAAAGCGGCTATGCTGAAAGAGCTGATTTTAGGTAATTCTTTATTTATATGGATGCTAATTGCTATAGTCGCGATCGCGACTTTGCTATTCTTTCAATTAGCCAGCAGCAAAAAAATAGGTTTGGCTTTAGAAAAAACCTTTGCTTATTTTTATATTTTCATCTCTCCTTCTCTCACACAACCTCCTTTTAATTACTTGCATCTTACTAATTTGCAAGATACATCGGGTAGTATTTTAAGTATGCTACCTTATTTTTTTTACCCGTGGACAGTATTAATTTTATTTTCTAGAATCAAAGCTTTTGGTACCAATTTTATAGATTTTTTTGCCCAAGTATTGAGGATGAATCCTTTCTTTTTACTTTATATATTACTGCCATCACTGTCTACATTATGGTCTATAGTTCCTGACGTAACGCTAAGAGCCGGCCTAGCTTTTTCAGCATTTACTGCTTTCGGATTTTACTTAGCCGCGCAATATAAATGGCATGATCTATCTCGTTTTTGGCGGTGGGGATACACGGCACTGGGTTTGGCAAGTTTTATAATGAAACCACCGGGAGCAGGCGACTTTGTAGGCCTAACGCAAGCTAAAAATTCTCTCGGTGGAATCCTAGCTTTATGTACGGCATTTTGGTATTTGCATTATTTTCAAGGAGCTAAAACTCCGAAAGAACGCTGGATTTCTTTGGGAATGATGTTCTTTTCTTTTTACCTGGTGAGAGCTAATAAGTCGGGAGCGGCTCTAGTGATTACTATCATATTAATAATTGCAGTGTCCTCACTAAACTTTCTAAAAAAATTAACTTTTCAGTGGGCATTTACTGCGATTATATGTTTCCTGGTGGTCAGCATAATTATGACGGTTTTTGTAGTAGACAACCTAGAGGATATTGTTGTAGGTGGGTTAGGCAAGGACTTGACTCTAACTGGGCGGACCGAATTCTGGCCGCAGTTAATAGCTGCGGCCAATCAGCGCCCCTGGTTTGGCTACGGATACGAGGGATTTTTTCAACAAGATAAGTTAGGCCCCGCTACTCCTGCTTATTTTATTTATACTACTAATGGATTTCAACCGAAAAATCCTCACAATGGCGCGATCGGAATATTGTTAGCCTTCGGTTGGCCGGGATTAATCTTAATGATGATTTCCCTGCTTCTTAATTTGGCTTACGCAGTCCGGTATTTGAGTCGTAGCAAGCTGGAAGACGCGGGAATCCCTATTTGTTTTCTGGTGTCTATTATTATGAGCAACATCACAGAAGCTCAGATCCTGGGAATCGGAAATGCTTGGCTGAGTTATGTAATGTTGACAGTTAGACTTGCCATAGACAATGCTAGTAACACTTCCAACACTAGCAGCAGCAACCCTCAAAGGCCTTCTGTAGCTCGCACTGTCGACTGAAGTAAAGTTCCTTGGGCGGATCGAAGATGTGCCAAGCTGTGCGATAATATCATCTGACGAGTCTGATTTTGCTCGATAGCCAAGCGTTCCACAACCGCCCTTATATTTTCTAAACACTTAAAATCTTCTGATGTTAGACAAATTAGCTGGGATAAGTCCAAAGCTTGGGCCTGGTCTGCGCTAGGTATAGTCATTTCAAATAAGTATGAGACACTAGACTGCACAATAAGCACGAATAATTTCATCAAGAGATGTGCCAGGAGACGCATACATTTTACCTCTCTTTAATGCACTAAAATCATGCTCAATATCATTTAAGTCAGGAGAGTATTTTGGTAAAAATATTATCTGATGACCCGCCTCCTCAACCAATAGTCTAATGACCGTCTTACGATGAATGGGTGCATTACAGCACTTTGCTTAACGATTAGGTACAATATTAGAGGTGGTAAGAAAGAGAAAAATGAAACCCTACTCCCTAGATATACGTCAAAAGATTATTAACACAAGGAGAAGCAGGTAACACCTCTATTCGGCAAGTAGCAGAAAGATTTCAAGTGAGTAAAAGTACGGTACAGGCGCTACTAAAACGAAAAAAAGAGACAGGAAGATTACTCCCTAGTCAGGCTCATGGTGGTAAACCGAGCCTACTGTTTGGTCACGAACAACAGATTGAAGAGATGGTAGCCCAGTATCCAGATTACACACTCGCAGAATACTGTGAGTATTGGCACGAAAAAACAGGAGTAGGGTTGAGCGAGAGTGCCATGTGCCGATTCCTAAAAAAGCAGCAACTCACTTTGAAAAAAAAACACTACGGAGCAGTCAAGCCCATAAAGAAATTAATCAAAAGAAGCGAATAGAATATTGGGAAAAAATCCGAGATGTCGAGCCAGAAAATCTGATATTTTTGGATGAAATGGGCGTATTGCTGGGGATAATGAGACCAAGAGCTAGAAGTAAAAAGGGAGAAAGAAGCTACGATATCAAGCCATTTTATAGAGGAAGTATGGTAACGGTGGTTGGAGCAATAAGCAATAAGAATGTCATCGCCATGAAGACAATGGGAAAATCTATGAATGGAGAGGATTTCCATAAATTTGTGCAAGAAGAACTGGTGCCTTCATTATGGAAAGGAGCGGTATTGGTGATGGATAATCTGAAGGCACACAAGGTAGAAGGTGTGGAAAAAATGATCGAAGCAGTGGGCGCAAAAGTAGTGTATTTATCACGCCAACTCACCTGAGTTTAACCCCATCGAACATTTATGGTGGGAATTAAAGGCATGGCTCAGGAGATTTGTACCTCGAAGTGTACAGATTGTGGAAAAACTCTTGGAATTGGGAGTGAAATTATGTTCAAGTAAGCAAATCGAAAATTATTTTGCTCACTGCTGTTACTGTACCTCTTAGTCACGCAAAGTGCTGTAATTAATTATGAAAGCATCTAAATAGGTTATTGGGTAACCGTGAAATCTTTGCACTGTAAGCGTCCTCGCTTGCTAGAATATACAGTTTAAATGCGTAAGAGGTTAGCTAATTATTATTGACAGTCGCTAAAAATTGCTTTTTCCACTCATTAATGGCTGTTAAAGGAATTTTTACTAAAGTTTCTTCTTTAGCATTAATCCAATTAGCCACACTGTTTAAATCATCTCTTTGTACGACTGGCAAATTAGTATCTTTAGAAATTTCTGTAGCCCGATTATCAACTGACAGAATTAAAGTTCTCCTTTTATATTGTAAAGCTCTAATCCCAGCGTGTAATCGTGTCCCTACATAATCAACCGGATACTGAGATAAAGCCATATCTAAAGCTGATAAGCTAGGATTAAGATAAATCGCTCCCTCGCCACATATATCTTTCATGTGCTGATAATCTTTGGGCTGTTGCGTCCAGTAATAAATTAACTTATATTCCTGTTTCAGTAATTCCACTAACTGCTTATCTAAACTAGGATTTTGATTATACTCAGTAAAAGTAACTAATACTGACTCTGCTTTACCTGGAGGAATTTGGACACAATGTTCCTCTGTTAATTTCCACATAGTAGGACAAGCAGTATTAATTACATTATTAATCCCGATCAATTTTAGCTGTTTTTTTGTGTAACTGTCTCTCACTGAGTGCAGATATTTTTGACTTAATAGCCGTTTATACAAAATTTTGGTATATAAATTAGGCTGATTTTGGTATTGCCACCATCCCACACCCATTAGCGTAATATCTGTAATAAATAGAGAGTCCATTAAACTGACCTTCCATTGATTATAGGAGTTCATGTTAGAGGACAATAAATTAGTTCCACCGACAAAAATTAAACTGCTTTTACTCATTAAGCGGTAAGAATCGCTCGATATGACATCATGGGTAGGAAAATTAATAAATAGTCGATCGGGAAACATCTCATATAAAATGCTATTCACTGCATCCATAATGATCTGGTCTCCTAAATTAGAGCTACAGATTGAGGTATCCAAGACTGAGATAGTTTTCATAGCCTATTTTTCATTAAGTTGAGTAAGTTGACAGTGACATTTCGTATCATTTCATTGGAATTGGCAAAAATCATTTTAACCAGAGTTTATCGGGAATTTTTTTTAAGTGTTTGATCACCTTATTAATCAAACTTTCATGGCTGATAAATAATTTTTCAAACATTAATCGATCGTACTCTCGATCCACCATCAGATTATCATTGATTTCAAGAGGAAACCTTAAATCTAATTGTTTCATTTCTGCTATTTCCTTATTGAGAGTTCCAGTATGAGTAGCCGCTAACCCAAAACCTAAATTAGCCACCAAATTAACACAAGGCACGATCGACAAGCCCCCTTGAGCCAAGCGAGCAAAACTCCATTGAAAATCCCACGTATCTACCTTACCCTGAAAAGTATTTTCTAAATCCCGCGCTCTAATTTTATACTGAGCCTCATCAGCCAGTATAGCTTTAATTTTTGCTTTCACGTCAGGATTGATCCAAGCCTGCATATTAATATCATAAAATTGCCAGGCCCTCTGCCAAGAAGCCCAGCCCCAAATACCTCCATAATAAGAAAAATGATAATTTTGCCGATCGGATTTCCATTCCTCCAAATAATTAGTCCCACTAATCATCATTACCCTAGGTTCATGTCTATATAAATCCAGCATTTCTTCACAAAATTGAAAAAAAGATGGATTTGGCAAGCAATCATCTTCGACAATAATTGCTTCTTCTACTGTATTAAATACCCAATCTAACCCACTAGCTACCCTGTGCTTACAGCCCATATTAGCCTCAGCATAATTTTTATAAACTTGACAATCCCAGTCCACTTTTTCAATTATGGCCCTTACCTCAGCACATTTTTCAGCTTCCTCTGGCTTATCAGAGCGTGGTCCATCAACCACGAGTAGAAGTTTAGGCGGTTTAACTTCCCGAATCGCTGCAAATACCCTCTCTGTTGTATGAGGGCGATTAAATCCAAAAAAAGCCACAGGTGTTTTCATATATTAAACTCCAACTTATCATCCTTTTTGCTTTCGCTACGCCTAGACTGCTTGCTCAACATTTACCAAGTTTGGGTATCAGTAGTTCAGTTCTGCCTTTTAATCCTGCTTTAGCATAGTGGATCATACCCAGTAAACTAGGGATTATGCTTTCACCTTTGCATTTGTAGGGATAGGAGTTGGGTTAAACCACACCTACCAATCTCCTCAGTTGTTCTAGCAAATGAGCTAAACAAACCTAAATGAGTAATAATACTCGTTTAGGTTAAACGAATCGTATGGTATTTGAAATTTTAGAATACATAGTGGGAAAAGTTGTAGTTAGGGTGATTGGTGTAAATGCTGCATAAGTGCTAGTCTTATGATAGACTATAAAGCATTACTACTCTAGCTAGATTGCAAAAAGTTCAAAAAGTGTATTTTTATTTGGTAACAATTTAAAATTGCCGATGTTAGACAAGTTGGCTGGTATAGGTCAAAAGCTTGGTCCGGGTCTGCGCCAGGTACTAAGTAACATAGCTTGGCTGTTCACTGACCAAATCTTGCAGATGGGTCTAGGTCTGTTTGTAGGCCTTTGGGTGGCTCGCTATCTTGGTCC
>Ga0075157_10001682_pt1 | contig 13579 bp, 10 predicted proteins | sample JI81BgreenDNA_FD_70967 | JGI IMG/M metagenome (GOLD analysis project Ga0075157, IMG submission 70967) | Wastewater effluent complex algal communities from Wisconsin, to seasonally profile nutrient transformation and Carbon sequestration -... | ecosystem: Engineered > WWTP > Effluent > Algae...
CAGAATATTCATGTCCTGAGCTTCCAATCCCTGGGTGGCATCCAACACCAACAGACACACATCGGCCTCTTCAACGGCGCGGATGGCGCGCATCACGGAGTAAAATTCAAGATCTTCCTCCACCTTGTGTTTTTTGCGGATGCCCGCTGTATCGATAAGGATAAATTGCTTGCCGAATTTGTTGTATTCGGTGTGAATAGGGTCGCGTGTGGTACCGGCAATGGCCGTCACAATATTGCGGTCTTCGCCAAGCAACGCATTTACGAGCGAGGATTTGCCCACGTTGGGGCGACCGATGATGGCAAATTTGGGCAGTTCTGTTTCGAGCGGCTCCTCGTTAACCACCAATGCAGCCACATCGTCCAGCAAATCACCGGTGCCGCTGCCGCTGATGGACGAGAGCAGATAGACATGTTCAAAGCCAAGGCTCCAAAACTCATTGGCGTCCACCTGATCTTTGGTATTGTCAACCTTGTTCACAACCACAAAAACCGGTTTGTTGCCCCGGCGCAGGTGGCGTGCAATGGACTCATCGAGATCGGTAACGCCCGTCTGAACGTCTACCATAAACAACACAACCGCTGCCTCTTCGATGGCGATGCGGACTTGCTTCCTGATTTCAGCTTCAAAAACATCTTCAGAACCATGCACGAAACCGCCAGTGTCTACCACTGTAAAACGTTTCCCGTTCCATTCGCTGAAACCGTATTTCCGGTCGCGCGTGACGCCGGAAAAGTCGTCTGTAATGGCATCACGGCTACCTACCAGGCGATTATAAAGGGTGGATTTGCCTACATTTGGCCTACCCACTATTGCTACAACATTACTCATTTGCGGTGCGCTTTACCTCCAAAAGATAATTTGGTAAAAAGAAAATTAAAAGCAGTTCCACGAAAGGATTACATTTGCGTGCCTGCTTTCGGCTGCAAAAATAGGGAATTTTGCCGGGATAGCGTGCACCAAAGCACAGAAGACCGAACAATATGAGTAAAATAATCTACCGGGACCCAAACGTAACGATTTTTCAGAGCGCCCTTTTTCAGACCAACACGACCGTAGTCAGGACCGATGACATTGTGATCATCATTGACCCGGCCTGGTTGCCCGAAGAAGTGGACACCATCCGTCAGTATGTGGAGTCTGTTCGGCGTGATCTGCCTGTTTATCTGGTGTTTACACATTCAGATTACGATCATATAATTGGATATGGCGCTTTTAATGCCGATAAAATTATTGCCAGTCAGGCGTTTGTCGACAATCCGAACAAGGACGCTGCCGTAGATGAAATGCTGGATTTTGATGAAAAATTCTACATCACCCGCAACTATAAATTAGAATACCCGGAAATTAATTTTACGGTTTATCGCGATGGCGTTCACCTGCGGCAGGGCCATACCAAGATGGCTTTTTACCTCGCACCCGGTCATACCATCGACAGCATGATTGTTGTCGTGTGGTCGCTGGGGCTTTGCGTCGCCGGAGATTATTTGTCAAATGTCGAATTTCCCTTTATTTATCACAGCAGCGTAGATTACGAAAATACACTCGAAAAACTGCCTGTCATCCACGATAAAAACTGGTTCACCCGATTAGTGCCCGGACACGGCGATCCGGCACTCACCATCACCGACTGGCTCCGGCGCCGGACGGAGAGTCTGGCTTATATTTATGCCCTTCGCGAGAGTATTGTTACCGGAATTCCCTTTGATGAAGAATCGCTGTGGCAGCGCTACGGATACAGCCGCCTGCAACGCAAATATCACTTCGACAACATCGCGCTGATGACCCGCGAATACGAAGAAGGCTTGTGGACCTGGGATCCGCTCTACAACCCCGAAGAGCATGCCGGCGACCCCGGACCGGTGGAAGAAGAGCCGGATATTGATGACTAATCTTTCCGGTTCAGGTATGCTTTGAGTTTTTCGGTGGCAATGGCCCTGTGGCTGATCCGGTTTTTTACTTCGTCGCCGAGTATGGCAAAGGTGTCTTCATAGTTTTCCGGAATAAATACCGGGTCGTAGCCAAAACCGCCTTCTCCTTGGGGCGCCATCGCGATCCGTCCCTTACACACGCCTTCAAACAACAGTTCCCGACCTTCTTCCACGAGGGCAAAAACGGCCCGGAATTGCGCAGAGCGATCGCTTTTGCCTTCTAAGTTTTTAAGTAAAAAATTGTTGTTGTCGCGGGCATCGCGGCCCGGCCCGGCATAACGGGCGGTATGTACGCCCGGCGCTCCGCCGAGTGCTACGACCTCCAGACCGGAGTCGTCGGAAAAACAATCAAGCCCGAACTTCTCTTTTACATACCGCGCTTTGAGGAGGGCATTGCCTTCCAGATCGGGCGCTGTTTCGTCAATATCTTCCGTGCAGCCGATGTCGCGAAGCGTTTTTATCTGAAATTCGGGACCCAGAATTTGGGCTACTTCCTGGGCTTTATGGGCATTATTGGTTGCAAAAACAAGGGTACGCATGGGTTCAGTACAAATTTTGCCGCAAAGGTAAGCGCTAAACCCATTTTTCCACCCTGACCATCGGTTTAGGGTAGCCGTTGAGCTGGTATTTTTGGCGTTCGGCGCCGCAAAGCAGGTCGGGCCGGTGAATCAATTCAGCGGGTACGTGTTTAAGTTCGGGGCACCAGATTCGCACAAAATCACCGTTGGCGTCGTAGCGGGTTGCCTGGGTAAGGATATTGAAATAACGGTCTTCGCGCGGGTCGCTGCCCACACCCGCCACGTAGGTCCAGTTGCCCCAGTTGCTGCATGGATCATAATCGAGCAGCATACTTTCGAAGTATTCGGCGCCGATTTGCCAGTTCACTTTGAGGTCTCTGACGAGGAAAGAAGCTACGTTTTGACGGCCGCGGTTGCTCATCCAGCCGGTAGCGGCCAGTTCGCGCATATTGGCGTCAATAAAGGGCACGCCGGTTTTACCTTGCGCCCAGGTTTCAAACGCCTCCATGTTGTTGCGGAGGTGGCGCATGGGTTTGTTTTGTATGCCGCCTTTCAGGAAAATGCGGTTGCCGTGTTTTTTGCCCATTAAACGGAAGAAATCGCGCCAGAGTAATTCAAAAAACAGCCAGTAGGTGCTTTCGTTTTTTACCCGTTCGCGTTCGTAACGCTTCAACTCGTGGTAGATCATTTTGGGCGACAGGCAGCCCAGCGACAACCACGGAGAGAACTTTGAGGAAAAATCAGCGCCGATCAGCCCATTTCTGGTTTCCTTGTAGGTCGCTACCTGATCTTTTTCCCAAAAATAATGACGCAGCCGCTTTAATCCTTCAGTTTCTCCGCCGTGAAAAGGCAATACCGCGCGCTGATCCGGCGCAAACGTTTCATGGCCAAAATCGCTCAGTTGCGGTATTTCGCCAGTTTCCAAACCTGCTGGTAGGGGAGGGATGGCATTGGGTGTTTGTAGCGGCTCCCGGATAGGCGTAATTCCTTCGTTTTCTTTGCGGAACAGGGTGAAAACATCCGGTGTGTGGTGCACCGGTACTGGCAAATCCTGGGTGTGGTACAGCATTTTACCGCGGGTATAGAGCAGCTCTACGCCAGTCGACCAGAGTTTCTTTTCCAACACATCCTGCACCAGCACTTCCTCATAAGTGCGCTCCCGATTGCACATTACCCAGGAGCATTTCAGCTCGGCGGCCATTTCCGGCAAAATATCCTCCGGTCTGCCGGAGCGAATGACCAATCCGCCGCCTAAGTTCTGAATATTGGCTTGCAGATCAGCCACACTTTCCAGGATAAATTTTGCCCTGAATTTCCCGGTTTTCGGAAATCCGAAACGGGTTTTGCCCTTAAAAATCCGTTCGTCAAAAATATAAACGGGTATGATCTCATCTGCCATCCGCAAAGCACTGCACAGGGCCTCATTATCATGCAAACGAAGATCATTTCTAAACCAAACTATTGCGCGTCGTTTCATAAACCGTATGTTCAAAAAATGTACACATAGAACTTCTGTTTTATTATTTTGTTCGTGCATTCCGCCACACAGATCATTTTTTTCAAAACTGTTTGCATCTTTACTCCCTTATGCGACAAAACAGAAGAAATAACGGCCAGCGCCCGGGCGATATGCTCAAACGGATAATGGGCAAAGAACAGCCCCAGGAGCTTGGATTTGGTAAAAATATTACCGCCGAAGGCCGCTTGATGAATGCCGACGGCACCTTTAATGTGGAGCGCGACCCGCCCGGCCCCTTCGCCAACACCTATTTCACGTTGGTCTCTATGTCCTGGGCGCGTTTCTTAGGCCTCACTTTCATTAGTTTCGGGCTGATCAACAGCTTGTTCGCGCTGGTTTATTTGTCCATCGGCATCGAAAATTTCAATGGCGCACGACCGGAAAAGGAATTTTTCTCCAACTTTTCGCAGATGTTCTTTTTCAGCTCACAAACGCTGACGACGGTGGGTTATGGCCATGTCAGCCCCTCCAATTTTACGGCTTCCTTAATTGCTTCGTTTGAGTCGTTTTTGGGCTTGCTGACCTTCGCGCTGATCTCCGGGCTGCTGTACAGCCGTTTTTCTTTACAGCGCGCCAAATTGGTTTTTAGTGAAAAAATGCTCGTTTCTCCTTACAAAGACGGCAAAGGCATCATGTTCAGAATCGCCAACGGACGCAAAAGCGAACTGATTGACACGGAGGTGCGGGCAACGCTGGCGCTCAATCAGATGGACGAAAACGGCAACGCCTACCGCCGGTTTTATACCTTGAAATTAGAAATTGATAAAATCATGTTTTTCTCCCTCTCCTGGACGCTGGTACATGCCGTTACCGAAGACAGCCCCATGTTTGGGCTGACACAGGAAGACTTTTTGCAAATGAACGGAGAAATTATGGTACTTGTAAAAGCCACCGAAGAGGCCAACCATCAATCGGTGCACGCCCGGCGTTCGTACATTGCCGAGGAATTGGTTTGGGATGCGAAATTTTTGCCGGTCATGAGTAAAACTGCCAACGGCATTCCGAGGGTGCTGACCAATAAAATCGGCGATTATGCACCTTTATCCTGATTATCAGGCTTGCAAATAGTTTTGTCTTTTTTGCGCCAGGGACAATGGCGACAGCCGCAGCCGCAACATTTGCCGCGCTTGAGGTGATAGGCTTCGGTAAAAACCATATAGCCGCGCTCCTTGTAATAATCAACGCCTTCGCGCAAGGGCTGAATTGAACCGTTTTCTGAAATTTCTTTGCTCACAGGTCTTTGTACATCCTGAAATGCGGGATACCTACTTCTGTAAATTGCTCACCCTCAACCGAATATGCTGATTTAAGGTAAAATGGCACCGCGGTATCCCGTGCATTCAGAACGATCCTTTTAAAACCCCGATCGCGGGCAAATTGTTCAGCGTATGCCACTAAGGCTTTCCCGACGCCCTTGCCCTGCAACGCCGGCTCCACCGCTACCTGCCGCATTTTAATACTATCGGCATCGAGCGGCGTGAGGTTCAGGTAGGCCAACATCGCTCCTCGTTCCGAGTAGGCAACCAAGTGGAATTGATCCCACTCGGCCGCCAGCGATTCCGTGGTAAATTCAAGTCCGAGCGGTTTTCTCAGCACCTGGTACCGCAAAGCTACCGCCTCATCATAGGCCGGCGTGGCAAATTCTATTTGTTCGAAATACATTTAATTCCAGCTTGAATAATCCGGCATGGCGGAAATGATTTCATAGGCGTTGCCTTTGTTGTACATGGCCTGACTCCAGACCTTATCGGGCGGTGATTTGAAAATATAATTGGCATCCATGCCTGCGCCAATCCAGGAACCGTATTCCAGTTCGAGGGCCAGCTGCCCGGCCGACCAGCCGGAGTAACCGACAAAAAAGCGGATTCTGCCCGGCTCCAACAAGCCGCTGCTGATCAGGAATTTCACCTGATCGAAATCGCCGCCCCAATAAACGCCCTTGGATACTTCCACACTATCATCGATCAGATCGCCGAGACTGTGGATGTAATGCAGGGTGTCGGTTTGTACCGGGCCACCGTAATACACCTCCGCATCGAACTCCGGGAACTCCGAAATCAGATCGTTCAGCCCCATGTCGAGGGTTTTATTCAGGATAAATCCGAGGCTGCCGTCTTTATGGTGTTCGCATAACAGCACCACAGAACGCCTGAAATAAGGATCCTGCAAAAAAGGGTCTGCAATCAGCAGCAGTCCGCTTTCAATTTTGACATTATGCGCCATAAAAGGAGGATGATTTAAAAAAATTACAGGCTTTCCGCTGTCACTTCTTTGGCGATACGACCGATCAGCCCACGCAATACGGCCGCTTTGCCGCCGCCAACTTCCACAAAAGTGTCGATGCCTGCAGCCACCATATTTTGCACCGTTTGCGTCCAGCGCACGGGCGCGGTCAGTTGCGCAATGAGGTTGTCGCGAATTTCATCCGGATTGCTCACAGCCTGCGCGTGTACATTTTGATAAATCGGGCAAACGGGCGCCTGGAATGCGGTTGCCAAAATGGCTTCGCGCAGCTCATCCTGGGCCGGTTGCATCAGCGGGGAGTGGAATGCGCCGCCCACCTGGAGCACCAAAGCGCGTTTGGCGCCTGCGGCCTTGAGTTTTTCAACGGCAATATCGATACCGGCTTTGGAACCGGAAATCACCAATTGGCCGGGGGAGTTATAATTGGCAGGCACTACAATTTCATCGGTAATTTCGGCCAGTACGGCTTCAACTGCCGCATCTTCCAGACCGAGCACGGCCGCCATAGTGCTTTCTGTCAGTTCGCAGGCTTTCTGCATGGCAAAAGCGCGACGGCTGACGAGGCGCAGGCCGTCTTCAAACGACAAGGCGCCGGCGGCAACAAGTGCGGTAAATTCGCCGAGTGAGTGACCGGCAACGGCATCTGGCTGAAAGCTGTCGCCGGCTATTTTAGCGCGGATGATACTATCTAAAAAAACGGCAGGCTGCGTCACCTTCGTTTGCGTGAGGTCTTCTTTGCTGCCTTCAAACATTACATCCGTAATGCGCCAGCCTAAAATTTCATTGGCTTGTTCAAACAAGGCTGCTGCCGCCGGATCCGCGGCGTACAGTTCTTTGCCCATTCCTTCATACTGCGATCCCTGACCGGGAAAAACATAAGCTTTCATATCAAAAATTGAGTTTGAGCCGCAAAGATATTAAAGACGCAGTGTTGTTGCTCATCTTTTAAAAAACGCAGCAAACCGCTCCGCACTACGCACCAAATACCAACCGGCCGGAAGCTCCGAAACCTGAATAATCGCACCGTCCGAAACGATCTGTACCGGCACTTCAACCCGGCGGCCGGACACCTCATATACGATCAGGTTTTGTATGGGCATACCGGTTTCCACACGCACATATTCGTCCGCCGGATTGGGGTACAAGCGCAAGGGCGCGCGCACCGGCGCTTGTGTGCCCACGCCCGACACCGTGACGTTTATGTTTTGTTGAAAAATGGCCGCACCGCATACATTATTGGCACTCAACGTCACCACGTAGGCGCCGCTTTGCGCATACTGATGCTGGGCGTTGAGGCCGTTCACAGGCGGCGTACCGTCGCCAAAATCCCAGATAAATAAATCCCCGTTCAGGCTTTGATTCTGAAATTGCAAAACACCGCCCGGTAAGGACGTATACGTAAAGGCTGCTGAAGGTAGCGGCAAAATATTGATTTGAATATTTTTCATAATGGTGTCGCCGCCCTGTGTATTCTGCGCTATTAAAATTATTGGGTAAGTTCCTGAATTTGAATAAGTTACTATTGGCGATTGCTCGGCGGAGCTTTCCGGTGATCCGCCCTGGAAAAACCATTGCAACACCTGCGTATTGGCCGAAGCCTGGCTTTGAAAAGAGACAGTGGCCGACACGCAGGCGCTTACACTGTCGGGTGCGCTAAAGGCGGCTGTCGGCGCCATGCCAACCGTTATATTGAAATATCCTTCTAAGGTGTCGCATCCGTTGGTATAGCGGTATGCAATTTCATATTCGCCATCTGTCATATAGGTATGTGCAGCCTGCAAACCGCTTGCGTAAGTGCTGTCGCCAAAATCCCAAAATACCCACAAGGCATTGGTGCTGGACGCATCCACAAAGACGCTGTTGCCGTTTTGCTGGATACCGACATTGCTGCCCAACGGCGGCCGGACGCTGAATGCTGTGGTGTCGGAAACAACGGAGAAGCAACCCGGATTGCTCACGACACAGCGAATTGGTAGCGCATCATAGAGCGCGCTGACGGGGTTTAATTGCAGGCTATCCGTTTTCACGCCCGACCAGGGTTGGTTGTTGCTGAGCGCTTGCCAGGCGCCATTAAAAAAGACTTCCCATTGATAGGCCCAGGCGCCGGGGCTGGCGCTTATGTTCAACGACGCTGCTTCGCCGGAGCAAAGCGTGTCGCCGAGCGGTTGTTGTACAATCAGCGGCCTGTCGGTTGTGATGGTTCCCTGCACAATAGACTCAATACCTTGTATAAATCCATCTTCCCCGGCTGCTGCGCTTACGCTGCTGCCATTGCAGGCATTGCTGGAATTCAGGACGATGCCCGGCGCCCCGCCTTGTACGTTCAGGTCGGTGGTTTGCAGGTTGCTCAGGATGCGTCCGCCGCTGCCGCCGCCGCCGGGGCCGTGACAGCGATTGGTATTGCTTTCGTCGGGGCTACCGCCGTTGCCTCCTTTGGCTTCTATTGTTATGCCTGATGTTGAAGGGCCGGCAATCAGCCAAATGCTGCCGCCGCCCCCGCCGCCGCCGCCGCCATCGCCGGAAGTAATATCAGCAGAAAGGCCATTTGCGCGAATCGCCGCAGCTGCTCCGGCAACGATATTGCCGGTGTTCACAATAATAATGCCGCCGCCGTTGCCGCCGCGGCTGCGCAAATCATTGTTGGAATGCCCGGCGCCGCCACCGCCGCCCATAAAAAGGCGACCTTGCGTAAACAAAGAGCTGGCGCCGCCGCGACCGGGGAAATAGCCGTCGCAACCCAAATTATTCGGTTCATCATTGTTGCCACCGGCGCCGCCGTCGGAAATATTGGCGCCACCGCCGCCGCCGGCATTGTGATCGTTTCCGCCGCCGCCACCGTTAGCTTGCGGGCCGCGGCCGAACTCCCGTCCGATGATATAATTTGCAATGCCTTCACCCTTCCAGGCGCCGCGCCAGGTGCCCAGACCATAATAATAATCATTTTCAGGGAACAGAAAATTGCAATTATTGGTGGCGGCAATAAATCCTTGTCCGCCCCGAAACCCTGCCCCGGAAGCGTCGATGGGCGCGTCAAGTACAAGCTGCCCCTGCACTTCAAAGGCCAGCACGCCGCCTGTTTGTCCGTTCCAGGCTTGCGGGCGCAGCGTGTCGACAACAATGGCCGACGGGAAAACCGGATAGGAAACAACCTGCACTTTTCCGGCTGGATCATAGCGGTACTTCAATCGGTTTTCCAGCAGAATGGCGTTGGCTTCCACCGCTTTGATCCGGCATTTTTCAAAACGCCCTGCGCTGTTGATATTTTGAATTTGCCCGAACTGTGCATCATTGGACGCATTGATTTGCGCGCCCTGCATTTGGAGGAGCAAAATAAAATTTCCCGCTTGAAAACCCGATGTGTCGCTCACTGCCAGGCGTCCCGTGCAGGTATCTATCGCATTTACAGCAGCATAGCGGTTGATAATACCGCCAAGCGGGTGCAGGCTCTGGCTTTTTACAGAAAAGGAGAGCAGTAGCAGACAAGCGTGCCACAGCGTTTGGGTGAATTTGCAAGTGTTTGATTTTAAGTACATTGTGCTGATTTAAGATTGGGATGCGGTTTTTTTTCTGCGAAATTTATGAAAAATTTTATTTGGACAAAAGAATTTGTTCTAAATTTGCGGCCCGAAATGCCCGGTGCTACTTCAAGTAAGGAGCCGGGCGGAACATTTTTACATCCATAAAATTTCATTTCACATGGCAGTCAAACTTCGTCTGCAACGCAAAGGCCGTAAAGGCGCACCTTTTTATCACATTGTAGTAGCCGACGGCCGCTCTCCGCGCGATGGCCGTTTTATTGAAAAAATCGGCACGTACAATCCCCTCACCGTTCCTGCAACTATCGAACTGACCCGCGACCGCGCCCTGTACTGGGTTGGCGTTGGTGCACAGCCTACCGATACCGTTCGTGCCATCCTGCGCTTCAAAGGCGTGTTGTACGAGCGCCACCTTCAGCGCGGCCTGCTTAAAGGCGCCCTGACCGAAGAGCAAATGCAGGCTAAATTGGAGGAATACCTCAACCAAAAAACACAGTCGGTTGAATCTGCACGCGAAAAAACTGCCAAGCAAAAAGAGGAGTTCCGCGTAAAAGTTGACGGTGTTGCAAAGGTTAAGGCCAAGCCGGTTGTAGAAGAAGAAGCGCCTGCTGCTGAAGAAGCAGTAGAAGCTGCCGCTGAAGAAGCCAGCGAAGCTGCTGCCGAGGCGACTGAAACGCCAGCCGACGACGCACCTGCCGCAGAATAATAAAACGTTAAATGGTGTGCAGATTTAATCGCACACCATATCTTTGCTACCATATTGGAACATCAGACCTGGTAAAGCCCTTTGCGGTTTTACCAGGTCTTTTTTCAAATAACCGCATCATTATCCTTCCATGCAAGCATTAGAAGACAAATATTGGGATCAACTCGAAGCCCTGGCGCAAAACATTCAGGCTTCTCCAACCCTCGCCACCTACCTCGAAGAAGAAGAAGAGGAGTTTTATAACCAGCTCCGCCAGGAGTTTGAAGGCCGCCTCTCCGAGCTGCACCACCAGGTAGCCGCTGAAGCGCCGCTGCAATTGGCCGCTTTTGAAAAAGCCATTCTCGACCCTTCTTTTGAAGGCCTGTACCTGCCCCGTGTGTTGGGTTACTCCGTTTTGCGCGGCGAAATCAATGATAATCACCGCTACGTACGCCCCAACGATCACTTCAAAGAGGTTTTGCTGGCCATTTGCCGCAGTCCCCACTTTGAATTGCTGCGCAAACGCATCGGCCAGACCATCTCGGTCGGTTTCGCCATGAGCAGCGATATCTGGATCACCAATTTGCTGGGCCAGATCGAAAACAAACGCATCCGCTACTTCCTCCAGCAGCTCAACAGCGACCGCTACCGCGAGGACAAAGAACGCGCCGACCTGTACCGCCGTTATTCCAATCAGTTCCGCAACGAACTGTACTTCTCTGCTGATTTTCCAAGCAGCCTCGGCGAAATGAAGGCCAACTTCAGCGCCCTGCGCCAGTTCCTGCTCAAACGCTTCCAGACCGGAACCGAAAACAGCAGCCTGAAACAACAAATCGTCGGATTCCTCGACAACAAAGACTTCCACAATACGGAAGAATACCTCGAAATGCTCGCGGTTTATGGCAACTACATGGACCTCGATCCGGCAGAACGCCTGAACTTCGCCACCCATTTCGAACGCGAACGCCGTAATTTCCCGGAATTTGATATTCGCTACCTGCGCTTCCTTGCCAATTTGTACCAAACTTCAGGTATCAATATGAGCAACGACGAGCGCATGAGCAATGCCATTGATAAAACCTGGAAGGATAAAATTTCCGATTACTATCGCATCGCCGATAAAATCCACAGCCTCGGATATGTGCACCCCGACGCGATCGAAGCCGTGCAGGAGTTTTACCTCAACCACCAGGGCCTTTCCGTAGAAAGCGAATGCCTGCGCCTGCTTATTCTGGATTACTTCGCCAAACTCATTTCCGGCCTTACCGAACGCGAGTACGCCGACTATTTTGAGCTGACCAAGTATTTCAGCATTTACATGAAAATTTTCAGCAACCAGCAATTCAACCAATCGGTTGAGAAGTTGTCTATGAAATATGTAGATAAACTGCTGAAGCGCTTCGTCGACAAACGCGCCAAAGACTACCAGGACGTGAAAAAGTTCGTGTCCACCCAGTTCGTCGAACTCGGATTCCTCAAGGATAAAGAGGTGGTGGAAATGTTCAAAACACGCCGTAAAAAGCGCAAAACGGAAGAGTAAAGGTTTGGAGGTTCGGGGTTCGGAGGTTCAGGGTTCGGAGGTTCATTGACCGCCAAATATTTTGACCAAAATTGGATTAAAAAAAAACCAAACCCCAAACCCCTAACCTCCGAACCCCGAACCTCCAAACCTCCAAACCTCCGAACCCCGATCCGCCGAACTTTAAACATAAAATTAATGTCAGTACTCATTTTCCTGATCGTTTTATACATCCTGCTCGGCCTGAGCATGATGAAGCTGTTTGAAAAAGCCGGCGTGCCTGGCTGGAAGGCCTTAGTGCCTGGTGTTGCAGCCGTAGAATGGTGTAAAATTATTGGCCGAAAACCCCAGTATGCCTTGTGGCTGCTGTTTCCGGTGGTCAATATTTTTATTTATGCCGGTATGTGCGTAGATATGGTGCGTTCTTTTGCCAAACACAGCTTTTGGCAATCCGCCCTCGCCGTTATTTACGCGCCGATTCCTTTTTACCTCATCGGGAAAGAAGTTGGCGACAAATACCAGGGGCCAATTCTTGATAAAGAGCGGAGCTACCACAAGCAGTACGCCGAGGCAATGGAGAAAAAGGACAAAGCCGCGCTGATGAAACTCGACAAAGAGTTTGGGTATATGAAAAAATCCCAGTCGCGCGAGTGGACGGAGTCTATCGTCTTTGCTGTTTTTGCAGCCGCTTTTATCCGTATGTTCCTCATTGAGGCCTACGTCATCCCAACTTCTTCGATGGAGGGGACACTGAAAGTAGGCGATTACCTGTTTGTCAGCAAAGCACACTACGGTATGCGTATGCCGATGACGGTACTGCAACTCCCGCTCTTACACAATCAGTTGCCCTTTGGCAATAAAGAGTCGTACCTGAAAGAGCCGAGCCTGCCTTATTTCCGCTTGCCGGCCCTTGAAAAAATTGACAACAACGACCCGGTGGTATTCAACTGGCCGGTGGGCGACAGTGTAATTATCACACCCGACCGCAGCTACGATATTGGCACCATACGCCGCCAAAGCGGTGGCGCAATTCCACCCCGTTTGAACATCCTCGATCGCCCGATTGATAAAAAAGACCACTACATCAAGCGTTGTATTGGTTTGCCGGGCGATAGCTTGTCCATCCGCGATGGTCAGGTGTACATCAATGGAAAAGCCGCGCAAAACCCGACGCATATTCAGTTTTCTTACTATATCACACCGCCAAACAACGCGGCGTTGAACAAGATGAAATTAGATGAGTTGGGCATTAGTATGTACGATATTATCACGCCGGCCAACGGCCCGGGCTACTACAACCTCAATCAGGAACAGATCAGCAAAATTGAGGCAGCCATTCCGGGCGTAAAGGTTGAGCGCCGCAAACGCGGTCCGGAAGGCGGCTACCTGTTCCCTTTCGACCTGAGTATCAGCGGTAAATGGACGGTAGACGACTACGGCCCCATCTACATCCCGAAAAAAGGCGTAACCACGCCGCTGACCCCTGCCAATCTGCCTTATTATGAACGTATTATCAGCGTTTATGAAGGCAATCAATTGGCCGTGCGCGATGGTAAAATCTTTATCAACAACCAGGAAGCTTCAAGCTACACCTTCAAGCAGGACTACTTCTGGATGATGGGCGATA
>Ga0075157_10001686_pt1 | contig 13562 bp, 9 predicted proteins | sample JI81BgreenDNA_FD_70967 | JGI IMG/M metagenome (GOLD analysis project Ga0075157, IMG submission 70967) | Wastewater effluent complex algal communities from Wisconsin, to seasonally profile nutrient transformation and Carbon sequestration -... | ecosystem: Engineered > WWTP > Effluent > Algae...
TAAAGATGGCGAGAGTATCGACCAAGTTTAACCGCCCGGCACCTGTCAAACGTTCGAGTGACTGGTTACGGCATAAGCCGACACTCCTGCGGCCACATCGGAACGACCGGGTGTGGGTCGCGAGCTGCCGGCGGCGAAACGCCGCTTCATGGTACAGAGCCGTCGTTTCCGCGAGACCTGTTAAGCGGCATGACTCACCCTAGAAGCCGATAACCAGCTTTTTTCTGATTGGTCTCGGACCTTGACAGCGACTGGGCTGTTCGGGGGCACCAGATGCCCGCATTCATTCCCAAGCCCGCCGCATGTCAACGGGCGAGCATTTCTCCCTGTTTGATTGCGAACTTCGGCGCCCGCAGTACAGTCAGATCACGTATCGGATCGGCGTCGTAAGCGACAAGGCTGGTTTCTGCCCCTTCGGCGAATATGCCGATGCGCCGTCCTGGAAACATAGCCTGCGGCGTCGTCTCGGAGGCAAGCCGCAGCAATTCGCCAGCGCCAAACACCTTAGTCGCGTACATCGCGTCAATCTCATCGATGACCGATCCGTCGAACAGATCGCTGCCGGTCAGCATCGGGACCTCCGCCGCCTTCAGTCGCGCAAGATTATCGGCGATGACGGCCATCAGCACAGCGCGATCCTCTGGATGAGCTTTGAGGTAGTAGCGCGTGACCGCAACGGTCGGAATGATGAGCGTGCCGCGCCGCTTCATTTCGGCGATCGTCGCATCTTTCAGACGCAAATCGCCTGCAGTCAGTCCTTTGGGAATACGTGTGTTGAGATGCGCAACGATGTCCACGCCTGAGGCGACGACGCGGGCAATGTCATCGGCGCTGTCGACGTGGGCCGCGACGCGGGCCCCAATGGCATGGGCTCGCTTTACGACCTCAGGGAGCAAAGCCGTGCTCATTCCGCTAAAACCGTAGCTCGAAGGATCCTTGCGCTGGGCCGCCGCATGCGCGTCATCGACCACAATGACCTTGATCAGCTTTGGCTGGCTTTCGGCGATCTTCGGCCATTTGGAATGAAGATCGGCGAGGTTATCGATGGCCCAGAACGCCTTGTCGATATAGTCTTTCGGATCTGCCGGCATCCCGGCTTGCCTTGCATCGGCCAGTGCAAGCCCCAACGGATGCCCGTCCGAACTCGACAAGGTCGCCTCGGCCCATAGAACATCCACCCGACCGGGGCCGCCCAGCAATCCGCGATAACCGGAAATCTCCTCCGTGTTCGCCGCCAGCTGCGCCGAATAGAAGATGCCGCGGCGAAGATAATCATCGGCAAAGGTTGCCGTCGACCATGCATTTTGCAGATTATGGTTGTGAGCATCGGCGAGCGGCGGAAGCACGTAGCGGCCCTGCAAGTCGATCCGTACATCAATCCTGGCGGGGCGCGTTCGCGTTAGCTGTCCTTCCACGCTGTACCAGCTGTCCTTGACAAAGCGCTCGCCGTTGAACCACCTCCCGCCTTCAAGCGCGAGGGTTGGTTTTGGCAGCGTAACGGCGACCTTGGGTGCACCCGTAATCACGCCCTCGTCGGCAGTCAGAGGCGCGGACGCAAGGAGCAAGGCAAGGCACGGGGCGACAAAGCGGATCATGACAACTCCTAAAAAAGGTGCCCGCCACTAATCAGTTTGAAGTTGCCTGCCAGCCTGCGCGGCGTGAAGCGAGGCGCTGGCGACGCAGACCGGTCAGCGTACGCCCAGCGCCTTTTCAAGATCGCCGCGATAGGATCGGCTGAATCGGACCCGCTTGCCACCAGACAATTCCAGTTCTCCATCGCCGTTGCGCTTCGTTTCCATTGCGGTGACCAGGCTGGCACGCACGACAACCGAGCGGTGTACCCGGACGAACCCAGGACCGAGCCGTGCAAGAAGTGCAGCGATGGGTTGGCGCACTAGATGCACCTCGCCAGCGGCATGGACGCATTGATAATGGCCTGCACTTTCCACCGCCGCTATCAGTTCGGGCGCGATGAAGCGCGTTAAGGAGCCTTCGCGGACCTCGATCGGTGTGGGCGGCGCGCCATGCCTCGCCTCGCGTACGCGACCCAAGGCACGTGCAAGATCGGCTACTGCAACAGGTTTCAGCAGATAGTCGAATGCACCTTGCCGGAACGCTTCGACAGCTGCTCCCGGGTCCGCAGTAAGATATACCAGCGCGGGACCCTGTACGTGCATGCTCAGTTCACTGCCGAATTGCGTGCCCGTACCGTCTGGCAGGCAGACATCGAGGAATACCAAATCGAACGACTGCGCTGCCGCACTTGCTTGGGCATCTGCCAGCGTCGCTGCTTCGATGACTGTCCCGATATCAGCATGTGCGCCGAGCAATCGGAGCAACGCCGCTCGCGCCAGCGCATTGTCCTCTACAACCAGCACCGATAGCTCAGGCATGCGGCACCTCAAGAACCACGTGAAAGCGCCCCCCATCACCGGCAGCAGTCAGACGGAACCGGTTCTGATAGAGTATTGCGAGGCGCTGTCTCACCTGATCAAGACCTGAGCCAAGTCCGTTCGATATCTGCGGTGCCAAAGGCGACGGATTGATTATCTGGATCCGGGTGGCGTTCGGCACGGCCGTCACGCTTATGTCGAGTTGTCGCGTACCGTCGGGAAGGGGATCGCCATGCGTCAGCGCATTTTCCACCAGTGGGATCAGGATGCGCGATGGCAACTGCCGCTGCCACAACCCGTCGCCCACCTCGCGCCGATAATCGAGCCTTCCGTTCAGTTCGCGATAAAGCAGCAAGTGCTCGTCTACGATGCCCAGTTCGTCGGCCAGCATGTGCAGCTCGTCTTCCGCCGCCAGACCGCTCCGCAGAACATTGGCGAGCGCTGACAAGGCCGCCTCCGCGCGGTTGGCGGACGCATGCGCGATCTGGGCGATCGATCCCAGCGCGTTCATCAAGAAATGGGGGCTAAGCTCGGCCCGCAGGGCACGCAATTCCGACCGTGCCGATTGTGCCTCCTGACGTCGCGCCCTATCCGCCCAAACCATAGTCTGTCCGACGGCGATGACAGCTATATAGGTGGGAACAGCGAACAATGAGGTGACTAGAATACGCCGGGCCAGGAGAGCCGGTGACTGCGTCTCGCCGAAAAGTGATGGTAGGATTGTCGTGGCAATTGCCTGCAACGCCGGCACCAAACTGGTGAGCAGCGGGATGATCCCCACACCGATAAGGAGCAGTGCGATCATCGAAGGCACGTCCCGCCCTTCTCCCAAGGGGTGCCTTCGGCAGAGCATGAACAACCCTTGGGTCGCCAACGCCCAAGGCAAGAAAGTGGCGAAGCATAAAGCGGTCGCTACGACAAACTCGCGTGGTGACGGACTGCTGTTGGCGGCAAGCGCGGCAGCCGGGCCCCAAGCAAGCGCAATGCATGACCAGGCAATAGCAATCCAGAGGCGAGGCATCCGGAACGCGGCAATTGTCAGCGACTTCATTTTCGGGCCGATACGCAACGGATGCTGTGGCGGCAAGAGAAGGTGCCCGGCGCGATGCACAAATTGCTGGCTCTGGGTCACTTCTTGTTTCGTCGGATTGTCCCAGACCAGAACGCCTCATAGGTCTTTCACTTCACCCGTCGCAAAACGTCGGTTTTCGGCAAGAAAGGACGTGTGAGAGACGCTTTCTGAACGGCTGAGATTGGGTCGCAAACAGCTATGGCTGTTCCCAGGCAAAATCGTTCCCCCCTTACCAGGCTAGGAACGCAATCGCAGGCACCAGCGTGATCAAGGCAAGGCTCGGCCACTTGAACAGGCCGAGATAGTCGAGGAACGCGAAAGCGCCTGTTTCCCGAACGACGACACGGGTGCGCTTGGCGTAGATATAGGCCCCGCTCGCCGCAAGACCGGTCAGCACCAGTCCGAAAATGGCCCAGAGCAGGCGCGTGGCAAGGCCGCCAAAAGTGCCGAAATGCAGCGGATCAACGGTATGGACGATGCGTTCGCCCGCGCTCATGCGATGGGCAGTGCGGGTGCCGACGATGCGGCCGGTTAATGGGTCGATGAAAACGGCATCGGCACGCTCGCGCACCAGTGCGGCCTGCCAGTGGCCCTGAACGATCACAGGCTCGCCCGGCTCATAAGGCAAGGCAACCGCCGTTATGGCAAGGCCGGGTTTCGCGGCACGGGCCAGTTGTGTCCATCGTGCGATGTCGGCGGCGCTAGCGGTCTCCGCAAAGTGGGTTTCGGGCAGGCGGGGCGTTCTGCTGTTCCAGTCCAGCCCGCTCCATTCGAAGAAATAGTAGATCGAGGTGAGCGAGATGATCGCGACGAACCAGATCGACCACAACCCGCCCAGCCGGTGCAGATCTCCCATCAGGGTCCGTAAGTTCCGACCGAGCCGCGGCATGCGGAAAAAGCCGCGCCAGAACTTCTTGTAGACGATGAGCCCAGTGACCAGCGAGCCGAGCAGCACAAAGCCTAGGCTGGTCACGAGATAGAAGCCGACATCGCGAGGGACGAACAGATAGTAGTGCAGGCCCCGCATCGCATCCTGAAGGCTGCGCCCATATTCATGGCCGGTGACACGGCCATTGCCGGGATTGACATAGATGTTGAAATCCGTCCCTGCGGCGTCACGCGCAGATACGCTCTTGGCGAAATAGGCCGCGTGCGATCGGTCGTAGGAGCCGATCGCTGTCAGCGTGGCGTTGGGATAGGCCCGCTGCGCCGCCATCCACATCACGCCCCAGTCCTCGGTTCCGGGCGTGAAACTGCTGGCGCGGACCGCCGGCTTGTAGAGCCATTCGATTTCGTGCGCCACGGTGGCGATGGTGCCGGTCAGGCAGACAAAGGCAAGGAACAGGCTGAGCTTCAACCCGAACAGGTTGTGCAGCCAGAAGGCGACGGGACGCGGCTTGGGGCGCTTCGGGCCAGCAGCAGCACGCCCCGGCGAAGCCGATGCGTTACCGCTTCTCGGCGGATCGAGAAGGCGCTCAGAAACGTCCACTGATGCCGAAGGTCACGCGCCGCCCTGGCGCCTCGTAGTTGAAGAAATCGAGGCCGTCACCCTGCGCTGCCGGGTTTACATAGACTTCGTCGAAAAGATTGTCGGCTGCAGCATAGATGCGCACGGGCCCCAGATCATAGGAGATATTCGCGGCAGCCAGGGTCACTGCATCGCTCTCGATAAAACCGATCGCCTGCTGGGTTGGCGAGAAGAAACTCGAAGCTCCGTAATGCGTCACTTGCAGGCCGATGCCGAGCTTTTCGATGGGCTGCCAGTCCGCGCGGCCAGTAATGCGCAGCGGCACGGCGCGATCGGTCGAGAAATTGATCCACTCGCCGGTGGCTTCGTCGAAAACCTCCCCGCGCTGGAGAGTGAACACGCCGGCAAGCTGAAGATTGTCCAGCGCCTTCCATTGTAGCTGGGCCTCAAGGCCCCAGGCGCGCTCGGGAATGCGCAGCGGGATCAGCGGGCAGAACGTGCCGGGGGCGCAGGTGGGATCGGGCTGAATCTGCGATGAAGCATCGGATTCCGCATAATAGACCGCTGCGCCATAGCTGATGCGGCCGCTCTTGCCCCGAAGCCCCACCTCATATTGGTCGGACGTGGCAGGTTCGTTGGAGATCGTCCCCGGGTCGAGCGCGCCGCGCGCGGCGCGACCGAGCTGCGAAAGCTCTGCCCCCTGGCTGAAGCCCGCATAAAGCTGCGTGGCGCCGCTTACCTGATAGACGATTCCGGCATTCCAGAGGGTAAGTTCGCTATCGGCAAAATCCCCCGGTGTTGCCGCGCGGGGAAGCGAGGGGTCGAAACCTTCCGCTGTGATCGCGCCCGAATACCATTCGTGCCGCACCCCGCCGGTCACGGTCAGACGTCCGGACGTGAACTCGGCCTGCGCAAATGGCGCAAGGGTTTCCAGGAAGAAATCTGGCGTGATGTAGCCGATGATGCGGTCCCGACCTGCGGGATCGACCGTGAAACGCTGGAACTCGTTGCGGGTGAAATCGAGACCATAGCTCGTTTTCAGGCTCGCTCCGCCCAGCTCATAGGAGCGCACAAAGGTGCTGCGCAGCCCCAACCGCGAGTTTTCGCGATTAGAGGCGAAGAAGCTGTCCCCGCCAAAGGCCACATCGAAAAAATTGTCGCGCTGGATGATTTCCTGCTCCTGAAAGAACAGCGCGAGCGTGACGTCGTGCGCGAGCAGGTCCGGATGGTTGAAACTGAGGATGCTGGTCACGCTGCGGTCGCCCGCTTCGCCCACCTGCGGGTGCGGCGTCACTTCGATGACGCTCGCGACTTCGTTGCTGCCAGGCAGAAAGGCACCTTCCGGGTAGAAGTCTCGCCCCTTGTTCTCGTCATGGAAGGTGCCGGTAAAGGCAATCCGCGCCTGGCCGATGTCGAGACCGAACGAGGCAACGAGGTCGATCGCTTCGAACTCGCTGCTGAATACCGGCCTTCCGTTGCCGCTGCGCTGCAAGCCGCTGTCGGTATAGCCTGCGCCGACATAGTAATCGAAAGCTCCGAGGTCCTGTCCGGCCCCGAGATAAAGGTCGGTGACGAAGGTATCATCGGCGACGTCGGTGTTGAAGCTGGTCTGGGCAACCGCATCAATCTCCAGATCGCGGCCCTTGGCGCGCCGCGTCTGCAAATTGATGATCCCGCCAGGTGCCCCTGCGCCATACAGGGCGGTGCCGCCGCGCACCACTTCCACGCTTTCGACCGCAAAAGGACTGAGCGCGAAGGGGGCGGTGCACGAGCCGGGTCGCAAATCCTCGTTCACCGGCACCCCGTTGATCTGGAATGAGGCTGTGCGGCCACGGATCTGGCTGCCGCATGACGACCGATTCTCGGGAGCCTGGATGCTGAGGCCGGGCACGGTGAACTCGAGCGCCGACAGGATGTTGCGGTTCTGCCGCAGCTGCTCGCGCAAGTCTTCCTCGCTGACCACCGAGACCGAGACGGGCAGGTTTTCCAGCGCGGTTCCCGATCGGGTCGCTGTGACGACGATGGCGCTGGGTTCGGACGATGCAGCGTCATCCGCAGCTTCGATTGCGTTATCCTGGGCAGCGGCGGGCACCCCGGCAAGCAGAAGGATGGCCGCGGCCATCGCGGTGGAGCCATTGAGTTTGAGGCGCATATTGGTCCCTGCGACTGTCCAGATCATGCGGGCGCAATAGTGCGAGTCATTCGCACTTTCAATATCATTCTTCCGTCCAGAGTCGGGTTGTTTTATATCGACGAGACACCCGATGGATGCTTCGTTCGATAAGAGGCCTAACTCTTTTGTTGCGGTTGCCGGAAGCTGGCCCAGCGTCAAAAGCAAGACCTGGTCCGTCTCGCTGATTGGGCTGGTGTCCGAACGATTCTTTGGAACATGATCTGCCCGATGGACAAAGACTGGATTGAGGCGATTGGCGCAATCAGCGGCGGGGCGACGGAACAGGCGACCTGTCACCCTTCAGGTTCATCCTATTGGCAATCGAGCGGTGTGAACCCCAAAATGCTGGAATACCAGGCGGATCTCCCGGCCGGGCTCCATTTCGGCTGCGGCCTTATCTCGGGGATGGAAAGTGTCGCGCCATTCGGACAGTTCGCTGTCGCTGGCGCGGGCACGACGCTCGTGATCTGCACTGCACCGGTTACAATGACAACAATCCTTGCCTCCGGACCATTCCACTCTGCAGGCTTGTCGACAGAACCATCGCAGCTTGATGGCTTCGGCCTTCTGGCCGACTTTGCCCAGCGGAAGGGCAACGCCTGCATGGCGCTTTCACAAGTTCCGCATGCCATAGTTGCGCGCCTCGCCATGCCCATCGACCCCTGGTTTCAGGGCAGTGCTCGGGAGATGGCGCGTGAGGCTCGGGCTCTCGAACTGGTCGCTGTCTTCGAGGAGGATTTATGCCGTCCAGTCCGGTCGGCTCCGGACGCGCCTCGTTCTCGCGCTCTGGCGCGCAAGGCCCGCGCGATCATCGAAGCCGAGTTTGCCAGACCGCTGTCCATCATCGACCTGGCACGCCGGACGGGATGCAGCCCCCGCACTCTCAGCGAGGCGTTTCGGCGCGAATCCGGAATTTCGATCGGCGGATACCTGACGCGGTTCCGCCTTGATGAGGCTGGCTGTTTGCTTCGGCAAGGCCTGCGCTCGACCGAAGTGGCTTATCGTGTCGGCTATTCACCGGCTCATTTTGCCACGGCCTTCAAGCGGCAGCACGGGATTGCGCCCAGTCGCTGGCGAGGCTGATTGCCCGCTACCGAAAGCGATTGCCCGAATACGAAAGCTTATGCGGTTGATGATATGTTGTCACATCTATAGTTGCGACTTGTTCGCAAATAACAGGGTGTTTCATGATCCGTCGCCTTATCGTCGTTGGGCTGTTTTGCAGCGTCTCATCAGCTGAAGCGCTGGCTCAGTCCGTGCTGTCTGAAACCCGAACGGACAGCACCAAGGAGGAAATTGTCGTCACCGCAACCCGGCAATCGACACGACTCGCCGATGCGCCTGTTGCCGCTACCGTTCTGACGGACCAGTTCATCCGCGACGCGAGGATCGACAGCCTCCGCCAGATCGACGACTATATCCCCAATGTACAATTCAACCAGACCGGACAGGTCGGCGGCACTTATGTCACGATCCGCGGGATCGAATCCAACCCCTTCATCGTCAACCGTGCAGCGGTCTATGTTGACGGGATTCCCTTCCGCAAGCTGCGCGAGCAGACGCTTGGCACGGTCGAACAGATCGAAGTACTGCGCGGCCCGCAGGGCACGCTCTATGGGGCCAATACCGAGAGTGGCCTGATCGTGATCCGCACCCGTCAGCCGAGCGAAGCCTTTGAGGGCGAGGTGACCGGATCTGGCTTCGGCTTCGGCAACGGCATCGGCGGCGATGTGCGCCTGGCGATGGGCGGCCCGCTGATCAAGGACAGGCTCACGGCCTCAATGGTCGCGAGCTATTCGCATGCGGATTCCTTCGTGCGCAACATCGGTTCCTTGATCGGCGAGCAAGGCCAGTTGAGCGAAGCCTTCGTGCAGGGCAAGCTGCGCTGGACGCCGTCGTCGACAGTCACCCTCGATCTGCTGGCCCAGACCTCGATCCTGCGCGCACCGGGGCTGTACGAGCAGGAATTCCTGCCGATCGACCGCGTGGTCTACAACCGCAACTACGCGCAGGCCTTCAACGGCGGCAGGCAGGCGGGACGCTTTACCCTCATCAACGATGCGCCCAAGCGCACAGCAGAGGACGAGGTTCTGCTGGCGGGGAACCTCAATGTCGACTTTGGCGGCGCGGTGCTCGATTTCAACGCATCGTGGCGCCAGCTCGACGTGAACTCGCAAGGCACCGACCTCGATCTCACCGCCCTTTCCGGCGCGGCGGGGGCCAACCGCGATGACGAGACCTTCTGGAACTTCGAGGCACGCCTGGCCTCGCCTGCCGGGGCGCAGATCCAGTGGGTGGCCGGGCTCAACCACTATCGCAGCAGCGAAGGCCAGATCCTCGCCACGCTGGCGGGACCGGGCGGGCTTGGCGACTATGTACCGGCCCCGCTCCAGACCACCCGTTCGCGCGACTATGCGGTGTTCGGGCAGGTCACCGTGCCGCTGACGGCAAATGTCCGCCTGACCGCTGGTGCGCGCTATGAGCGAGCCGAACGCGACAAACTTCAAGAGGCAGGCGTGCTCGACCTCGGTCCATTCGGCCAGTTCCAGTTTCCGGCCGAAGACCTCTCGCGCACCTTCGAGGAATTCCTGCCCAAGGCTTCGCTCGACTGGCGACCGGACGAGGCGCTGCTGGTCTATGTCTCGGCGGCCAAGGGATGGATCCCCGGCGGGTTCAATCTTGGTGCGGCAAGCAGCGCCGTCACCCGCGATTTCAGCGGCTTCGGCGCGGAGACGCTGTGGAGCTACGAAGTCGGGGCCAAGCTCGAACTGCTCGAGAAGAGCTTACTGATTGCGGGCGCAGCGTTTCGGATCGATGCCAACAACTGGCAGGAGTTCAACGTGCTCGTCAACGATCAGGGACAGGCCATTTCGACCAATCTGATCACCTCGGACGCCAATGTGAGGAGTCAGGGTTTTGAACTGGAGGTGACCGGCAAGCCTAGCCCGACCCTCGAACTGGCGGCGTCTTTCGGCTATGTCGACAGCACCTATACCGACTACCGCTTCTCAGCGACGCAGGACTTTACTGGCAACCGTGTGCGTCTGGTGCCGGAATATGATGCCTCTCTCTCCGCTTCGTGGAGACTGTGGAAGGGGCTGCTCCTGCGCGGCGAGGTGGCGGCATCCGGCAGCACCCCGCTCAATCCCGAAAACACCGCCTTTCAGGATGCGGTTGTGCTGATCGGCGGGCAGATCGGCTGGGAGGCAGAGCACTGGACGGCGCGACTTTATGTCGAGAACCTAACCGACCAGCGGGTTTTCAACACCAATGCCTTCGCGAACTTCGCCTTTGGCAACGATGGAACGCTCTATGCGGGGGTCGCGTCGCCGCGTGTGGTCGGCCTGCAAATCAGCTACAGGTGGTAGCCGCACTGCCTAAGCGCCAGCGTGGCCAGATTCGGTGATCGATAGCCACGATCCGTCTCCTCGTCCAAAGCTAGCTGTAATGAGATCCTGCATGAGCCTCATGAAGGCCCAATGGCAGCTCTTGCAAGAAGCAGACCTGAATCCAGCCGCAGTGAAGGTCTGGGTCTGGGTCGCGTGCTGCCGGGAGCGGCAAGTTGCTGCGTGGGATCTTGCTGCGGTTTGCGAGAGCGATCGCGAAAGTCTGGTTACGAGCAAAGCCCCTCCCTGTTCAGAGCCCTTCATAACCAGCCAATGCAATGGTTCGACCGATGAGGTGGCCCGGGAAAAAAGTTCGTTGATCACGAGCCGATACCGCTGCCAGGTCGCTGCGGGACCACAACTTGCCACGTTGGCACAATGTTCCCGTTGTCAATCACCTGCGAGTTCGGATATAAAGTGATCAAATGGACTGGGGGCTCCCGGTCGGCGTCATAGCCTCGGTGAGTTTCATCGGGGCTTTTCGCTTATTTGGGGTGGGAAAACCTTGAGGCCCCAGTTCTCATAACCGCTTCCGACATTTTCGCGGCCACCGTCGCAGTAGAATTTGCGGGTCAGAACCTCGAATGCGCGATTGTCCTGCCCTGGTCGCAGAATGCTCATACCGATTGGCCGGGCCACGAGATCCGCCAGTTGAAGTCCCGACGAATTTGCCTTTTTATCGGCAAATACGATCTCGAAGGGGAGCGGCACTGCCATTCGGTTCTCCCCACCGCAGATTCGGCGGAATTCCAGTTCGAGGTCCTTGTCCTCCTTTTTGCCGCGGCATTCGAAGACCACATGTGTCCTTTTGGCATTTTGGTTTTTCTCGCCGAGGAACTCGTAGAGAGTCTCAAGGCAGAACCCGAGTGCGAGGTGGTAGGGGTTGCCGCGTTCCACCTCGCGGGCACCGAGGCGATGCTTGTCGATCACGCAACTTATCAGGATGAAGTTGGATCGGTCGATAATGCCGCTGAGTCCATCGATAAAACCGAGCTTTTCACCCTCATTGGCAAACTTGAATGGCCCGGTTTCTTTGCGAATCTCGCGCTCATGGAGGATCACTATGTCATGGCCGAAATGGTTGAACTTGAACTTCTCGAGCGCGGGGACCACCTTCTCGCTATAATGCTTCTTGTAGAAGACGCAAAATGCTAGCACGAAAATCGGATAGTTGGGATCGACAGTTTGCATGCCATGATCCCCACTCTCATCGACATACACAACGAAGTTGCTGAAGCGACCCAAAGGCGTGGTGGCGCTCTTGCGGTCTTCAACTACGGGGTCCAGATCGAGATCGAAAAGGGAAAATTGCTGCTCGGAGTCCGTCATGAGCCTATGATGGCAGTCTGCTCGGAGCAAGCCAAGCCAAGAACCGAAGTTGCATGCGCCCTCCCTGTTTGGGGATAGACGCCGAACGAATGCACAAACCTAAGCCCAGCTCATGACCAGCCATTCAATGACGAGCTGACGGCAGGATCCAACAGGTGAAGACGCTCAGTCGAATTTTCAGGACGGACTCGGATTGGGGCGGCAGACGCTACTCACCCCGATGTTTTTCATTGGCTTTCGCCCTGAACTTCCGCCCAATCCCGATATCGGCTTGGCGGCGCGTCCCGTATGCTCTGTCTCTTTAGTGTTTTTTGGAGGTTAGCTGCCGACATCGCTGCGCATCGCCCTGGGCCATCGTTATCCTCGGCGATGTAAAGTTTTCCGACATGCTCTGGAACCTTGATCAGCGGGAGACGCTTGCTGCCCAGCGCTGCCCAGCATGGGATTCCCTTGACCAGGGTGTAGCTCGCCGCATCCTCCATGCCTTCAGCAATGGCGAGCACGTTGCCGTCGAATTGAGGAGCCCAAGCACCCGGTCCGGGTTTGCCGAGCATGAATTTCCCCTCATGCCATGTTCCGTCCTCCGTCAGCCTGATCCGCTGGATAGCCGTCATTTTGTGCCCAGTTCTGACGGCTACCAGCACCGCAGGCCGGAAGATGGTTTTGGGCTTGCGGCCGAAAGGGCACCGTGCATGAAAGCGTAAGTCGGGGAGATCGACTGGCAGTCGACGCGATTGAAGGTAGACTTCGCCGAGCGTCCCGCGGATTTCTGTGCCCTGATCCCAGATCCTTCTGACATTGGGCGGGGTTACTTCTGGCCGGTAGCTCGGCGAAGGGGAATTCAGGATCGGTTTGGTCCGACCGATTTCACGCAGGACATCCTCGCTGCGGCATCCTGCAAAACAATGAATCAGAATACCCCGCTCGCCCTGCCGGACAGAAAGGGAAGGCGTTCGGTCTGCGTGCGCGGGGCAGATGCACATCGCGTAGGAACCGTGCCAACGGCCCTGCAGTGCAGCAACGATGTCGATGGTCTCCTGGGTGGGTTTGAGCGCAATCAGCATAAACTCGTTCCTCTCAGCCCAGCCTCACCATCTTTCCCCTTTGGATCGATCCGACCTTCTCCGGCAAGGCCCGCGACGGCCAACGCCTCTTTCGTCTGTGTGATGCCAGATTGTGGGCGATTGCCATGCGCCGCCTGTTCATTTAGAAAGGTGGGGCGATATCCGAACCACGCCGAAAGGTGTGGTCATGAAGAATCTTCTACTTTTGGTGGTCGCTTTGACGCCGACGCCATCATCGGCGCGCGAAGCAATTCTCGATGTGTTTTCGCCAGAGGCAAAACCGAACTTCGCTGTGCTCGCCCCACAGTTGCGCGGTGCGGTCGATCTCGAGCAATCAGTGGAGCCGCTTTCGGCTACAGTGGATGCGTTTTCACCAGAGTTGAACGGTGACTTTGAGTTGGTCCCTCACAGCTTCACGATCAATCCCTATGCCGCGCGTCCCGCTGTTCCTTCGTGGATGCGGGCAGGTGCATCAATCATGGGTCCTGCAACTTCACCCTTTCGCCTTTTGCAGGATGACCAACTCTGCCAGTCCCGCAGCTTCTTCCCGCGATCTGGTATCAGCAGGGATGCCCAGTCTCGCCGGACAGCCTATTTCAACCTGATCGTCGACGTCGCTTGCGATGCCGGCGTGCCCGTTGTTCTGTTTGACGCCTTACTGGCGCAGGAAAGCAGAT
>Ga0075157_10001688_pt1 | contig 13559 bp, 13 predicted proteins | sample JI81BgreenDNA_FD_70967 | JGI IMG/M metagenome (GOLD analysis project Ga0075157, IMG submission 70967) | Wastewater effluent complex algal communities from Wisconsin, to seasonally profile nutrient transformation and Carbon sequestration -... | ecosystem: Engineered > WWTP > Effluent > Algae...
CACCCGCTCTTCAAACAGCGCCGGCGGCGGGATCGGCACCAGCTTGGTGCGCATCAGCGACGATCCTTCAGCGCTATACTGATATTTGGCGGCAAAGCTGGCCGATACGCTGCTGGTGCGCACCGCGCCGCCGCCACCGAACGGTGTCCAGAAGCCGCCGGCCGCCACCGAACTGGCCTTGGTTTCCCGCTTGTACTCGGTCTCGCGGGAAACGCTGATCGACATTTTCAGTTCAATCACCGTATCGACGAACTGATAGAAGGTGGGCGTGAAGCCCAGTTCCATCAGGCTATATTCCTGACCATCGCCGAACTTGATCAGGTAGGACTTGGATTTTACGCCATCGCCCTCCTTCTTGGTCTCCGCCTCTTCGTCATAGCCGGCCATCAGCCGGGCAATGCGCAACGATACCAGATCAAGCTGCAGCTGGGCGTTGGCGATGCCCACACCGAGTTTTTCAACCATTTCCGGAAACGGCACCGCCAGCAGTTCGGTTCCAACGCTCATCGTGTTTCACTCCGTCAGGGGGCGGGAATCGGCTGCCCGATCAGGTCGGCGTCGGCGTCGCGGTGCCCAGTTCCTTCTCCAGCTTCTTGCGGCGGCGCTCGCTTTCCTCGTCCAACAGGCGGCGGATGCGCTCTTCCAGGATCGGCGGCGGCGGCAGCGGCACCAGCTTGGTGCGCAGCAGCGACGAGCCTTCGGCGGAATAGCTGTATTTGGCGGCATAGGTCGCATCAACCTGGCTGGTGGTGGCCTGGCTGTTGCTGTTGGTGCCGAAACGCGCGCCGACCGAGAAGAAGCCGGCGCCGAACTTGGCCGATGTCGTCTTGCTCGACGCATTGGTTGATCGCGTGTCGCGGGCCGAGCGGGTGCTTTCCACGCTGCGGGTGATCTTGATGGCGATCTTCACCTCGATGATCGTGTCGACGAACTGGTAGAAGGTGGGCGAGAAGCCCAGTTCCAGCATCGACACGCGCGTGGGCACGCGGATCAGGCCGGTGTTCTTCTCGGCGGCCGAAAGCGCGCCCTTCTGATCATTGATCAGCTTGGTCAGCGCCGTCTTGTCGCCGCCGGTGATGGCTTCATCGGCGGCGATAAAGGCCTCGGCCTCCTTCACGGTCATCATCTCATAACCGAAGAACACCCGGCTATCATCGAAGGTCTGGTTGCCTTCCTCGTCCTGAATGGTCTTGAGGCCGCCCATCATTTCCGCGACCTCGATGCTGCTGGCGTCCAGCTTCACCTGGGCTTCGGCGATGGCAAAGGCCATCTGGCGGATCATGTCGCCCATGGGGACGTTCAGCAGTTCCTGTCCGATTGCCATCGTCATTCTCCTTTCAAATCAGCTCGTTTTCTCACTCATGGTTTTCAGGCGGGCTTCCAGCAGTTCGGGTGGTGGCAGCGAAACAAGGCGCGCGGCGATGCTGCTCATGCCTTCGGCGCCCACCGAAAATTTGCGCGCATAGGAAACATTCACCGATGCCGCGACCATCACGAAGCCGGCGCCGCCGCTCACGCTCGCCCCCACCGAAACGCCCAGTTCCGTGGTTTCCTGCATGGAAAAGCTCAGCTTGGCTTCCACCGTCGCCTCGGTGAAACTGTAGAAGGTGGGCGTGAAACCCAGCGCGATCAGGTTTGTGGTCTCGCCGCCAAGCTCGATTTCGGTTTCGGCCATCGCCTGGGCCATGGCGATGCTGTTGCGATCCAGCGCGCCCTGCGCTTCGGCCACGGCAATGCCCAGCCGCTCGATGATCTGCGGCAGCGGCGCCGACAGCAGCTGGTTGGTGACCTTGGGGACCTCGCTCATTGTGGTGCACGCGGCTGGGGCACCTGGCCCAGATATTGCTTGAGCTCATCAAGGAACTCGACCGGCGCCGGCACTGCCACCAGCCGGGCACTGATGGCGCTGTTGCCGTTCACCGATTGCTCAAACTGGCGGCTCTTGCGGTAATCCACGGTTATGCCCACCGCCGCCGTCACCTTGGGCTTGTCTTTCGAGGCCGTCGGCCCGGCGGCGATGCCGGCCAGCGGCTTGGTCAGGCTGGCGCCGCCGGCCGCTTCCAGCTTGATGTCGTTGGCCGAAAGGGTGACCAGATCGATCACCACCGCATCATCGGCATTGGCCAGCAGCACCACGCCGCCGCTGCGGCTGGCGCGCACCTTGTGGGTGAGCGTGCCGGTGTTGATGTCGCGCGCCAGGTTGAAGGCAAAAGCTTCCGGCGAACCTTCGGCAAACACGTTGCCGCTGTCGTTCACCGCGTCCTTCTTGATGGCGACACTGGTGGCCGACGCCCCCAGCTTCACCGCCGTGCCGTCCACCGGCAAGGCGGTGAACTTCTTCGCAAAGATGAAGCCGTTGCCGCTGCCGCCGCCGGTCTTGTCGGGATCGGGCTTGTCCTGCAGCTGGGTGCCATTGTCTTCCACCACGATGATCAGGTCGCTGCTGCCGGCGAGCACGACTTCGGCTCTGCGGAACTGCTGGTTGTCGGTGTTCTGTGGCGTGTCTTTCCAGCGATCCTCACCGCCGCTGGTGACGCTGGCGATCTTCGCGGGCGCGACGCCATAGGCCTTCAGCTGTTCGGCCACCGCATTGGCGCGGCGCTGGCCCAGCTTGGTGTTGTAGTCATTGCTGGCGCGGGTGTCGCCATAGCCAACGACATTCACCGTCAGATTGCCGTCCTTGATGGCCTTTGCGGTGATTTCCAGTTCCGACAGCGCTTCCTTCTTCAGCACCGCCTTGTCGGTATCAAACAGGGCGATGCCCAGCGCACCCGGCGCATCTGGGCCGTTGCTGGTGCCACCGGCATCATTGACCAGCCGCGCCTTGAAGCCGCCCAGCGCGTTCAGTTGTTGCACCACCTTGCGCGCATACAGCGCGCGGTTGGCTTCGGACGTCACAGTGGTTTCCTTGCCCGTCGCCAGTTTGAAAATCTCCCCTGGCCCGCCGGGCGGTGGCGTCTGTTCGATGCGGATCACCCCGGCGCTGCTCTCGGCTGGCTTGACGAAGGCGACAGCGTTGGGCGTCAGGATCGGGTTCTTGGCATTGCCCGGCTCCAACGCCGCCGTCACCGGCTTGCGCTCGGTGCTGGTGAAGGCGCGCTCAAACGGACCGGCGGGCGCGCGCAGCGCGGCGGCCAATTGCTCGGCAGCGGCCTCGACATCGGTGCCGGCATTATCGGTCTTCTTGCCGTCCACCGTCACGCTGGCCGGCACGCTCTTTACCGTCACTTGCGCTTCGCGGGCGCTGGCCGCCGCCACCGGCCCGCCCTGCTCAAAGCCCAGATCAAGCTTGGCGCCGATGCCAAAGGCGCTCTGTTCGGCGATCTTCATGACGATCTGCATCGAAACCGAAAGATCGGCATGCTGATAATGATAGAAGGGCGGCGACAGGCCCAGTTGCAGCAGGCTCTTGCCGCCCAGCCCGGGGCGCGGCTCGGCATATTCACCCACCTGGCGCAGGCTGTTGATGTCCAGCTGCATCTGGGCTTCGGCAATGGCGATGCCCATGGCCTTGATGTAGTCGGTCACCGCGCTGTCGGCCAGAATCTGGCCGGGGCGCAGCTTCTCGATCGGGTTTTCGTCAGCCATGGACTGTCTCCGCTATGGGGGCAAAGGGGCGTTCAAGGGCGCGGGCCGCATCCACGGTATCGGGGCGCACCATCCAGTAACCATGTTTGCGCTGGGCTTCGGCCAGCCGCCCGGGGTTGATGGCCAGGCCACGCGCTGTCCAGTCGAGCAAGGCGCGCGCCAACGGCAGGCCGGCATCCAGTGCCAGCGCCGCCGCCAACGCAGTGCGCGCACCCGGCACATCGCCGGCCCGGGCCAGGTTCACGCCCTGCCGCTCAAGCAGGTGCGCACGATCGCGTTTCTGGAACGGGGTGGGATCGGGATTGGCAGCATGGTCGGCCGCCGCGCCAGCCAGTTCGGCTACGCGGGCATGGTCACCCAGATGCTCCAGGCTTTCCAACACGCAGTGCAGATAATGGCGGGCAAACAGTTGCGGCGCGCGGGCGCCATGGGCCAGTTGCAGCGCCTCGCGATATTTCGCCAGGGCATCATGGTGGCGACCCTTCAGTGCCAGCAGCTTGCCGGCTTCGGCGACGCCCATGTGCAGGCGGTGCACGCCATCAATCGTCATGCCGCCACCTCCCACACTTCGGCGCCGGCGGCTTCCAGGCGATGCCGCAACAGCCGGGCCCGCGGGCGCGGCATCGGCGGGGTGGTGAGCGGTGCCTTGCCCGACAGGCCGGCCGCGGCCAGTGCGTCGGGGCTGGCTTCCAGCACTTCCAGCACAACGGGAACAAAGCTCTCCAGCTCGGCCGTCACCGTCAGCCCGGCCTCGGCATAGTCCGCCAGCCGCAGCTCCAGCCCGGCCAGCGGCAGATCGGTCTCCACCAGCACCGGCAAGGCCGCGAGCAGTTCGGGCAAATCGGTCGCCGGCACACCGGCAAGCCGCTCCAGTGCGCTGGCACAGCAAGATGTTGCAGCATGCAGCATGATGCCGAACCGCAGCAATTGTTCGGGCACCAGCCGCACCTTTTCCGGTGCACGCAGCCGACGCCACAGTGCGTCCGCCTCGCTGCGGGTCAAGCCCAGCAGCAGGGCGCTGCCATCATCGCCCAGCACCGCGCCCGGCGGCAGATGCCCGCGCAGCGCACCGGCCTGCAGGCGCGTCAGCCCGGCGGCAAACAGAGCGTAACGTGCCGCATCGGGCTCCACTTCCACCAACCGCACGGCACCGGCCGGCAACAGCGCGGCGAGTGCCGCCACCGTTGGCGCCGTCACATTGCCCAGCACGATGCCCGGCGGGGTGAGCAGCAGATCAAGTGCCGCCGCCGGATCCAGGCCAAGAAAGCGGCCGAGCACGATGGCCACGGCATCGGCGGCATCAGGATCGCAAAGTTCGGCTGCCACATCGCGAAGGGCACCCCGCACCGGCAGCGAACCGGCCGGGACAATGGCCAGCTGCAGCTCCAGCGGCGCCAATATCGCCACCAAGCGCTCGGCCTCCCGGCGCGGCACGCCCGGCAACAGCCGGCCCGGCGCGCGGTATATGGCGTCGACAATGGCCTCGATCGGCAAGCCCAGGGAATCGGCCAGCACGGATGCCGCCCGCGGACTGGCGCGGCCGGGGCCAATCACCAGCAAATCACAGCGATCAGCCGTTTCAAAAGAAGACGGTGCCGCCGAAGACAACTGATCGAAATCGGCAATAAAATCAGGATTGGCGACAACCTCATCGGCTGCGCCAAGGCAAAGACCATCCATAGCCACCCCCACTAGGTGCTTGTCAGTCCCGACCCTGTTCTTGACAGCGCCGAGTGTATTGAGTCGTTTTCAGACGTCAATCGTAATTTCGATGATGATTGCCGGAAAATCGGCGATTCTATATGACAATTCCGACAATAGAATTGACCTGTCGGATGCCAATTACCGGCGCAGCGGCGCCAATTGTCTGCTCACAACCAGAAACGCACGCCCGTTCTGATCGACCAGCCGCCGGGGTTTTCGCCCGCGGCCTGCGCCAGCCGCGCCGACTCCCCCAGCCGCCGTTCGAACATCACCGCCACATAGGGCGCCACACGGCGGGTGATCTCGTAGCGGGTCAACACGCCGGCTTCGATGATGGCCGGGCCGGGCGCGATCAGCCGCTCAGGTACACGCGTCAGATAGATGTCGGTCTCGAACAGCGGCTGCACCACCAGCCTATTGGTCATGCGCAAATCGAACGACTGGCGCAGGCGCAGCAGCACGTCGCCCTTGAAGCCGAAGAAGGCATGCGCTTCGGTTTCGAAGAACAAGGGCGCCAGGCCCTGGACGCCCACCACGGCATAGCTGCGGGCGTCGGGCTGGATATCGTGGCGCAGGCCAATCTGCGCATCGAAGAACATCGCGATGTTGCGGCTGTAAAGCGCCTGGAATTCGCTCTGTTCCAGCCGCGGCCCCTTGGTTTCACCCTCGGTGCGCCACCAGAACTTGTTCACATCGCCGCCGATCCAGCCCTGCACCTCCCAGTTGGCGACCCATTGGCCGTCAAAGCGGGTGATGTCGGCCTCTTCCACCAGCGTGTAATTGTTGACCGCATCACCGTGGCCGTGGCCCTCCATGGCTGCGGCGGGTGCCACCAGCAGCGCCGCAAGCAGCAGAGCGCGCATCAATGGACATGCCCCGCAGTCGGCACGGCCTTGCCATCCGGGCCCAGCACGTTGGCCACCACCAGCTTGCCCATCATGCCACTGTTCATGTGATAGAGCAGGTGGCAATGCAGCGGCCATTCACCGGCTTCGTTGGCGGTAAGGATGATCGACTGGGTGCGGCCCGGCGCCACCACGATCACGTTCTTTTCCGGCATCAGGCCCGGCGCCTGACCATTCTCCACGTCAAAGAACATGCCGTGCAGGTGCATCGGGTGGGCCATCATGGTTTCGTTGATGAAGGTGACGCGCACGCGTTCGCCGAATTTCACGTCGATGGGTGGGCCTTCGCCGAACTTGTGGCCGTTCAGCGTCCAGATATAGCGTTCCATGTTTCCCTGCAGCCGCACGACGATCTCCCGCGTCGGCGGCGCAGCTTCCTTGGGCGTGAGCGCCACCAGGTCGCGCATCGACAGCACGCGGGCACCATAAGGGGCACCAGTGGCCCAACCGAAGACACGACCCGAACCATCAGTGTCGCCTTCCTTGCCCAGCACCGGCATGTTCATCATGCCCTTCATCTTGCTGTGGTCCATCCCGGCCATCGGGTCCTTGCCATAGCCATAATCGACCACCGGGAAGGGCGTGCCGCCGTCCGGCCTGGCGGCGAGTGCCACCGCCGTACCAACACCCGGACCGGCCGACTTGGGCGTGCAATGGCCCATGGCGGCATGTTCTGGCGGGCAGTCCGGATCGGCCGGCGCGGCAACAACCGGCGCCTTTGGCGTGCAGTGGCCCATCGCCGCGTGTTCGGGCGGACAGTCGGGATCAGCCGGCTTCACAGCCGCGGGAGCCTTGGGGGTGCAATGGCCCATCGCCGCATGCTCGGGCGGGCAATCAGGGTCAGCGGCGGCGGCAGCGGGCGTCACGCCAGCCATCTGGCAATGGCCCATGGCGGCATGTTCGGCCGTGCAGGCCTCGCCGGGCGCCGGCATGGAATGGCCCATCTCGGCCAGCAGCAGCACCTGCTTGGGCCGCGCGGCCGGTGTCGCCACGGTCAGCGCCGGGTCACTGGTCAGCTTCCCCAGCACATTTGCGCGCCGATCGAGCGTTTCCACCCACAGCGCGTGGGCGCCGGCCGGCGGTTCCACAATCACGTCATAGGTTTCGGCGACACCCATGCGGAATTCGTCCACCGTCACCGGCTGTACCGGCCGGCCATCGGCGGCGACGATGGTCATAGCGACACCGGGAATACGAATGTCCATGAAGCTCATCGCGCTGCCATTGATGAAGCGCAGCCGCACACGCTGGCCGGGCTGGAAGGCCAGGGTCGGCCCCGCCGCGGTCGGCTTGCCGTGCAGCAGCAGTGCATAGCCGGTCACATCCGCAATGTCGGTCGCATCCATGCGCATGTCGCCCCAGGCGGCGCGTTCGGCCATGGTCGCCTTCATGCCGAATTTCTTCGCGTCGCGCATCAGTTCGGGCAGCGTGCGCTTGTTCCAGTTGTAATAGCCGGAATCGCTCTTCAGATTCTTCATCACGCGGGTCGGGTCTTCGCGCGTGTGGTCCGAAAGCAGGATCACATGCTCCAAGTCAAACTTGATCGGATCATCGCCCTTCGGCGCGATGATCAGCGCGCCATATTGGCCGGCCTGCTCCTGGCCGCCGCTGTGGGCGTGATACCAGTAAGTGCCGCTCTGCCGGATGCGGATGCGATAGGTGTAGGTTTCCCCCGGCGCGATGCCGGCAAAGCCGTTGAAGCCCGGTGCGCCATCATAGGCACCATCCACCAGCAACCCGTGCCAATGGATGGACGTGGTGGCGCTCAGCCTGTTGGTCACGCGCACCACCGCTTCCTCGCCTTCCTTGAAGCGCAAGGTGGGGCCAGGCACGCTGCCGTTGATGGCGATCACGCTGTCGGTGCGGCCGGGCACGACCTGCATCGCCGCCCGCTCAACCACCAGATCATAGGTGCCTGCCTGCGCCAGCGTGGGGAACAACAGGGCCAGAACAAGAAGGAAAACCCGCAACATCATGCCGCTCCATGCATCGCCAGCATCCAGAAGGCCATGGCGATCATCGTCACATTCTCCAGCAGCGACACAAAGCCCAACGGCACATTGCTGCCGCCGCCAACACAGGCGCAGGTCAGCTCGCGCTTCTCGATATACACCGCCTTGATCACCGACACCGCACCAACGCCGCCGATGAACAACGCGATGGCCGACGACAGCCACACCAGCTGGCCAGACAGCATCAGCACCCCGGCCGCGGCCTCCGCCCATGCGTAAACATAAGCATAAGGCAGCCAGGCCCGCGCCAGCAGATCATAGCCGATGAAGCCGGTGACAAAGCCTTCGATATCCTTGAGCTTCAGGAAGGCGAGCAGGCACATCGCCATGCCCACGAACCATTCGGCGGCGTGCAGGGTGAACGGCGTGCCCATCGTCGCCATGCTCAGCGCCAGCGCCATCGCGCCGGCCATGGCGAACAGCGTGATCACCGGGCGATAACTGATCGCCTTGGAATCATGCAGCTTCAGCCCCAGCCATTGGCGCAGCTCATCATGGCCACCGATGCGCTGGCCGGCGATCCACACTTGCGGCGTCGTCTTAACACCGTTCGCAGCCTTGAACGCCTCCACCTCCTCACGGCTGGTCAGCAGCCGTTCTTCGAAGGCATAGCCGTGGCTGCGCAGCAAATGGCGGGCGCGCAGGCCCCACGGGCAGACATTATCGGGCAAAGCCATGCGCACCAGCAGGGCCGTGCGGGGAAGCTGTGCATCCATCGGAAACATCCTTTGCGAATCAGCGATGGAGCCGTCATAACCTCCGTACCGCGATACGGAGTCAAGCCATGACCAATCTCACCATCGCCCGCCTGGCCGCCAGTGCCGGCGTTGGCGTCGAAACCGTGCGTTTTTACCAGCGCAAGGGCTTGCTGCCGGTTCCCGCCAGCAGCGGCGCCGTGCGCCATTATGACGAAACCGACGTGCAGCGCCTGCGCTTCATTCGCGCCGCCCAGCGCGCCGGTTTCAGCTTGAAGGAAATTTCCGAACTGCTGGCGCTCGATGCCAGCGAAGACCGCGCCCGCGTCCAGGCGCTCACTCGCACGCGGCTGGCCGCGCTCGATGCCGAAATGGCCGAACTCGCCGCCGCCCGCGCCATGCTGTCGGGCCTGCTTGATGAATGCACCAGCGGCAAGGCCGGCCCCTGCCCGATCATCGCCACCTTCACGGGCTCTGGTACCGGCAGCGGTTGCCATTGATCAACGCCTCGCTCAGTGTGGCCAGGATGCAAAAGGAAACGCGCGCACCCCTATCTGGCTGGCTGGCCGCAGCACTGCTCGGCATATTGGCACCCGCACTGGCCCTGCTGTTGCTGCGCGATATGCCGGCACCCGCCCCGCTGTATCTGGTCGGCGGGCCGGCCCTTGCGCTTGGCCTGATGGGCGCTGGCATGATCGCCGCCGCAACCGCCCGGCGCCTTTGGATCGGCATCGCGCTGGCCCTGATCATCGGCCTAGCCTTGATCCAGCTGGCGCGCGGACTGGGCATGCCGGCGCTGCCGCATCCGTTCTCCACTGGCCTCGCCGTGATCATCGCCAGCAGCAGCTTTGCCGCGCGGGGCACGCTGTTTGCACGTGCAATGGCCGGCAAGGGCTGGCTGATGGCGCTGTTCGTGGTCGCTGGCGAAGCGGCGATCCTGCTCACGTCTCTGGCCATGCCCGACGCGCTGCCCAAATGGCTGCTCACCCTGCTGCCGGCGCAATGGGCCAGCACGGCGATCCAGACGGCGCTCACCGGCACCGGCACGCGTGCGGCCAGTTCAGCGCTGATCGCGCTGGCCGGCACCGCCGCCACCACGCTGCTGGTGGCCAGGCTGTGGCCCCGCCGCTGGCCTTATGCGCTGATGTTCACCGCCTGGCTCGCCCTGTCCGCGCTCGTCTGGCATCGCCCCGGCCCACCGCCGCCCCGCGCCGATCTTGCCATTGCATCAGCGCCGGCCGGCCGCATCGCGCCCACCGCCACCACGCCCCCCGATGCCACTACGGCCAGCGCCTTGCAGCGCGTGCAGCGCCAGATTGCCAAATGGCCCGCCGCTGCCGAAGCAGACCTGATACAACGCGCCCGCAACCTGCTGCTGATCGCCGCCGTGCCCGATCTGTACGACACGGAACCGCTGCAATCCCACCTGCCCACGCTGGTCGCCGCCGAACTCAAGGCCCGCCTGCCCGCCAACCAGCGCACCGCCATCCTTGCCGCTATCGCAGCGCACCCGGAAGCCGGCAGCGTTGCCGCGCGCGAAACCCTGCCGGCACTGGGCCTGCCGGCCAATGTTGGGGATGAAGCGCCAGTGCGGAATCGGATGGGTCTGTACGCGCAGCGATTGTCAGGGAAATAGCCTCCGGCGGGCAGGGCCTGAGGCCCTGCACCCACTTTCGTTTTGGCCGGCCCGCCAAGCGATCGCTAACCCAGTGCTCGAAGTCAGCTTGCGGCAACTGGGCGTCACAGGCAGCGCGCCTATTCGCCGTGAGAAACAGAAACGATAGTCCCGTCCCGCTTTTGGATGACCACTTCGAACACTCCGCCCTCAAAGCCTTCCGGCAAGGACCCACGCACGATCCAGTGTGCCGCTGTATCAGTCACTTCGCAGGGCCGCTCGTTGCGGATGGTCTGCACGCCCCAGATACCTTCAGCAACAGCCTCAGCCATTAGGGCAGCTGTCCGCGCAGATGCCACCATGCCGGCCTTTGGAAGATAGGACCCGGCGCTGGCAAGCGCTGCAACTTCCTTGCCCTTGTAACTGAAATAAGGCTGCGGGCGATCTGAACAACCGGCGAGCAGCGCTATGCTGATCAGAAGCGCTCCAGCCAATCGGCGATGTCTCTCTAATGTTAGCAACATTACGAGCCGTATATATGAACGGGTGCAGCGCTACAAATTCCTGCCCGCCGTTTGGCTCCCTACCCGCGAAGAACCACCGTCAATCCCGGCGGCAACGGATCAGTCAGCGCCTCCAACCGTGCCGCATCGCGGCGGGCGCGGTCGATGATGGCCACTGGCACGGATCCCGCCACAACCAACGCGTCGCAGCGGGCCAACGCATTCAGCTGGTTGAGGGTGAGGTTACCGGGGTCTGCGCTGCTGATCCTGATCTCCAGCAATTGCGGCGTTGCGCTGGAAGAGCTTTCGATCACGCGCGATACGGCGGCGTCCACGCCGGCAAGCGCCGCGAACGGATCGAGCGGGCCGCCCTCCGCCAGCGCGCGTTCCCACAGGCGGCGGCGATCGGTGGGGGTGGGGTGGCGGGCAGCCACCGCGTCGCGGGCCGCCAGGATGGCGCGCGCCAATGGCCCGAGGCTGGCGGGAAGCAGCGCTTCGAGGCGGGTGCGCAAGGCGCGGGCGAGGCTGGCGGAGGCGCCGGCGGTGGAGATGGCGACGACGACGGGCGAGCGATCGATGATGGCGCCCATCAGAAAGTCGGACATCGCCGGCTTGTCGACCACGTTGACCAGCAGGCCGCGGGCACGCAACCGGGTGGCGGCGGCCTGGGCTTCAGCGTCATGCTCGATGGCGACAAAGGCAAGGACGGCTTCGGCAGCATGTTCGCCCACCAGTTCGCCGCCGGCGGCGCGGACGAGGCGGGCCTTGGCCTCGGCGGGCTCACCGTCACCGACAAGGATGACGGCGCGGCCGGTGAGATTCACGAAGATCGGCAGTTGTTGCATGGCGCGCCTGTGCCCTGCGCTTCAGGCCGGCGCAAGCTGGTGCGGATCGGCGACGCGGGTGAGGCGCGCCAGCAGCGCAAGGCCGCCGGGGATGGCAGAGAGCCCGGCCATGGCGGCGAGGCGTCCCAAAGGGTGACGTGCGACGGCCAGCGCGGCCATGGCGAGGCGGACAGGACGCCGGGTGCGGGTGAGGAGCGCTTGGCTGTACGCCGCCGCACTGGCGCCTTGCGCCAGCATGGCCGCCGCCAGCCGTCCGGATTCGAGTGCGATGGCCATGCCGTCACCGCAGAAACTGGGGATGACAGCGGCCTGATCGCCCAGCCGCCACAGGCCGTCATCGCTCGGCCTGGCGAGGTGGCCGTAGGGCACACGGCTGATGGCGAGCGGGCGGCGCAGCAGCGGTTCCGCGCTGGCCAACGCGGCAAGAGCCGGTTCCCTGATCAGCCGGGCCAGCAGGGCAGGCCAGCTGCCAAGTTCGCGATAGTGCGCGCCGTCGACCAGCAGACACAAGTTGAGCCGCCCGCCCTCCACCGGTTGCAGCCCGGCATAGCCACCATCGAAGAAGGTGACGGCCACGGTCCCGGCAAGGCGGCGGGACAGGGCTGGGTCACGGAAATACATCTTGAAGCCGATCTCGTCCGGCCCATCGGGGCGCGGGTGCCCACGCACATCATGCTTGCCGGTGGCGAGCAGCAGGGCCGTGGCGGCGATGTCGCCTACGGTCGTCTGCGCCGCGCCGTCTCCCAGGCCGCGCACGCTCACCCCGCGCTGCACGGCGACACCGATGGCGGCAGCACGGTCGAGCATGGCTTCGTCCAGCACGCGGCGGGACAGGCTGAGCGCCGGGAAGGGCAAGGCAGCGGCAGCCTGGCGGTGGCCGGCGTTGATCTCGACACGGGTGATGGGCACGGCGCCCAGGCGGCGCGCGTCCACCCCCAGCCCGGCCAGCGCGGCCACGGCTTCACCGCTCAGGAATTCGCCGCAGATCTTGTCATGCGGGCCGGTTTCGCGCTCCAGCAGCAGCGGCGCATGGCCCGCGCGGGCCAGATCGATGCCCGCCGCCGCGCCGGCAAGGCCGCCACCAATGATCAGCGGGGGCATGATTCCACCGTCCAGCGGAAGGGGAAGTGCCAGCGCAGTTCGGCCTGCACCCCAGCTGCCATCAGCACGGTTTCCCAATCCGCGCGGGTGAAGGCGCGGCGCACGGACAGCGCGCCATCATGGGCCACAATCGGATGCCAGCGCAGCAGAAGCGCAAGGGTGCGGAAGCCGGCCCAGGCCAGCCAGTGCCGGTGCAGATCGTTGATCAGCCAGCCGACACGGGCCGTCCTGTCCATCCACTGGATGAAGGCGACCAATTCTTCATCGCGCATATGGTGGGCCACCAACGAGGAGATGATGAAATCCGGCTGCCAGTCCAGCGCCTCGGCGCGGCCAGTGTGGAATATGATCCCCAATGCTGGATCGGTGGCCGCGGCGGCGATCGGCGCGGAACGCGGGTTGAGATCGATGCCGGAAAGGTCGGCATGCAGCCCGCGCCCCTGCAGCCAGCGGGCGATGGCGCGCAACATGTCACCATGGCCGAAGCCGACATCGAGCAGGGTGAACCCAACGCGGCTGGGCAATTGCCGGCGCAGCCACGATATGGTGGGCCAGCGTGCCAGCGTGATCGTGTTGACGCGGGCCAGATCG
>Ga0075157_10001694_pt1 | contig 13549 bp, 12 predicted proteins | sample JI81BgreenDNA_FD_70967 | JGI IMG/M metagenome (GOLD analysis project Ga0075157, IMG submission 70967) | Wastewater effluent complex algal communities from Wisconsin, to seasonally profile nutrient transformation and Carbon sequestration -... | ecosystem: Engineered > WWTP > Effluent > Algae...
TAATACAACTGGAATTTCTTCTTTTTGAGCCAAAAAAAGCGGTTCGTGATCTGTAAAACGCAAATCACGCTTGAACCAAACGATATTTATAGCTTTTTTAGTCAATTTTATAATAATGAAGTAATTTCTTTATCGGGTTTTGCATAACTCAATCGGTCGATTTGAACAGTTTTGTGATAACTATCTAATCCTGAACACGTGATTGTATTGACTTTTTCTAAATCAATAAATCCGTCTTCGAGCAAACAATTTTCTGGTAAATAAATTTGAACGATTTCTCCAATAATCATTGTGGTGTTATTGATTGAAATATCGATTTTTTCTTTAAAATCAATTCCTAATTGTATATGACTTTCGGCAACAAACGGTGCAAAAAAATTATTTTTATATTCTGATTTTAAACCTGTTGCATCAAATTCAGAAATATTTTTATCATATCGAGCCGATGTTTGATGTGCTTGTTTGTAAATTTTTTCGTTGATATGATTAATGGTATAAAATCCTGTATCCAAAATATTTCGCATGGTGTCACGTTCTGGCGGACTTGGTCGAAAAATCATTCCAATCAATGGCGGATTAGCACCAATATGAAAAAAAGAACTGAAAATAGACAAATTCGTATTTTTATTTTCATCAGCAGTTCCAACCAATGCAACACTTTTAAATCCGCCCAAACTATTAATCAAGTGAACGCGTTTTTGTTTTTCTAATTGCTCAATTTCTGTTTTGTCTATATACATTTACCCATTGATTTTAATACAAAATACGAACCCATTTTTTATCACTATTCAATTTAAAAGTTCCCAGATGTTCTTTGTTCCATTCGTTTGGTGCGATTAATGAAAGAACATTTGTTCCGTCATTATTGGCATACAAATGATAAATTTCACCAATTACTGGTTCAAAGGAAAACTTGGCGTTGTAAACCAACTCATTCCATTTGTATTCCATCATCAAATTTTCATATTGTGTTTTCAGTTCATTGAATTTGTTTTCAAACTCCTTATTTACATTACTAATTCCTCTATTTTTCCAAGAAACAACATCATCCAACATAATAACTGGCGCGCCAACATTGGTCGAATAAGGTAAAACCTTGGCATTATAACCTTGTTCTTCTGAGAAAACAACGTTGTCTGGTTTTTTATTTTCCATCTTTATCGTTTAGAAATTTTATTGTTTGAAATATTTCGTTGCAAATTGCACCTAAAACGATTGATACCTTCTACTCTTTTGGCTACATGTTTGGTTTTGCAGTTTTCTACTCGTTCGCGCCACAATTTGTAACTGCTGAATTTTAACTCACGTTTCATCAACGCTTTAACATCGGCTTCGGACAAACCAAATTGAAATTTTATAGCATCAAAAGGTGTTCGATCTTCCCATGCCATTTCAATAATTCTATCTATCTGAATATCCGTTAGATTTTCGTTTTCTATGGTTGCAATTATCGGTTTCAAATTATTTTGTTTAACTTTTAATCATAAATATTAAACAAAATTACATATTTTATCTCAATATAAATCGATTTGTAAAAAATAAGTTATCAGAAAAATCAAAATTCGATTAAATTAAATTTTACTTTTGCTCCAAACAAAAATTTTAATGAAATCAATCGAAGCAAACGGTTACACAGTTTTTTTCAACGAAAATGGATATACTTCTTTGAACTCATTTATTTCTCAAAGAAACTATTCCACTATTTTTATACTTTCAGATACTAATTCTAATGAAAATTGTTTGCCAAAGTTTCTTCCTTTGCTTGAAACCGAAAAAAACATTGAAATTATTGAAATTGAACCAGGAGAAACCGAAAAAAACATCACAACTTGTGTTGAAATTTGGTCTATACTAACTGAACTTGGCGCAGACAGAAAATCACTTATAATCAATATTGGCGGTGGCGTTATTACTGATATCGGAGGATTTATTGCTTCTACATTTAAAAGAGGAATTGATTTTATCAATATTCCAACTACACTTTTAGCCATGGTTGATGCTTCAATTGGAGGAAAAAATGGTGTGGATTTGGGTAATTTAAAAAACCAAATTGGTGTTATCAATGTACCAAAAATGGTTCTAATCGACACTGATTTTCTTTCAACTTTACCTCAAAATGAAATGCGTTCAGGTTTGGCAGAAATGCTAAAACACGGATTGATTTTTGATAAAAAATATTGGAACGAATTTAAAGATTTAAGCCAAAAAGATTTTGCCGATTTTGATCAATTAATTCATCGTTCGGTTGAAATAAAAAACGAAATCGTGATGCAAGATCCAACGGAAAATGGCATTCGAAAAGCGTTAAATTTTGGTCACACACTTGGTCATGCAATAGAAAGTTATTTTCTTGAAAATGAAAACAAAAAAACCTTGCTACACGGCGAAGCTATTGCGGTTGGAATGATTTTGGAAAGTTTTATTTCTTGGAAAAAAGAATTACTAACCGAAACCGAATTCATCGAAATTAAATCAACCATAAATTCAATTTTTGAAACCATTATTTTTGAAGAAAATGACCTGCAACCGATACTCGATTTACTCATTCATGACAAGAAAAATGAGTATGGCGAAATTCAATTTGCATTACTAGATGGAATTGGAAAAATAAAAATTAACCAACAAACTGACAATAAATTAATTACATTAGCATTTGAAAACTATAAAAGTTAATATTTTTTTCATCTAAATTGTTGTATTTCGAATTAATTATTTTTTACATTTGCCCTAATGAAAAAATCGGTTAAGACTTCTGATTACAGTAACTACAGCAAGGAAATTAAACTTAATTTCACTACTTATATTACACATTTTTTTAGTTTAAAAAATGTAATTGTTTCACTTTGTTCAGAAATTGCATTTCTATTTCAAGAAAAATTACCTATTATTTATGCAAACATTAGAGTTTGAATGATGGATTATTTTGTTTTATTAAAATATCATAATCCTTTAAAAATTTCAAATTACACTAATGAACACTAAATATTTCGACCTTATCAACCAAACGTACTATTTTCCTCAAGAAGAGTTTACATTAAATAAAGATAGCGCGTTACTTTTTCATAATATTGATTTAATGAAATTGGTTGAACAATATGGAACACCATTAAAATTCACTTATTTACCTCAAATTTCCAATAACATAAAAAAAGCCAAAAATTGGTTTAGAAATGCTATGGAAAAAAATGCTTATGAAGGTAAATACTACTACTGTTATTGCACAAAAAGCTCTCATTTTGAATATGTTATGAATGAAGCTTTCAAAAACAATATTCATGTAGAAACATCATCAGCATTTGATATTAATATTGTTGAAAATTTACTCGAAAACGGTAAAATCAACAAAAGCACTTATATCATTTGTAACGGATTTAAAAGAGATCAATACATAACTAATATTGCTCGATTAATCAATAATGGTCACAAAAATACTATTCCGATTATCGATAACTATGAAGAATTAGATTTGCTTCAAGCCGAAATTAAAGGTAAATTTAAAATAGGAATTAGAATTGCTGCCGAAGAAGAACCAAAATTTGAGTTTTATACATCTCGACTTGGAATTGGTTACAAAAACATTTTAGCTTTTTACAAAAAACAAATTCAGGAAAATGATAATTTGGAGTTGAAAATGCTTCACTTTTTCATCAATACTGGAATTAACGATACAGCTTACTATTGGAACGAATTGGTAAAATGTATTAAAGTTTACATCCAATTAAAAAAAGAATGTCCATCGCTTGATGGTTTAAATATTGGCGGTGGATTTCCAATCAAAAATTCATTAGCTTTCGAATACGATTACCAATATATGATTGACGAAATTATCAATCAAATCAAGATTGCTTGTGAAGAAGCTGAAGTTGATGTTCCTAACATTTTTACCGAATTTGGTTCATTTACCGTAGGAGAATCAGGTGGCGCAATTTATCAAGTTTTATATCAAAAACAACAAAATGATAGAGAAGCTTGGAACATGATTGACAGTTCATTCATTACGACTTTACCTGATACTTGGGCAATTAACAAGCGTTTTATCATGCTAGCCGTAAACCGTTGGAATGATACTTACGAACGGGTTTTATTGGGCGGAATGACTTGTGATAGCGATGATTATTACAACTCCGAACAAAATATGAATGCCATTTATTTGCCAAAATACAATAAAGAAAAACCTTTGTACATTGGATTTTTCAATACTGGCGCATACCAAGAAACTATTGGCGGTTATGGCGGATTACATCACTGTTTAATTCCACAACCCAAACATATTTTGATTGATCGAGATAAAAATGGAATTTTAGCAACCGAAGTTTTCTCTGAGCAACAAACTGCCGAAGATGTTATGAAAATATTAGGTTACGACCGAAAATAATACTCAAAAAAAGAATTATTTTTAATAGAATTAAATTATAAAAACTGTTTGCGGTTTATAGAAAAAAAGATTTTCTTTGAGCCATAAACTAAAAACATCCGAAGCAAATCCAATGAATTGGAAAACAACGGAATAAACAAAACGAAGATGAGTAAAGGACCAATTAGTCAGTTTATAGAAAAAAATTACCTTCATTTCAATGCTGCCGCTTTAGTTGATGCTGCAAAAGGATATGAAGAACATTTGCTTGACAACGGAAAAATGATGATTACATTGGCTGGAGCAATGAGTACAGCCGAACTTGGAAAATCACTAGCAGAAATGATACGTCAAGACAAAGTGCATATTATCTCTTGTACTGGTGCCAATTTAGAAGAAGATATTATGAACCTTGTGGCTCATAATTCATACAAAAGAGTTCCAAATTACAGAGATTTATCGCCACAAGAAGAATGGGATTTATTGGAAAACCACTACAACAGAGTTACCGATACTTGTATTCCAGAAGAAGAAGCTTTCCGTAGATTGCAATCACATTTATATGACATTTGGAACAATGCCGATTCAAAAGGAGAACGTTATTTTCCACATGAATTTATGTACCAAATGATTAATTCGGGCGTTTTAGAACAATATTATGAAATTGATCCAAAAGATTCTTGGATGGTTGCCGCAGCCGAAAAAAATCTACCAATTGTAGTTCCAGGTTGGGAAGACAGCACAATGGGAAATATTTTTGCTTCCTATTGTATCAAAGGTACTTTCAAACCAACAACAATGAAAAGCGGAATTGAATACATGATGTGGTTAGCCGATTGGTACACAAACAATTGCGAAGGAAAAGGAATTGGTTTCTTCCAAATTGGTGGTGGAATTGCAGGTGATTTCCCAATTTGTGTTGTTCCAATGCTTTACCAAGATATGGAAATGCACGATGTTCCTTTTTGGAGTTATTTTTGCCAAATTTCCGATTCAACCACAAGTTATGGTTCTTATTCTGGAGCAGTTCCAAATGAGAAAATCACTTGGGGAAAACTAGATATTACAACACCCAAATTTATTGTAGAATCAGATGCAACAATAGTTGCACCATTGATTTTTGCATACATACTAGATTTATAAAAGATTTTTTTATGAGAAGAATTATTGTAGATTATGCTAAACTAACTGGTGATATACTTAACCTATTAGTAGAAAAATTTCCTGAAGGATATGACGATTCAGACATCATCCGTTTTAGAAATGCTCAAAACGAATTGATTGAAGCTGTTGAAGTTAGAACCGAAGACACTATTTATTTAGTAAAAGTAAGTACTAAATTGGCAAGCAGAATGGAGAAATTTGACGAAGAAGACGATCTTGACTCAGTAATCGAACCAATTGAACCAATTAAAGGTTTAGACGATGATGATTTGGCTTCTGACGATGATGATGTGGAAGTTGATCCGTTAAAAGACAAAGGCGGTTCTGATGACGACGATGACGATGCCGACGATGATGATTTTGCTGATGGCGACAATTTTGACGACGAAGACGACGAAGAATAAACGTTAAAATTCAAATAATTAAAATCCCAAATTCCAATTGATAATTTTCTTGGAATTTGGGATTTTTGTTATTTATAATTAATACTTAAAAACTATCCTAAATACCGCTTCAAAACTATTCTTTCAGAATAATCTTCTTTCCAAATCTCAATTTTATATTCATCGTTAGGATTTAAATCGTATGAAGTTTTCAGATTTATTGAATTAACCCTTACCCGATATTCTCCATTTTCTAAATTTATTTCTTTTATAATTTCAGAAAAAGGACAATCTAAAACTTGTAATACTCCTGAATTAATTCTTATACTAGCTTCTACAACGTGATCAAAATCAACAAAATCAACAATTGAACTTTTCATTTCTAAAATTGCAATGCTACATTTTACCATTCCAATTTCATTATGTATTGAAACACCTAGTATATCATTTCCAACGGCAAGTTTATCAGCAAAAGCTTGATTGTTCCAAAAATCCGTCGAACCTGTATCACCTATTGAATTTTTATCACTGATATAAAACTGACCATAATCTGTTGTAAATTCTAAATTAAATTCCATAATACTTTTAAGTTATAAATATCTTTCTTCAAAAACCTTTTGATGATGATTTTGATGACCAATAATAATAAATCCCAAAGCACGAACTGACATTGGATTATTAGAAGCAATTCCTTTTCGCAGCAATTGTTCTTCCGAAAATGATTTAAACAAAGACAAACTGGCTTGTCGAACAACCAATAATTCGGTTAACAAATCTTGAATACTTCGCTTGTTTGCATTGGCTTCATCAACATAGCTATTTTCTTCAAAACCTGGCAATTCGGTTTTATCATTTCTAGCAAAACGCAAAGCTCTGTAGGCAAAAATTCGTTCTGCATCAATTAGATGTAACAATATATCTTTGATTGTCCATTTTCCTTCAGCATAACAATAATCAAACTTGTCCATAGGTATTTCTCGAACAAATTTCACCAATCGATGCACCGAAATTTCGAGTTCTTCTACCAAAGTATATTCATCTGAAACTTGCGCTAAATAATTAGCATAAAACTGACCGTATTCGTCAGGTTGTAATTGAGATATTTTCATAAATTAAATTTTAAGCCGAATTTCTACTCGCATTTGTATTTCCAAAAAGCGAACGCGTTACTAATTTTTCATAAACCTCATTCAACGCTGCGTTATTTCCGTTGCGAATTTGAGACAAAGCATATTGCTGAATGGTCAATAAAGGTCGAACTATTTGTTCGCGCATAACGATGGAAGCTTTTCCGTCAGGATAGTTTTCCATCAATTCTTGATGACCTGCAATTTTGAGTAATAATCGTTTGGTTTCCAAAAACTCATCGTAAATAATCTGCCAAAAATCTCCAAAAACAGCGTCATCTTTCATATATGAAGTCAATGGAAAAAATGATTTTGCCAACGACATCATACTGTTTTCCAACAATGTTTTAAAAAAAAGTGAGTTATCATACAACGACTGCACTTTTTCCCACTGATTGGTTTCTTCAAAATGTTTTAAAGCCGTTCCAACACCAAAAAATCCGGGAACATTCTGTTTTAATTGGCTCCACGAACCCACAAAAGGAATGGCGCGCAAATCGGCAAAATCTAATTTATCATCTGCATTTCGCTTTGACGGACGACTTCCAATATTGGTTTTTGAATAATATTTCAGCGTACTCATTTGCTCCAAATAAGGCAAAAACTTCGGATGATTTTTAAAATCACTATATTTTTGGTAACCAAGAATTGCCAATTCATCGATTATTGCTTTATCCGAAACCGATAAATTATTTTCGTCTTTATTAAAAATTTGATTGGTAACTCCAGCACTCAAAAGATTTTCCAAATTGTGACGACACGAATCCAATGTTCCAAAATTTGAACTAATCGTTTGTCCTTGAACCGTTAACTGAATTTCTTGATTTTCAATAGTTGAACCCAACGAAGCGTAAAATTTATGCGTTTTTCCACCACCACGAGCTGGCGGTCCGCCGCGACCATCAAAGAAAATCACTTTTATTCCATATTTTTTTGAAATTTCTGTAATGGTTTCTTTGGCTTTAAAAATACTCCAGTTTGCCATTAAATAACCACCATCTTTTGTTCCATCCGAAAAACCTAACATCACGGTTTGTTTGTCTTTTCGTTGTTTTAAATGATTGCGATAACTTTCATTGGTGTATAATTGTTCCAAAACTTGATGTGCTTTTTGCAAATCATCCACCGATTCAAAAAGCGGCACAATATCAACCGAAGGATTTTGCCAACCTGATAATTTGAACATCGCAAAGGTTTCCATTACGTTCAAAGCACTTTCGTTATTGCTGATGATGTAACGATTGGCACCAAGTTCGCCATTTTGTTCCTGAATAGTTTTTATGGCACGAATGGATTCCAAGGTAGAAATTGTCAATTCATCCTGAAAAATATTCGGTTGTAAATCGCAATGTATCTTTTCTAAAACCTGAAACTTTTCGGTTTCGCTCAATTCGGAATAATTGCTTGGAAAATCACTTTTAGCATTGGTAATAAAATGATTTACAATATTTTGAAACACTTTGTTGTGAATTTTACTATTCTGACGAATATCTAGTGAAGCAAAATGAAAACCAAAATTATTCACTTTTTGTATCAGCGAATTCACTTCGTCAAGATACAACGATTGATGATGATTGATGATAATTTCACGGATTTTGAACAATTGATTTTTAAGTTCATCAATCGTGATAAATATTTCGCCTTGTGAGTAAAAAACGGAGCGATACAACTTATTTTCCAATTCAAAAACCAAAGTATCAACACCATTAAATGTCAATTTTCTTCGTAAACTTCTAATTTCAAAATAGTAACATTTCAAAATGGATGTTCGCAATCTTTCGGCAACTTTTAATGTGATTTCAGTCGTTACAAACGGATTTCCATCTCTGTCGCCACCAGGCCAAAATCCTAAGCTAATGATAGGATTGTCTATAATTTTATTGTCGTAAATATTTTTTTGTAAATATTGCATCATTTCGCCAACGGTTTTATAGAACACGTTTTCGAGATACCAAATCAAGCTAACCGCTTCATCAAAAGGCGTTGGTTTTTCTTTTTTAATGAAAGGTGTTTTGCCTAATTGAGCTAAAAGTTGCTTTATTTTAATCAAATCATTTTGACGAACCGCTTCGGTTAAATCGGTTATAATTCCAAGAACAGAACCTGGATAAAACTGCGTTGGATGTGCGGTTAAAACGGTTCTAACTTTAAAATCTTCAAGAAAAGTGATAAGTTCTTCGCGTTTATTTTTGGCTTCGGTTTTTTCTTTTACATCACGAAGCGAACCTCGACCTTCTAAATTATTTACAACCGGAAAAGCAGCATCTTCAATAGCATCAAAAAGCACAATTTGTCTTTCTACATATTGTATAAATCGAAACATCAAACTGATTTTGTCTTCTTCTGAAGCGTTGTCTAAATATTTATCAGCAAAGAAATCGACTATCTGTTTTGGCGTCCAGTTATTTTTGAAACCATTATCACAAACTTCTGAAAATAACGGTAACAAAACTCCGGTGTTATCAATAGCATCAAAAGGCAATGTGATAAAAACACTATTATAAATGTGGTATTTAGACAATACATTTTGATTGAAACGCTCTATTTTTGGCAACGTATACATGAGAAATAATTTTGGCTTAAATTACTAAAAAAATCAATACTTTTAGGTTTAAAATTTGTTATCGAAAACATTTTTTAACCACATAGATACATAGTCCAATTTTCTTAAAAGTCGCTTCACTTTACATAGAAATGAATTATGTAAAAAAAAGATTTCTAAATACTTTTAAAATAAAAACTCCCAAACTTTCGTTTAGGAGTTCATTATATTAGCTATACATTTTCTTTCTCAATTCTTGAACTTTATCATCTTCAAGATATTCGTCAAATGTCATGTATCGGTCAATTACTCCATTTGGAGTGATTTCTAAAACTCTGTTGGCAACGGTTTGAGCAAATTCGTGGTCATGCGTTGTAAACAAAACCGAACCTTTAAAGTTTTTCAACGTATTGTTGAAAGCCGTAATGGATTCCAAATCTAAGTGATTTGTTGGTTCGTCAAGCATCAAAACATTGGCACGCATCATCATCATTCGAGATAACATACAACGTACTTTTTCACCTCCAGAAAGAACGGTACATTTTTTCAATGCTTCTTCTCCAGAGAAAATCATTTTTCCTAAAAATCCACGGATGTAAACTTCATCGCGTTCTTCTTCGGTTTTTGCCCATTGACGTAACCAATCCACCAAATTCAAACTTCCGTCAGTAAAAAATTCGTGATTTTCATTTGGTAAATAGGATTGTGTTGTTGTAATTCCCCAATCAAAAGTTCCTTCATCAGCTTTAATTTTTCCATTTAAAATTTCATAGAAAGCAGTTGTTGCACGAGAATCTTTAGAAAAAACGACAACTTTATCGCCTTTTGCCATATTCAAATCTACATTTTTAAACAATACTTCGCCATCAACTGATGCAGCCAAGTTTTGAACATGAAGAATTTGATCTCCAGCTTCACGTTCTACATCAAATATAATAGCTGGATATCTTCTACTTGACGGTTTAATTTCGTCAAGATTTAATTTTTCAATCATTTTTTTACGAGAAGTAGCTTGTTTTGATTTTGCCACATTCGCACTAAAACGACGAATAAACTCTTCCAATTCGGCTTTTTTCTCTTCGGCTTTTTTGTTCTGTTGTGCTTTTTGGCGCGCTGCTAATTGACTAGATTCATACCAAAAAGTATAGTTTCCAGAGTAATGATTTATTTTTCCAAAATCAATATCCGAAATATGCGTACAAACCGAATCTAAAAAGTGTCTGTCGTGCGAAACTACAATTACTGTATTTTCATAATTTGCCAAGAAATTTTCTAACCAAGAAATAGTTTCAAAATCCAAATCGTTCGTTGGCTCATCCATTACTAATACGTCAGGATTTCCAAAAAGTGCTTGTGCCAAAAGGACACGAACTTTCATTTTTCCTTCCATTTCACCCATCAAAGTGTAATGAAAATCGGGAGAAATTCCAAGATTGGACAACATTGCTCCAGCTTCTGATTCTGCATTCCAACCGTTCATTTCTTCAAATTGCACTTGCAACTCACCTATTCTATCAGCATTTTTATCATCATAATCGGCATACAAAGCATCCATTTCGGTTTTTACGGCATACAAAACTTTGTTTCCCATCATTACGGTTTCCAAAACGGTATGTTCATCAAACATATTGTGATTTTGGTTTAAAACCGACATACGTTTGCCTGGTTCAAGAATAACTCGTCCCGAAGTTGGATCAATATCGCCAGCAAGAATTTTTAGAAACGTTGATTTTCCGGCACCATTGGCACCAATAACGCCATAACAATTGCCTTGCGTGAAAGTTGTGTTTACTTCGTCAAATAATATTCTTTTACCAAATTGAACTGATAAATTAGAAACTGTAAGCATGAATAGTAATTTTATTAAATTTGGTGCAAAAGTAAACATTAGTGATTAGTTTTTAGTGATTAATGATTAGTTTTTTTGAGTTAATAAACTTCTAAAAAATCCAACTTTAACTAATGCTTAACAGTAAAATCCATTTGGTCTGGATATTTTTGTTTACTTGAATCTATTGGAATGAAAATCAATTTTCTAAAAAAATATTTGTGTTTTACTACTCTACTGGCGAGTTTAATTTCTTGCAACAGTAACAAAGAAGGCGAATTTGTTGCTTATTTTGGTGGTGAAATAATCAATCCAAATAATCCTTACGTGCTTTTTTGTAAAGACAATGAAGTTATTGATTCAATTAAATTGGATGATAACAATCGTTTCTTCATAAAATTTGATTCGTTGGCGCCAGGATTATACAGTTTCAAGCACGAACCCGAATATCAATATGTCTTTTTTGATAAAAACGACAGCATTATGGTTCGAGTAAATTCAAGAGATTTTGACAATTCGGTTGCGTTTTGTGGTCGTGGTGATTTAAAAAACAATTTCCTGATGGATTTATATTTAAAGCATGAAAAAGACAGAAACAGTATGTTTGATGTTTTTGATTATGACTTGAATAAATTCAGTGAAACGGTTGATTCTTCATACGAAAAAATGCAAGTTTTTTATACCAATAAGAAAAATGAAATCAAATGGAGTGATGAATTTGACGTAATTGCCAAAGCTGCCGTTGACTTTAACTACTATTCCAAAAAGGAATTGTATCCAATGATTCATAAAATCAGAACCGGAAATGATGCTTATGAATCTATTCCAAAAGATTTTTACAATTTTAGAAAAAACATCGATTTTAACACCGAAACCTTATCGAGTTATTCGCCTTTTGTGATGTATTTGTCACACATGCTGAACAATATGGGAAGCATCAATTATCATAATCATTTTACCGAAGCTGACTTGGCTTTAAAAACCAATATTAATAAACTGAACATTGCGGATACATTAATCAAAAACGAAAAACTTAAGAATGTTATCCTAAACAATATAGCTTTCACTTACTTATTAGAAGACCAAAATATGGTGTATAACCAAGAGTTTTTGAAAACCTATCACAAATTTTCTACCGATAAAAGTCAGAAAAACGAAATCAATAAAATTGGCAATGCTATTCAATCCATAAAAGTTGGCAACGATTTACCCGAAGTTGAATTACTTGATGCCAATGGTAAAAAAGTTTCTTCTAAAAGCTTAGCAACAAAAAATACCGTAATTTTCTTTTGGACATCGAGAGCAAAATCTCATTTTGAAGCCGTTCATAAAAAAATCATCAATTTTAAAAAACAATATCCTAATTATCAATTTATTGCCATTAATCTAAATGATTCAGAAGAACAATGGAAAAAAATACTTTCTAATTATAAATTCGTTGGAACAACCGAATTACATGCCTCAGATTTTGAAAATATAAAATATAAATGGGCAATCAACAAAATTCACCGAACTATCATATTAGATAAAAACGGTAAAATTAAAAATGCATTTACCAATATATTTGATTCTCAATTTGAAGAAAATTTGAAATAACATTATCATTTTACATAAAAAACGGCTTTCAAAATTGAAAGCCGTTTTTTTTAGAGTTATCTTATTTATTGATTTCCTTTAGCATAATCTGCCAAAAACTGAGCTAATCCAATATCAGTCAAAGGATGTTTTAATAAACCTAAAATTGAAGATAATGGTCCAGTCATAACATCAGCACCAATTTTAGCACAATTTACAACGTGCATTGTATGACGAACAGAAGCTGCTAAAATTTGCGTTTCAAAACCATAGTTATCATAAATATCTCTGATCTCTTGTATCAAATTCAAACCATCAGTAGAAACATCATCTAATCTTCCTAAAAATGGAGAAACAAAAGTTGCACCAGCTTTTGCAGCTAATAATGCTTGTCCTGCAGAAAATACTAAAGTAACGTTGGTTTTAATTCCTTTATCAGAAAAATATTTACACGCTTTTACGCCTTCTTTTGTCATAGGCAATTTTACCACGATTTGCTCGTGCAATTCGGCTAATTCTTCACCTTCTCTAATCATTCCGTCATAATCAGTAGCAATAACTTCAGCACTTACATCG
>Ga0075157_10001695_pt1 | contig 13546 bp, 13 predicted proteins | sample JI81BgreenDNA_FD_70967 | JGI IMG/M metagenome (GOLD analysis project Ga0075157, IMG submission 70967) | Wastewater effluent complex algal communities from Wisconsin, to seasonally profile nutrient transformation and Carbon sequestration -... | ecosystem: Engineered > WWTP > Effluent > Algae...
TTAATGCCAAAGCGCTTTTCAAAAATTCATTCTAAGTTTAAAACACCATCTTATTCAACACTTGTTACAGGATTAGTTGTGGGTGTACCAATTATTTTTACTGACAAAACATTTGTTTTAGATTTTACATCTATCGGAACTTTGTTTGCTTTTGTATTGGTTTGTGGTGGTGTTTTATTAATTCCGAGGAGAGAAAAAGAAGCCGGGAAATTTCATTTACCTTACGTGAATGCAAAGTTTGTTTTTCCAGGTTTGGTAGCTGTTGCAATTTTTTTGATTCTAACTTTTGTACCTGGATTTTTCGTAGAAACGTTTGATTTTTCTGGCGATAAAATTGCAAAAAATTTACCAATGGTGGTCTTTTTTGTTTTAATAGCCGTAATGTTGGTGCTATCATTCACCAAAAACTTATCCTTAATTCCGTTATTGGGATTGATATCGTGTTGTTACTTACTGACCGGAATGGCGGTTTCTAACTGGATGTGGTTTGGCGTTTGGCTTACTATTGGTTTGATTTTTTACTTTATTTATGGATATAAAAATAGTAAGCTTAACTAATTTTATTAGTATTTAAATCTTGTCTAAACCTAAAATAGAACTAATAAAAATATAAAATTGTAAACAGTAGAATTGATGGAAAGTCGACGAAAAATTGCTTAAACTATTCAGTAAAATTCAATGAAAAAATAAAATATTTTAAAATCAAGCATTAAAATTTTATGTTTTACTTCAAAAATTTGTTCTTAATCATTATTAGTTAAACACTAAGTAAAATATAGTTTATTCAGTATAAAAAAATATATTTTTAGTTTACTTCAAAATCTGTGTGGCGTGAGTTTTCGTTTTTACATCAGTAATTATATCTTCAATACTTCCGTTTTCATTGATGATAAAAGTGGTTCTGTGAATGCCGTCGTATTCTCGTCCCATGAATTTTTTTGGTCCCCAAACGCCAAAGGCTTCAATTACTGATTTGTCTTCATCGGCTAATAACGGGAATGGAAATCCGTATTTTTCTTTAAATTTTAATTGTGCTTTTGAACTATCAGCACTAACGCCAAGCAAAGCATAATTATTAACTTTAAATCGTTCGAAATTATCACGTAAATCACAGGCTTCGGCTGTGCAACCTGGTGTATTGGCTTTTGGGTAAAAGAAGACTACGAGTTTTTTTCCTTTATAATCTGCCAAGGTGTGAAGATTTCCGTCTTGGTCTTTTCCTGAAAAATTGGGAGCTAGGTCTCCTATATTTAATTTTGTCATGTTATCTAAATTGATTTTTGCAATTGAATTTGAAATTGACTTATTTTACATTTCAAATCTAGTTAAAAATGACCAAAAAAGAGCGTGCAACATTTGTTATAAATACGTTAAAAGAATACTATCCTGAAATTCCGATACCGCTGGATCATAAAGATGCTTATACCTTGCTGATTGCGGTTTTGTTGTCGGCACAATGCACTGATGTTAGGGTGAATCAAATTACGCCTTTATTGTTTGCCAAAGCGGATAATCCTTATGATATGGTGAAACTTTCGGTGGAAGAAATAAGGGAAATTATTCGTCCGTGTGGTTTATCACCAATGAAATCGAAAGGTATTTATGGTTTGTCTCAAATATTAATTGAGGAACACAATGGCGAAGTTCCGCAGAGTTTTGAGGCATTGGAACGCTTGCCTGCTGTTGGTCATAAAACGGCAAGTGTTGTGATGAGTCAGGCGTTTGGTGTTCCGGCTTTTCCGGTGGATACGCATATTCATCGATTGATGTATCGCTGGAATTTATCGGATGGAAAAAATGTAGTTCAAACTGAAAAAGATGCGAAAGCTATTTTTCCGAAGGAATTGTGGAATGATTTGCATTTGCAGATTATTTGGTATGGTAGAGAATATTCGCCAGCTCGCGGATGGGATTTGGAAAAAGACATTATTACCAAAACAATTGGACGAAAAAGTGTTTTGAATGAGTATTATAAATCAAAAAAAATAAAATAATTATCTTTTCTAAAAATTTAAACCTCAATTAAAATTAATTCCAATTCTGTAATTTTAGAAAATCCACTATCAGCACTAACTAATGGAACACCATAAACCAATGCCGTAGAAGCGATAATGGCATCGGGTAATTTTATATTATATTTTCTACGAAGTTCAATGGTTTTTTCTTTTATTTTAGGTGACCAATCAGCATAAAAACAATCATTTATTAAATTTTTTAATTTGTTTTCTTCGGTTTTGGTAATTCCTTTATATCCCAATAATTCTATTTCTGTGATGAAAGAAATCCCAAAATTATAGTCCAAAAAAGGCATAACTAATTCTTTACCTTCTTGAACATAAATAATAAAATTAGTATCGGCTATAAAATCAATCCTCATTTTTTCTTACTTCAAGTTGATAAGTAAGTCCATCGATATTTCGCTTTAGTTTTCCAAAATGTTTTGACAAATTTCCTTTTTTATTGTCTTTTTTTAATTTTTTTGACAAAATTTCAGAAAGCTTTTTTGAATTAAATTTATCTATTATTACTGTCATTTTGAAAATCTTTAATGATTATTATATGTAAAGATATAAAAATAAATTAGGAATAAAATAAAAAAACATCCCGATAAAATCGGGATGTTCTTTTTAATTAGCTATAGTTTCGAAGTTCATATTGCCTATTTTCACAATACGTAATGCCTTAGAGTAACTTAAAATAAATTGTATTGTTTCTTTTTTTGGCAACATTTTAGTTGCAGCTAATTTCTTTTTAGAGTAAAGTTTTGCCATATAATTTGTGTGTTTATTATATAACGCAAAACTTTTTAAAATATTGTTTAAGCCGTCAAATAAATTTGATTTTTTTCAATAATTTTTCTCATGTTGTTTATTGCATATCGCATTCTACCCAATGATGTATTCATACTAACATTGGTTGCTTCAGATATTTCCTTAAATGTCATTTCTTGGAAAAAACGCATTTTCAATACTTCTTGTTGATCTAGCGGTAGTTCATCAATTATTTTTCGTAAATCAAAACCTATTTGATTGGATATTAAATTAGACTCTACACTAGGTGTAGCGTCTTTAATTATAGAAAAAATAGAAAACTCCTCAGTATCGCGCAGCATTTTAATGTTTTTGTTTTTTCTAAAATCATCAACGATTAGATTATTGGCAATGCGCAATACCCAAGAAAGAAATTTACCTTTCTCGTCATAATATTTTTTAGATTTTAACGTATTAATTACGCGAATAAATGTTTCCTGAAAATAGTCATCAGCAATATCTCTATCATTTACTTTGGAGTAAATAAATCCGAATATTCTAGATTGATATCTATTAATAAGTGTAGCTAATGCATCTTCGTTTCCGGAGATATACATTTGTACTAATACAGAATCTGGTACTTGAGATTTAGCCATAAAATTACCTTTTAATAAGGGTTGAGAAACTTATTTTATTTAAAAAGTAATTTTAATTCAATAGGCCGAATGGAGTTATGTGATTATTAATTAGCCAAATTTAACATAATTTTAATTTAAAAAACAAATTTTATCTCGTTTTTTAACAAAAAAAAACAATTCTTACTGATAAACTTTGATGTAGTCTATACTAAATTGTTGAGGAAAAATCGTATCATCAACCTCTGGACCACCAAAATTTCCTCCAACAGCTACATTAAGTAGAATGAAAAATTTTTGATCAAATGGCCAAGTCTTTTCATTTTTTTCTTTTGGATTAAATGAATAAACAAGTTTGTTATCTACAAAAAAATCAATCTTTTCTTTTGACCAATCAATAGCATAAATATGAAAGCCTTCTTCTATACCAACTATTGTAGTTTTCTTGGAATTAACAGAATTACCATGGCTATCCTCTGTATGAAGAGTTGTAAAAACAGTACTTGGTTCTTTACCTACATATTCTAGAATATCAATTTCACCACATTTTGGCCATCCCACTGTTTTAATATTAGAACCTAACATCCAAAATGCTGGCCAAATACCTTTTCCTGTTGGAACCTTTGCCCTTGCTTCTATTCTACCATATTGAAATTCTTTTTTTTGAGCAGTAGTTATTCTAGTAGATGTATAACTACTAGCTTCTTTCTTAGTGTTTATAATTAAAAAACCATCTTTAAGTTCGTGATTGTCTTTTGTATAAATTTGTCTTTCGTTATTACCCCAACCACAAACATTAGGACATCCATTGCCTAGTTCAAAATTCCATGACAAAGTATCTAATGCATTGCCATTAAAATTTTCTTCCCAAACTAATTTCCTTTCATTTTTTTGTCCAAATGAAAAATTTGAAACTAAAATGAATACTAATAAAATTCTTTTCATATTTAGTAAAGTAATACTTTAATCGACTAATTCAAACTCACTTTTTAATCTAATGTCTTCAGAAGAAGAACCAATCATTATATCAAACTCTCCCGCTTCTGATATTAACTCAATATTATTATTGTAAAATGAAATGGTTTCGTTATTTATAACAAACTTAACTTCCTTAGTTTCTCCAGCTTGAAGAACTATTTTATTAAATCCTTTTAATTCTTTTACAGGACGAACGATGGAAGCAAATCTATCTCTTAAATAAAGTTGAACCACTTCCTCACCAGCCATTTTTCCTGAATTGGTAATTTTTAAAGAAACCGTTATTTCTTCATTTCTATTGATTTTATTTTTTGAAAGCTTTAAATCAGAATAAGTAAATGAAGTATAGCTTAATCCATATCCGAAAGGAAACTTTGGAGAATTTTGTAAATCAATATAGGATGAAACATAGGTTTTATCGTTATCATCTTTAGCTGGTCTTCCAGTATTATAATGATTATAATAAATAGGAATTTGCCCTTCTGTTCTTGGGAATGACATTGGTAGTTTACCCGAAGGGTTGTAATCTCCAAATAAAACATCAGCAATAGCATTTCCTGCCTCAGAACCTAACCACCAAGTGTAAACAATAGTTGGCATATTATCGGCAGTCCAGTTGAAAACAAGTGGACGACCTGCATTAATTAATATCACTATTGGTTTACCTGTTTTTTGTAATTCTTTGATTAATTCCTCTTGAACACCTGGAATAGTTATTGAGCTTCGACTTTTAGCTTCACCACTCATATCGTGCTTTTCTCCAATGCTTACAATGACTACATCTGCTTGATTAGCAACATCTATGGCTTCTTTAAAACCATCTTTACTGCTATCATTAATACCACAACCTTTAGCGTAAAGTAGTTTGGTGTTTTTACTTACTTTTCTTTGAATTCCTTCCCATTGGGAAACAATATATGTTGAATCTACATCTTTTAAATCAATAGCCCAAAAACCATGATTTGCTCTTTTAAATTTCACCATTGGACCAATAAACGCTATTGTTTTTGTCTCTTTTGACAATGGTAATACTTTGTTTTCATTCTTTAATAATACAATACTTTTTGTGGCTACTTCTCTTGCAGCTTTGGTGTTTTCTGTATTATTTAATTCTTTTTGTTGGCGTTTTGAGTCGCTGTATCTGTATGGATTATCAAAAAGACCTAATTCAAACTTCTTTCTCAGAATTCTTCTTACTGCGTCGTCTAAAATTGAGTTAGGCACTTTACCTTCTTCCACCAATTGCTTTAGATTATTTCGATAAGCATTACTTTCCATGTCCATATCACTTCCAGCCATTATAGCAGCATATGCAGCTTCTTTTCCATTTTTAACATAACCATGAGCAATCATTTCACCTATTGAACCCCAATCGGAAACAACGAAACCGCTAAAATTCCATTTTCCTTTTAATATATCACGTTGGATATGACTATTTCCTGTAGCTGGTACTCCATTAATATCATTAAAAGAATTCATAAAGGTTGCTGCTCCTGCATCAACAGCAGCTTTAAAAGGAGGCAAATAGGTTTCCCACAAAGTCCTTTCACTTATATCAACTGAATTGTAATCTCTTCCTCCAATTGCTGCACCATAAGCAGCGAAATGTTTTGCACAAGCTAAAACAGAGTTTAATTCTCCTAACTTATCACCTTGAAAACCTTTTACTCTTGCATAAGCAATTTTAGAACCTAAAAATGTGTCTTCACCAGCACCTTCCATTACTCTACCCCATCTTGGATCACGAGAAATATCAACCATTGGTGCAAATGTCCAATGAATACCACTTGCGGCTGCTTCTCGAGCTGCAACTCTTGCTGAAAGTTCCATTGCAGCTAGATCCCAACTGGCAGCTTCTGCCAAAGGAATAGGAAAAGTGGTTTTGTATCCATGAATTACATCAAGACCAAAAAGTAATGGAATTTTTAAGCGAGATTGCATCGCTAACTCTTGATATTGTCTAGTATATTCAGCACCAAGAATATTGAGCATTGAACCTATTTTTCCTTGTTTTATTTCTTCTTTTTTATTAGGATTAATAGTTAATGGTCCGGTTAAAGTATTATCACCAGTATATTGATTTAATTGACCTATTTTTTCTTCTAAAGTCATTTGCTTCAGAAGATTTTCTACTTTTTGATCAATAGTACTATTTTGCGCAGAGACAAAAGAGTACAGTATAAAAAAACCGATAGATAAACTTTTTTTCATTATAGATGTGCTGTTTTATTTTTTAAATTCGATGTAATTAACTTTAAAATCTCCACCTTTTGCAAAATGCATCCTTATTTTGTTTTGACCTTCATTAAGTTTTATTTTTCCAAATGAAGCATTTTTCCAAACAGAAGTTTGATTATTTCCTTCAATTATAACTGAGCTTGAAATTACATTTCCAGTAGCATCTGATAAATAAATTTCACCACTTGTTTTACCTGCTAGATATCGAATTTCAACTTCAACAGATTTTATGTTTTCAAACTCGACAGTATATTGAAGCCATTCGCCATCTTCAATATGAGAAACTTGATAACCATTGGTTACTCTGTCGTTACATTCTTCTATATCAACAGCATCGTTACGCATTTTATTTCCTTTGTTCCATTGTGTTCTTTCATTAGAAGAAACCCAATAATTATAGGCATCTTTATCAAAGTACGCCTGATTTATTTGACCTAAATCGAACTCGGTTGCAAATACTTTTCCTGGAAATTTATGTTTTTTAAACGGTTTAGTATCCGTAGAATTTACTTGTCTAAACATTGCATCGATAACATCTCTTTTTACTTCAACTCTACTCATTTTGTAATTTTCGGCTACTTGAAATAAAATGGCTTTAGCTTCTTCTTTACTAGGTTTGTTGGTTCCTTTTTCCCAATAATGCAATAATTTATCGTAACCTTTAGGTTGAAGAACCGAAGTAACTCCAGCAATATTGTCGATTTTTTTCATTGGCCAAAATGCCCAACCAATATTATTAGTTTCCATCAATCGGATGGCGTCAGTAAACCAAGCATTAGAATTTTCGCCACTTTCACCAAGCCAAATTGGAACATTGTATTGTTTTCTATATTCCAAGAACTGGTTTATACTGGCTACATCATTATAATTCCAATATTTGTGAAAACTTAATGCAGTATTATCATCCCAAAGCGGAAATATTCCGCTGTAGTTATTTCCCCAACAATTTCCTTCTATAAATATCAAGTGGTTTTTATCTACTTCGCGAATGGCTTGAGTAACTTTCACTTGTAACTCACGTAAAGGTGCGTTTAGCTTTTCATCACAACCGTTTTTATTGGTTGCAGAAAAATTCCAATTGGGTTCGTTAATAATATCATAAGCACCAATCCAAGGATTATCTTTGTAGCGTTCGGCGATTTTTTTCCAAAAAGCAATCATTTTCTCTTGGTTTTCCTCGCTTTCCCACAGTGATGGTTTGGTTTCATCATAATCCGAGATATTAGCATCTTTTCCTTGTCCGCCTGGAGCTGCGTGTAAATCTAGAATTAGATATATTTTGTTTTCTGTACACCATTCCAATAATTCATCGGTCATTTTAAAACCTTCTTCCAACCAAGTATTTTTTCCTTTAACTGGTTCTTTTTCAATTGGAAGTGTGTATAAATTATAATGCATTGGTAATCTAACCGAATTAAATCCCCAAGCAGCAAGCGAATCGATATCGGCTTTGCTAATTCCATTGTTTTTATAGTTTTTATAAAACTCAACCGTATTTTGTTCGCCAATTACATCTACAATTTTTTCACGAATTTTAAATTGTGGTCCAGCAAACTCGCCGGTTTTAATCATATAACCTTCTTGAACCATCCAACCACCAAGACCTAAACCGCGAAAAACTAGGTTTTTTCCATTGGCATCTAGAATGTTTTGTCCATCGCGATGAACAAATCCTTGCGCAACGATGAAGGATGGAAACAAACTGAAAAACAACAATTTTCTACATAAAGCGTTCATAGGCAATTTTTGGATTAAGAAAGTTCTATATTCGAACCGATAATTAGTATACCAACGTTTGTATTCCTTTGGCTGGAATTTTTACTTCGGTTGCTGCAGTATCAATACATAAGTTATAGGTAACTTCTTTATTACTTTGATTAAAGACAACTGTAACCATTTTTCCATCAGGATTTAAGAAAGAAGTCGAAAGTAATGCGCTTCTACTTGGAGTGGTACTTATTCTTTTTGCACCTTTAGCAATAAATTTTGAAAAATGTCCAATCATATAATAAGATGGAGTAAAAATCAACTGACCTGTGGAAGTATCACCATGAATTGGAGCAAAACAGAAGTTTTTAACGTGATTTGGTCCTCCAAATTGATCCAATAATATATTCCAATCTGTCCAAGCAACTGTTCCGTTATTGAAATCATTAATCATTGACTTGGCATAGCGTTCGCCATTTTTCCAAAGTTGGTATTTTAACGCATCAAATTTTTCGTTGCAACCTTCGGTAAACATTAAATTTACGTCAGGATACATTTCGTTTACTAAACCAACATTATTGAACATTGGTTCGCCTCCACTCCAATCTTCGTACCAGTGAAAACCTAATCCCCAAACGTATTTTTTAGCTTCAGCATCGTCCAAAATTGTACTAGCACGTTGTACCATTAAATCACGATTGTGATCCCAAACGGTTATTTTTTTATTCCCAAAACCATTTTTTTCTAATGTTGGTCCAAGATAATTTTTAAGAAAATCTCTTTCTTCTTCGGCAGAATAAATACATGATTCCCAAATTTGAGTTGCCATTGGTTCGTTTTGAATAGTCAATCCCCAAACTGGAATTCCTTCTTTTTCTAAAGCTTGAATATATTTTACATAGTAGTTTGCCCAAGGTTGATAAAATTCAGGCAACAATTTTCCACCTTTGAGCATGTGATTATTACTTTTCATAAAAGCTGGTGGCGACCAAGGACTGATATAAAAAGTTGCATCATTTCCTATCAAATTCATTGCACTTTTTATCAAAGGAAGTTTGAATTTTCTATCGGGTGCAATATCAAATGTTTTTAGGTCTTTATCGCCTTCTTTGATATAAGTATATGAACCCGAACTAAAGTCACAACTGTTCATATTGGTTCTTAACAATGTATAACCAATTCCTTTATCTTTAGTAAAATAGGCATCTAAAAACTGCTGTTGTTGCTGTTTTGGTAATTTAGCAAAAACCTCAGCACTTGCATCGGTAATTGCTCCACCAATACCGAGAAACGTTTGAAATTGTTTATTGGGATTTACAAAAACACAAAATTGTGTTTCTAGTGGTTGCTTTAATTCTGTAAATCGTAAATCGGCTGTTTTTGACATTTTTAAATCCGAACTATCTGCTGATGTATAGACTGTAACCGTTTTGTCTTTTGTTGAAAACACCTTCTTTTCAGACTTAGCTTTTGGTTGAGCAAATCCAAAAATTGTTGATAAAAGTAATCCTAAGTATATTTTATTTTTCATAATCTCTTTTTTATTACCAAACAAATGTTCCAACAGCTCCAGCATCAAGAGAAACCATTACCCATTTACCGTTGTATTTTATATTAAAAATTTCAAAAGCGTTTCCATCATTTTCAACAATCAGTACTTTTTTTCCAGCAGGAGTTTTAAAGGCAACGCTGTTTAAGTTTCCAGTTTGTGTTGAAGCAATTCTTTGTGAACCCGCTGGAACAAATTTAGAAGCATGACCAACAATGTAAAAGCCAACGTTTTTAGTATAACTTGTACTTCCGTTAACGGTAATTGCACCTTTACAAGTTGTACAACCACCATTGGTATGCGGTCCAAAAGAACCGTTGTTAGCTAAATTCCATTCCAATGCTGTTTTACTCCAATTGCGCATTGATCCAATGATTACATTTTTTAAATGCCATTTTAAATCACCACCAAAATTTCCTGTAGAAGCTGTATATTGTTCTGTGAAATAGACATTTTTATTTGGGAAAGCATTTCGAACTGTACTCAAAGCCGATATATCTCCTGCATAAAGATGAAAAGCTGATCCATCAATAAATGTATTTGCATTAGAATCAGATAATATTGAAGTTGGATAAGTTGTATTATCACAATTGTGATCATAAATCACAATTTTAGTTGTAATCCCAGCTGATTGAAAAGCTGGTCCTAAATTATTTTTAATAAAATCAGCTTGTTGTGTTGCCGACATAAACATACTAGGATTGTTTCCTGGATGTAATGGTTCATTTTGTGGCGTTATAGCATCAATTGTAATACCTTCGGCTTGCATTGCTTGAATATATTTTACAAAATATTGAGCATAGGTACTGTAATATTGAGGCAATAAACTTCCACCTACAGAACTGGCATTATCTTTCATCCAAACTGGTGGCGACCAAGGTGTTGCCATTATTTTAATATTTGGATTGATAGCCAAAATATCTTGTAACATATCAATTAAATCAGCATCAGCAGCGAGACTGAAATTTGTTAAATTAACATCAGTTTGACCTGCTGGCATATCGTTGTAGCTGAAAACAGTGCTACTTAAATCGGACGCGCCAATGCTTAGTCGAAGGTAATTTATTGAAATTCCGTTTTCACCATTGCCAAATAATTCTTGCAGCAGTTCTTGTTTTTTGGTAGCCGTTAATTGATTGATTACCTCAACACTTCCACCAGTTAAAGTGAAACCAAATCCATCAACGGTTTGAAAGGTTTGACTTTCAGAAACATCAATATTAGGATAGGTATTTGAAGCGGTTGAAAATGCTAAAATGGTTGTTTGTTTTTGAAGTTTTGTTGTTTCGTCACCTTTTGTTTTCCAAAAATCAACTTGGTTGGTGATTGGTGTTGGAGTTGGGTTATTGTCATCACCATCAGAACCTGATGATTGAGCACAACTAGTTACTCCTATTGCTAAAAACAGGTTTAATAGTTTAATATATTTTAGTTTCTTCATGTATTCTATTTTTTTAACTTAATTCCATAAAATCTCCATTAATTAGCTTCTGAAAATTCATCAGAAGCTATTAACGGATTAAGTAACCTAAACTCAAACAAACATTAATTGTAAACTCTCACATAGTCTACTTCGAGAGTAGCTGATGTAAAATTTGGATCAACTGCTCCGCCAAAATTTCCTCCTACAGCACAATTGAAAATGAAGAAAAACGGATTGTTGAATGGTGTTTCGCTGTTATTATTAAAAGTATGATACAATTGATTATCAACATAAAACTTTATAAATGAAGCATCCCATTCAATAGAATAAAGATGAAAAGAAGTAGTAACTCCAGGAACAACAACTGAACCCGAAACCCCATTACCACCAAAGTGATTAGGATAATGTAACGTTCCGTGAATTTTATTCAAATCATTTCCGACGTGTTCCATTATGTCAATTTCTCCACAAGCTGGCCAACCAACTGAGTTAATATTGTTACCCAACATCCAAAGTGCTGGCCAAGTTCCGCCGCCAGCAGGAAGTTTAGCTCTCATTTCTATTTTACCATATTTTACTGAATATTTATCTTTAGTAACAATTCTGGCAGATGTGAAAGCACTTCCATTATACGACTCTCTTTTTGCCGTAATTTTTAAAACTCCATTATCTACTACTACATTTTCAGGACGATTAGTATAATATTGTAATTCGTTATTTCCCCATCCATTATTGCCTGTACCAGTTTCAAAACTCCATTTAGAACTATCTGGTGCACCATTAGTATTAAATTCATCAGACCAGACTACTGTAGATACAACATAAACTGTTATATTTACTGTAGATGATATAAATTTATTCCCTTTGTATGCAGAAGCGTGGATTGTATATGTATTGGTACCTGATTGGGTAAACGTATGACTAAAAACTCCTGTAGTAGAATTTATTGTTTGACCTTCAATTAATACTTTGTAAGATGTTGCATTATCTGCTGTAACATTAAAATTAACAAGACCCGAACCATCACCATTTGGATTAGCTGCTGAAGTTCCAACTATATCGGCGTTAATAACAAGATTAGAAGGTGTATCCGATTGATTCTCGCCACCATCACTGTCACCACTACAATTGATAAATAGTATTGAAATGAAAATAAATAAAAAGTTGTATAAAGATTGTGTATGTTTCATAGTTTTTATTTTGAATGCTTTATAAAAACCCATAAGATTTAAAAAATCTCATGGGTTTTTTAAATTATTATTGAACTGGTACAAGTCTTAAGTACCAAGCATTACCTGGTTCAGTTCCTTGAACTCTTAAGTACATTGAATTGTCAGTAATTTCTAGAATTTCAAATTCTTTTTTCAAAGCTCCATAGCCAATAAAAGTTCCTGAACCGCCTAATAATATAGCTGCACCAGTTGTTTGTACAGTATCATTAGAAGGAGAAACACTAGAAGGAACAAATGCAAATGATGATGAACCTCCAGCATAGCTATAACAACCCTCATCTCCTGAGGCAGGAATACCAGGTATTGAAGCTAAATCTCCTGTTTTTGTAAAAGCTCCGTCTGGTGTTGCTACATCAATAGAAAATGCATTACCCACTTTATTAAAAGTAAATCTAGCTGTATAAAAACAGTTACAACAAGCAACTTTCTCATTAATCGCAGCAGACCACCAATCAGGTCCATAACTACCTTGATCCCATGGTCCAACACCGAAATGACCTGGAATATCTTTGTTAACAACCCAAGTTTTTGATGAATTATTTGTTAAACTAGTAATAACTTGCTCTCCTGGATCAAATAAACTTAAAACAGTAACTTCTTTTGTTAACACTGAAGATGTTCCACCTTTACCATAGGCAATTACAGTTATTCTATATGTTTGTACACCTTGATCAGTAAACTTTCTTGTAGTCGTTCCTGATGCAATTGTAGTCATTTCTAAAGCATCATCAGATAAATTCGTTACATTTCTGTAACCAATTTTATAAGTCATTGCATCATTAGCAGAAACAGTAATTGATACATTTCCTGAACCATCACCGTTTGGATTTGAAGCATCCTGTCCTTGAATTTGTGTTTCAATTACTAAATTGCTAGGCGCAGTCAAATCACCTAAATCGTAATCATCTTTTTGACAGCCTACGTATAAAGATGCCAATAAAACAAAGGGAATTAATAAATATTTAATTTTATTTTTCATATTATTTAAATTAGTTAGTTTGAGTAACATTATCAATGTAAATCACTTCTCCAAA
>Ga0075157_10001696_pt1 | contig 13531 bp, 10 predicted proteins | sample JI81BgreenDNA_FD_70967 | JGI IMG/M metagenome (GOLD analysis project Ga0075157, IMG submission 70967) | Wastewater effluent complex algal communities from Wisconsin, to seasonally profile nutrient transformation and Carbon sequestration -... | ecosystem: Engineered > WWTP > Effluent > Algae...
CCCAACAGGCCGTTGTCGTTCCACGCGCCGACGCGGTCGATCGTCGGTTCGATCAGGTCGATCCCGCCCGCTTCCAGCGCGACCTTGCCTTCGGCGAACATCGTGTCCTGATCAGGCAGTTCCTTGAAGTTGACCTTGATCCCCGTCGCCGCTTCGAAGGCCGGGAAGGCCTTTTCGGTGAATTGCGGATAGCCCGCCCAGCCAGTGAAATTCAGCTCGCCCGAAGAGGCCAGCGCCTTGCGCGAGATGATCGCCGGCGCGGCCAGCGCCCCGATGCCAAGGGCGGTCCCCTTCAGCAGCGTGCGGCGATCGATCATCGAGATGTGTTTCTTCATAGTTGCTCCCCTTATTGTACCCGGGTGCGGATCCTGCCGCCACCGTTCGCCGGGCCGAATTCTCTGTTCCGCCCTTCGCGCCATTGGTGGCACGATTCTTTGGCCGCGCAAACGAAAGTTTCGTGAATGACGCCGGCATGTTTCGCTTTCCCCGGTCGCTGCACAGCCTCCGGGCAATTTCCCGCGCGCCACTCGCCCGCCGATTGTCCCGCCATGGGGTTTGACCAAGAGCCGCGCAGGCCGTATCCTTTCCCCATGCGCCCCGGCAAGAGGGTGGATCAGGGCGGGGCAGGGCGTTGGGCAATCGGCGGTGTTTCATGGTTTTCAGTGTCTGGCTTCCACCCGTTTTCGGCCCGGGTGACCCTAGATGACAGAGGGCAGCGAAACCGATGCCGGGCAACCGCGCCCCGCGCCCCGCAAGATCGACGTGACGGTCCCCCCGGTCATCGACGACCTCTCCGACATCGCAGATCGTGACGCCTTCCTTCATCACGCGGGCCTCGTCTCGGCATGGTTCGAGGCCCGTCCCGGATCGGACGTGCTTGCCGTCACCTTCGACAATCTCTCCTCCATTGGCGAATACGACCCGCCCCAACCATGGCTGCGCTGGAGGGTGGAAAAGGCGGGCGTCTCACTCCTTGGCATCATGGCCACCCGCAAGGACTGGTATCGCAACCCCGACACCGCCGCGCTGATCACCGCCCTGCGCGAGGCGGGCCTTTTTTCCCGTTTCCGCCGCGTGGTCTTCATCGGCGCCTCCATGGGCGGCTTTGCCGCTCTGGCCTATCTGCCTCTCGTGCCGGGGGCCGCCGCCCTTGCCTTCAGCCCGCAAAGCACGCTTGCCCGCAACCTTGCCCGCTTCGACCGCCGTTACCGCTATGCTGCCCGCAAGTGGGACTGGTCCAGCCCTGACCATCTCGACGCCGCCGAGGCCGGGTGCAGCGGGGCCGAGGTCACGCTGGTCTACGATCCCTTTGTCACCGAAGACCGCGCCCATGCCCTGCGCATCGCAGGCCCCGGCGTGCGCCATCTGCCCGTGCCCCTGACAGGCCACCGCGCCATCCGCATGATAAAGGAAATCGGCGGGTTGCAGGACCTGATCGAAGGAGTCCTTTCCGGCACCCCCGATATCCCCGCCTTCTACCGAACCTTCCGCGCGAGGCGCGGCAAGGCCGCATGGCAGCGGGCCCTCATCGCCCGCCTGCGCGACCGGGGCCGTGCGGCCCTCGTCGACCGAGCCCTCGCCGCGCTGCAAAAGCTCCACCCCGAAATCCCCTTCGCCCGCCGCGAGGCCCGCCGCATCGCGCAGCAGAGCCGTCCCACTCCGCCCGCGCAGACAGATGTGCCGCCCCCCCGCGCCGAGTCCCGGATCCTCGTCACCGAAGGCAATCCCGCGCCACCCTTCACCGGCCTGATCCTCGACCTTCCCGATGCCATCCTCGTCCCCGAACGCGAGGGCGACGCCAAGCTCGCCTCCGGTGTCCTCCGCGCGGACGGAAGCTATTGCGACCTGTCGCAGGGCTGGATCCGGGCCCGCAAGCCGATCCCGGCACCAACCCTCAGCCCCTCCGAAACCATCGGCCACCTGCCCGGCACACATCTTTTCGGCGGTCATTTCCGGGGCCATTTCGGCCATTTTCTGGTGGAATCCACCGCCCGCCTCTGGGCGCTCGACCACCTCCCGGCCCGTCCCGAAAGCATCCTCTACCTTCCCTATCGCGGCGAGGTGGGGGCCATCGAAAGGGCGATGGAGGGGCATGACCGTTTCTACCGCCTTCTGGGCATCGACATGCCCATCCGCACCTTCGGCACGCCCCAGCGCGTCGAACGCCTCTTCGTTCCCGAACTGGGCTTCGGCTGGTCAGAACGCTACGCAGGAAGCCCCGCCTACCGCGCCTTCATGCAGCAGCGCCTGCGCGCCGCGGTCAAATCCGAGGGCAGCAGGAAACTCTACATCTCCCGCGCGCTCCTCGCCGCGAGCCGGGGCGGTGTGCTTGGGGAATCCGTTCTGGAAGAGAACCTTGCCCGCGCGGGCTATGAAATCTTCCACCCCGAAAAACATCCCGTCGAGGTGCAGATCGCCCGCTACCTCGCCGCCGACCGCATCGTCGCACTGGATGGATCGGCGCTCCACCTTGCCGCCTATGTCGCGTCCCCGAAGACCCGCGTCGCCATGATCCTGCGACGCTCCAAGGCGAATGTCGCCGATTACCAACTCCAGTTCCGCGCCTTTTGCGGGATCGTCCCCGACGTCATCGACGTCATCCGCACCGACTGGGTCTCCGGCGATGCCTCCCGCGTCGATTTCCGCTCGGTCGGCGAACTTGATTACCCGCGCCTATTCAAGGCCCTGGCCGCGCAGGGCTATCTGACCAAATCCTTCCGTCCCGACCTTCCGGGCAAGGACCGGATCGCCGAACTCCTCTCCGATTTCGCAGGTCGTCGCGGGGCTGAGATGCGCCCCCTGCGTCAGGGCGAACGCCACGCCGATGAAGAGGCCGCCGCATGACCCGCCTCACCTTCTTCTTCATCGTCGAACCGCCGAAATATCAGAACATGGCGGTCTATCTTGCCGCCTCCATCCGCGAAAACTTCGGCGACACCGTCGCCATGGTCGGCTATTGCCCCGCCCATCGCATGGCCGAACTCGACGGCGATTCCATCGCCCTGCTTGGCCGCATGGGCTGCGAAGTGCGGCCGATGCAGACAGAAGGGCAGTTCGACCCGCCCTATCCCCATGGCAACAAGATGATCGCGGCCCTTCAGGAACGCGACAGCGACTTCTCCTGCTTCCTCGACAGCGACATCCTCTTCCTGCGGCCGAACGATCCCGCGAACCTCATCCGCGATGGCCATGTCAGCCTGACCCCCGCCGCCTCCATGGGCTGGGCCGCGCAAGAGATATGGACGAAGATCTACGCCACCGCCTACCTGCCCATCCCCGAAGAGCGCATCCGCCTGATGAACCAGAACAAGGGCAAGGACCGGATGCCCTATTTCAGTTCCGGTCTCTTTGCCTTCCCCGAACGGCATCGCAATGCCGAAGGTCTGCGCTTCCCCGAAGTCTGGCTTCAGGTCGCCCGCCAGATCGAGGCCAACCCCGACATCCCGGCCAAGCGGCCTTATCTCGACCAGATGACCCTTCCCCTTGCCATCCGCAAGGCCGGGCTCGACTGGAACATCCTGCCCAAGGAACAGCACTACATCCTTGGTGGGCGCAAACGCGGCGAGGCCCTGCCGCAGGATCGCGAAATCTTCGCCGTCCATTATCGCAACTGGGAAATCGTCAAGGAATACGGCCTCGCGCGCCGGGCCAAGGCGATGCTGGAAAACCAGACGGGGGTGCGCCGCATCGCGCAACTCTCCAAACGGTCCGAGGCCGCTGAATAGGCCTCAGATCCAGTCGAGGCTCACGCGGTCGGGGTCGTATTTCGCGGCGAATCCCTCGCGCAGGGCGCGATATCGCGGCCGCAACTCGCGGAACTTGCGTTCATGCGTCTCGGCCACAAGAACCCGCACCTTCTCGAAAAGTCCGCCCCGATCCATCGCCTCAAGGATGTCCAGTTCGGCCCCTTCGATATCCATCTTCACGAAGGCAATCTCAGCCCGAGACTTCATCTCCGCTGCAAGGAAGGCGGGAAAATCGACCAGCGGCACGTCGATGCCCTGATCCTCGTCGATTTGCCGCCCGCCGCTCAGGATGGTGCTCTTCACCGATGCACCTTCGGGATTGGTCTCGAAATTCGCGGCCCGCATCAGGCGCACCGTGCCGCCGCCCACCCCCACGGCGGCATTAACCAGCCGTACGTTCGGACGGTCGGCAAACCGCTCCGTCAGCTTGGAAAAGGCCCAGGGGTCCGGCTCGAAGGCAATCACATCCGCCCCGCTGCGGGAAAGAACCTCGGTCACCACGCCCATGTTCGCGCCCAGATCGACGGCCAGATCACCGGGCCGCAGCATCGCCGCCACCCCGGCCAGAAAGCCCTCGGCCCGCGCCTTGCGCATGTTGCGCTTGTGCCGCCGGATCAGGACCTCGGCCTTCAGTTCGGCCTTGGATTTCCCGGCCTCCGCCGCTGGCTCGGCCTCGTCGATACTCGCATCGTCCTCACCCGGCAGCATGGCTATTCCTCAAGTGCCTTGGTCGGATCGACACCCTCCACCTCGCACATCCGCGCGGCATAGCTGTTGGGCAGCGGCGGATTCCGGCGCCACCACGGTTTCGTGCCGTTGGTGTAAAGATGGACCGAAAGGGTGTTTTCGGTGAAATGCCCCTCCACCCGCCCATAGGGGTCGTAGAAGACATCGTTCAACTGGAAGGGCACCGGATACAGGTAATCCGGCGTCAGCGCCTTCTCGTAATCGCCCGTCTGCTGCGCGAACCATGTGAAGGCCTGCGGGCCGAATGCCGTGCGCTCGGCATTGTAGATCCGCACCGCCTGCGGCAGCGACGTATCCTGCTTCTCCAGCTTCTTGCGCTGCTGCTTGTTGAACCAAGCCGGCGCGTCGGGGAGGTTCTCATAGTAATCCAGCAGCCGGTCGATCAACTCGCCCTTCGGCGGGATATAGACCACCCCGCAATTCAGCGCGCCGCGAAAGCCGTGCCCGGCAAAGATGTTCTGTATCTCGTCCGGAAAGGGCTTGTGGCAATAGGCATCGCAATCGATCCAGACGGCGTCGATGGCCTTGATCATCTTGTAGCGGAACACGTTCGACAGAAAGGATTCCGAAGTCTGCGACACGATCCCCATGTCGATCGACATGATCTCGCTGGCCTTCCGAACCTCCACGCCCTCGGGGACATTCGTCACCTCGTCGGTGCAGTACAGGATCGTCGGATGCCCCTGCCGCACATGCGACAGCAGGCAGATCTGGTTCAGATAATGCAGCCGCGTCCCGATCCAGAGGGACGCGACGGGGCGGCGCTGGGGTACTGACATCATGCCTCACACTTGCCCGACGCGGGCTTCTTCTGCTTTTGGCGGCAGATTGCCCGAAAGCCGGCCGCGCTGTCCATCCTTTCCCCGCAAACCCCGCGCTTGACCTCAGGGTGTGGACATGGCGACACGCCCATACCCCCGCGTCAGGACAGGATCGAACCCATATTGCGGGCCGTGCCACCCCTCCTTCCGCAGCGCCTCTTCGACGGCGGGAAGCGCATCGGACCAGCGCTCCATCCAGCGACCGGTCAGGAAAAGCTGCTCCGGCAGGGGGGCAAGCCGGGGCAGGGCGGCGCACAGCACCTCGGGCGCAAGCCCCGCATCGGCAAGGATCACCGCCACCGGCCGCTCGGCCGCCACCCGCGCCACCACATCCCCCTGCGTATTGGCCTGCGGCAATACCAGCCTATCCCCCGGCGCAACCTCGTTCCTCGCGCAGATGCGCTGCATGACGTCGCGAAGGCCCGGATCATCCTCGTCCATCACAAGACGCAGATCCCCCCGCAGACGATGCAGATGGATGCCCAGAAACCCGCATCCTGCCCCCATCAGCAGGACCGTCCCACCCTTGGGCAGGACCGACGGCATCCGCCGCGCGATCCCGCGCTCGAACTTGCCCGCCGCGATGACCTGAAGCGCAGGCCCCGTGAAGACCCTCCCGTCCAGCGGCAATTCGAGCCCGTGATTGGCGACCCAGTCGCAGCCCGCCTCGTCCTCCGCCCGGATCGGGGTCGCGACATAGCTGCCCAGCGGCACCACCGGCGGTTTCGGTTCGGCGGGCGCGGCCTTCCTTTCGGCCTTGGCCTTGGCGTTGCGGCGCTTTTCCAGATCCGACATCAGCGCGGCGATCTTCTCCTTGTCGCGCGCCTGCGGCGGCTTGGCGGTGATCTCGGTGATGGGAATGGCCGAAGCCTTGGCCAGATCGGCGACAAGCTGGTGATAGGCCTCGGTCTGCTTCAATTCGGCCAGACGCGCCTCGGCGCGGTCCACCGCGGCATGGTGCAGCCGGTTCAGCACAGGGTCCTGCAGCAGTTGCGCCATGAGGGCATTGCGCCGGTCGGTATAGCGCAGCATCGTGTCGTCGCGCACCTCGTTGCGGTCCTGCAGCGCCCAGTAATCCGAATTGTACTTGTCCTTCTTGTTGTTCACATTGCCGCGCATCTTGCGGATCGCATAGCTGTCGACCGACTTCACGGCATAGTGGTTCAACTGCACCCAGTCATAGCCCACCGTCCGCGTGATCGACCGCCAGCCGCGGAACTTGAAGTAATCCTCCATCTCCCGCCCCGATCCGTTCAGCCATTTCACGCTGTCTGGAAAAGGCGTGTCGATATGGCGGTTCTTCATCTTGGGGCGATGGATGCCCAGCTTCCAGTAATCCGGATCGAAGGTGAACAGCGTCTTCACCCCCCACCCCTTGTTCCATGTTGGCGGGGCGGCCATCAGATACTGTTCGGTCACCGGGGCGCGCGACCAGTCGACGACGCCGCCCGAGCCGAAGATGCGCCACGTTACCACGATCCCGTTCGCATCCTGCGCTTTCGCGGCTGTGATCAGGTCGTCCAGCGTGCCATCGCCGTGGCGGATCGAAAGGAATTCATCCGCGTCGAAGACCATCACCCAATCCGACTTGCCGACGACGGGTTCTTCCTGCGCGTGGTTCAGCGCGCTGGGCTGCGGCCGCAGCCCCTCCGGAATCACGTTGCGGCGATGATGGGCAAGACCAAGCTCTTCAAGACGGATCAGCATGTCATCGGTGCCGTCCGAGCAATCATTGGTATAGACGACCAGGTCGGTGAACCCCACCGCAAGGTGATGGGCGACCCATTCGATGACAAAGGGCCCCTCGTCCTTCATCATTGACACGGCGGTGACCTGACCATGCGGGCTGTCATGCCGCTTCAGCGGAAAGGGAACGCTGCCCCACAGGTCGGATGCGCCACGGGGCCGTTTCGCCTTGCGTTCCGCCTTCATCTTTCACCCTGCAACAAGCGAACCCTCTGCCCTGATGCCTCTTTGCCGCAGGCCCCGTCAAGCGTCCAGCGTGGGGCCGGGGCGACTGGACCCCGCCGTGTCACGACTCTAGCATTTCCAGCGTAGCGGGTATGAGAGGGTATGGTGTCGAACTTCAACAAATCCGTCCAGCGCCGCGTGACCGAGTTGCTCTCGGGCGCGCCGACGAACCAGAACCTGAACATGAGCCTGCGCCATCTGGCCAAATGGCGTGCGCAGGTGCTTGACTCGATCCTGACGGAACGGTCGGGGGACCGGGTCCTGTCCGGTCCGTTCAAGGGTATGCATTACCCCAACCGCACCGCCGAGGGCGCGCGCAACCCGCGCATGATCGGCTGCTATGAATCCTGTCTCGCCCCGGTGATCGAAGAGGTCATCGCCGCTGGCTATGACCGCATCCTCGATATCGGCTGCGCCGAAGGGTATTATGCCGTAGGCCTCGCCCTGCGCATGCCCAAGGCGCGCATATTGGCGCGCGACACCACGGAAAAGGCGCGTGATGCCTGTGCCGAACTGGCGGCCCTGAACGGGGTAGGGGACCGCATCCTCGTCGGGGGCGAAGTCGCGCCCGAGGAATTCGCCTCGCTCATCCAAGGGCGCACGATGATCCTGTGCGACATCGAGGGGGCGGAAGGCTATCTCCTCGACCCAGAACAGTCGCCAGCGCTGCGCGAGGCCGACATCCTTGTCGAGGTGCATGAGGGCATGCGCCCGGGCCTTCTCTCCCAGATCAAGGCGCGCTTCGAAGGCAGCCATAACATCCGCCAGATCGAACGCCGTATCGATGATACCGGCCTGCCGGACTGGGCCGAAAGCCTTGGCGATCTCGACCGCCTGCTTCTCCTGTGGGAATGGCGCTCGACGCCAACGCCATGGCTCTGGATGCAGCGGAAGGCACGGTCATGACCGGGCCGTCGCGCAATGCCGCCATCTGGTTCGCCCCCGACGGCTATGATCCGGCCAAGGGCGTGAACGGGCGGCGCATGGCGGGCGACAGTTTCCTGCGCGGCTGGCTCCGCCATGCGCAGGTCGCGGAATGGCTGGCCCTGACCCACGGGCCGGGGGACGAGGCCGCCTTCCGCGCCCTTGTCGCCGAAACGCGCCCCGGCGATCCCGTCCGAGTTGCGAGGCTCGAGGATGCGCGCGCCATCGCCCCGGTCGGAACCATGTTCTTCTCCGGCCCCAACTTCGCCGCCGAAAGCTGGCGCCGTGCCCTCTGGGGCCCCACCGCCTATGCGATCTGCGGCATCACGCATACGATGTCGACCAAAGCCGTGATGGAAGGCGTCTGGCACCTGCGCACCTCCCCGCAGGAGGCATGGGATGCCGTGATCTGTACCTCGCGCGCCGTCCGCGCCGCGCTGGGCCTGCAATTGGACCTGATCGACGACTTCCTTCAATCCCGCTTCCGGGCGCCGCCGCCCCCGCGCCCGCAACTCCCGGTCATCCCACTCGGTGTCGATGCTGATGCCTTTCGTCCCAACCCTGCGGCGGGGCGCGACCTTCGGGCGGAACTGGGGATCGATCCCGCCGATTGCATCGCCCTGATCGTCGCCCGCCTCACACCGCACGAGAAATTCGATCCCCTGCCGGTCTACCTTGCCATGCAACGGGCCCAGTCCGGTGCTGACAGGCGGCTGCACCTTGTTCTGTACGGCGATTTTCCCGATGACTACAGCCGCCGGACCTTCCTTGAGACGGCACCCGCCTTGATGCCGGATGTCCGCCTTCACCATCTGCCGCATCAGGATGCCACCCGCCGCCTCGCGGCCCTGTCCGCCGCCGACATGTTCCTGTTTCCCATCGACAATCTTCAGGAAAGCTTCGGCATCGCGCCGGTCGAGGCGATGGCGGCGGGCCTTCCTGTCATCGCGTCGGATTGGGATGGAATCCGCGACACTGTCGATCCTTCGGCGGGTTTCCTGATCCCAACGCTGGGTGCCCGGCCCGAACACGTAACGGCAACCGGACTTCGCTATCAGGGCGGCACCGACAGCTATATCCAGTATCTCTCCCAGATATCGGCGGTGACCCAAGTCGACGTGGGGCGCATGGCCGAGGCCATCCGCAGTCTGCTGGACCAGCCCGATCTGGCAAGATCCCTTGGCAAATCGGGGCAGGCGCGGGTGCGGTCACACTTCGACTGGTCGGTCGTGGTTCCCCGGATGCAGGACCTCTTCGCCGAACTCGACGCCATCCGCCGCAGCGCCGATCCCGCCCGTTTTCCACCGCACCACCCGGCCCGTCTTCCCGTCGCCCCCTCGCCGATGCTTCTATTCGCGGACTTTCCGACCGGGCAACTTGGCACGGCCGAACAGTTCCGCTGGACCGGGGCGAACCCCCGTCCTGTAGAAGCCACCATGGCCCTGCGCAACTATGCCGCGACACGGCGCATCTTCGAACCGATTGAAATCATAGCCCGTGTGGGCGCGGCGCTGGCCGAAATGGGAACCGCCGAGGCCGCGGAAATCGCAGCACTCACCGCTATTTCCCCGCGCAGGGTGGAACGGTGCCTGCTATGGCTGATGAAATACGACTATGCCGAAAGGATACCCACATGACCAGGACGATCCTCATCACCGGAGCGGGCAGCGGCATCGGCCGCTCCACCGCGCGGGCCTTCCTGCGCGAGGGGTGGCAGGTCGCCGTGATGGGGCGGCGGCGGGACGCGCTGGAAGAGACCGTGGCTGACCACGAGGCGCTGGTCCTGACCGGAGATGTCGGCGTGCCGGAGGATGTGGATCACGCGATGGCCCGCATCGCGTCAAGCTGGGGGCGGCTTGACGTGCTGTTCAACAATGCAGGCATTTCCCTGCCTGCCGCGCCCATCGATGAAATCCCTGTCGAGGATTGGCTGCGCCTCTGCCAGGTTAACATCACTGGTATGTTTCTTTGCGGCCGCGCGGCCTTTGGTCTGATGCGGCGCCAGTCGCCGCAGGGCGGGCGGATCATCAACAACGGTTCCATCTCGGCCCATGCGCCAAGGCCGGGATCGGCCCCTTACACCACATCGAAACATGCCGTGACAGGGTTGACCAAGACCCTCGCCCTGGATGGCCGCAAGTTCGACATAGCCTGCGGGCAGATCGACATCGGCAACGCGCTTACGGACATGGCCGCCGCCTTCCAGAAGGGGGTACCGCAGGCCAATGGCGATATCCGGGTGGAGCCGGTCATGGATGTGGCGCATGTCGCCGACGCGGTGCTTCACATGGCGGGATTGCCCCTGTCGGTGAACATCCCGTTCCTGACCATCATGGCGCGCGACATGCCCTTCGTCGGGCGGGGCTGATCAGGCCTCGCGGCAGAACATGTCATAGACCAGCGCGATGGTGCGGCTGACCTTGGGGTCCTGAATCGAGTAGTAGATCGCCTTGCCTTCGCGGCGGCAAGCCACAAGGCCTTCAAGCCGCAGGCGCGCCAGTTGCTGGCTGACGGCTGCCTGACGCGAGTCGAGCAGGCGTTCAAGTTCCGTCACCGATTTCTCGCCCGATGACAGGTGGCACAGGATCATAAGCCGCCCTTCATGTGAAAGGGCCTTGAGGAAACCCGCAGCTGCCGTTGCGCGGACCATCATCTCGTCCACGGCCAATTCGGCGCAACCATCCTTGCCCTCAGAGGCCTCGACCACTTCGCGTGGCACATGCATCTGCATTTGCGGCTCCATCTCCATAGCGGCACCTTACCACAGGCCGGAATGGACTGCGAGGCAAGCCATGTCGCAGTAACACCCCGTCCCAGCACTCGCTAAATGGGGCTTGTTGCGCGGGATTAAAGTGCGGGGCTGTCAAGAAATCGGGATAAAAGCGGTCATTCATGCGCTTTTCCTGCGTCTCACGGACGCGGTTGCCGAAAAAGAGGGCATTGCCGGGGATGCACCGGTCACAGCGCTGCGCTAGCCTGCGGGGCGACTCAACCGGGAAATCCCAACATGTCCAGCCCACTGACCGCCTTCACCGCCCCCGGCCGCTTCTGGCGCGGCAACCTCCACACCCATTCCACCCGCTCCGACGGGGTGTTGTCACCCGATGAGGTCTGCCGACGCTATCGGGCGGAGGGCTATGATTTCCTCGCGTTGACGGACCATTTCGTGGGGATGTGGGGCTATCCGATTGTGGATACGGTGCCCTTCCGGACTGCGGGTTTCACGACGATCCTCGGTGCGGAACTGCATTCCGGGGCGATGGCAAATGGCGAGTTGTGGCATATCCTCGCCGTCGGCCTGCCACCAGATTTCGCGCCCTCCAACAGCCCGGATTTCGTGCCGCGCAAGGATCAGGAAACGGCGGCGGAGATCGCCGCGCGGGCGGTGGCGGCTGGGGCCTTCGTGGCGATTGCCCATCCACAATGGTCCGGGTTGACCTTGGCGGATGCGCGCACCGTGACAGCGGCCCATGCGGTGGAAATCTACAACCACGGTTGCGCCACCGGTTGCGACCGGGCGGACGGGTTCGCCATTGCGGACCTGCTGCTGACCGAGGGGCGCAAGCTGACGATGATCGCGACGGATGACGCGCATTTCAGCGAGCCTGACCATTTCGGCGGCTGGGTGATGGTGAAGGCCGAGGCGAACGAGCCGGGGGCGCTGCTGGCGGCGCTGAAGCGGGGGGATTTCTATTCCAGCCAAGGGCCGGAGCTGCGGGATGTTCGGGTGGAGGGGGACAAGGTGGTGGTGGAGAGTTCCGCCGTGTCTTCGGTCATCGTGCAGGGCTGGGGGACGGGGGCGAAAGGCGTGCACGGGCATTCCATGACGCGGACCGAGGTGCCCTTGGCGCGGCTTCTGAACAGCCCGTGGTTGCGGGTGACGGTGATCGACGCTGCGGGGCGGCGGGCATGGTCGAACCCGTTCTGGCGCGAGGTGGACGCTGGTAACCCGAGGGTCTGACGGCGCACCGGGGGGCTTTGCGCCCCCCGGACCCCCCGCAAGATATTTGAGAACGGATGAAGGGGCAGAAGGGCCTTTTCATCCGTTCTTCAAATATCCTCGGGGGGGTGAATTGGCCGAAGGCCAAGAGGGGGACAGAAAGCCCCCCTTTCTGTTTCAGTTGCCCAGAATGCCGGGAAGGCGCAGGTCCATGGCGCGGGCGTGGTCGAGCGCGATGTCATAGCCTGCATCGGCGTGGCGCATGACGCCCGTGGCGGGGTCGTTCCAGAGGACGTTGTTCAGGCGGCGTGCCGCGTCCTCGGTGCCGTCGGCGACGATGACCATGCCGGAATGCTGCGAGAAGCCCATGCCGACGCCGCCGCCGTGATGCAGCGAGACCCAGGTCGCGCCTGACGCTGTGTTCAGCAGCGCGTTGAGGAGCGGCCAGTCGGAAACTGCGTCGGAGCCGTCCTTCATCGCCTCGGTTTCCCTGTTCGGCGAGGCGACGGAGCCAGAATCGAGATGGTCGCGCCCGATGACGACGGGGGCTTTCAACTCGCCCGACTTCACCATGTCGTTGAACATCAGCCCCGCGCGGTGGCGGTCGCCCAGCCCGATCCAGCAGATGCGAGCCGGAAGTCCCTGAAAGGCGATGCGTTCCTGCGCCATGTCGAGCCAGCGGTGGAGGTGGTGGTTGTCGGGGAAGAGGCGCTTCATCGCGGCGTCGGTGGCGTGGATGTCCGCCGGGTCGCCCGAGAGCGCGCACCAGCGGAAGGGGCCGATGCCACGGCAGAAGAGGGGGCGGATATAGGCGGGAACGAAGCCGGGGAAGGCGAAGGCGTTCTCCAGCCCCTCATCCTGTGCGACCTGGCGGATGTTGTTGCCGTAGTCGAGCGTCGGGACGCCTGCATTCCAGAAATCGACCATCGCGGCGACATGGGCGCGCATGGAGGCGCGGGCGGCTTTTTCGACCTCTTTCGGGGCGGTTTCCTGCTTGGCGCGCCATTCGGCGACGGTCCAGCCTGCGGGGCAGTAGCCGTGCAGGGGATCATGGGCGGAGGTCTGGTCGGTGACGATGTCGGGGCGCGGGCCGCCCTGTTTCATGCGTTTGACCAGTTCGGGGAAGATTTCGGCGGCGTTGCCGAGGAGGCCTACGGATTTGGCTTCGCCCTTGGCCGTCCAGTCGGCGATGAGGGCGAGGGCTTCGTCGAGCGTCTTGGCCTTGGCGTCGAGGTAGCGGGTGCGGATGCGGAAATCGATGCGGGTTTCGTCGATCTCTACCGCCAGACAGCAGGCACCCGCCATGACGGCGGCGAGGGGCTGTGCACCGCCCATGCCGCCCAGACCGCCCGTCAGGATCCAGCGGCCGGTCAGGTTGCCGT
>Ga0075157_10001700_pt1 | contig 13525 bp, 7 predicted proteins | sample JI81BgreenDNA_FD_70967 | JGI IMG/M metagenome (GOLD analysis project Ga0075157, IMG submission 70967) | Wastewater effluent complex algal communities from Wisconsin, to seasonally profile nutrient transformation and Carbon sequestration -... | ecosystem: Engineered > WWTP > Effluent > Algae...
GCTTCCTGTAGCTTATTTTGCGCCATATAAGCTTCTATCTGTACTTCATATACCTTCACTTTGTCCAGTAGCGTTTTGGCACAGCTTTCCACGACTGATGCCAATTTTTCCATCCGGTCAAAGTCACCGCTTAGATATGCCACCTCTGCTGCTTCGGTATGCAGCGCTAATGTTAGTTCGTATTGATTCTGCCAACTATTTACTGCCAGTAATTCTCTGCCAATATTGAAATATTCAACCGCAGCAGCATAGGCAGTAGCAGCTTTAGCTTTCTTTCCGGCAACCAGATTTAACCGTGCTAATTGCTCCCTATCTAGCTCGTGGGTAATTAGATTTACTCCCACATTCAAGTGGTTGACAATATCAAACATTCTTTCTTCTCGATCGGCTTCGCGCGTATTCTTTAACAGCAGTTGACCGATTTTTAAGTGAGTAGAGCGCTTTTGGTCTTCAGGAATGAGGGAATAGGCTGCTTGTTGGACGCGATCGTGGAAAAATTTGTATTTAACTAATTGGTCATTGTTAATTGGTAATTCCTCGGATTCTTCTCCAGTGATGGATTTTGATAAACTGTTACCACATTCTTGATAAAATTTATAAACATCGCTAACTGGTAAAATCAACCCTTCTTGCAATGCTTTCCACAAAGCTGTTGCTGTTTCTGTTGGTGAATTTTCATCAACAATTGCTAATGTAGCCAAATCGAAATGATTGCCAATACAAGCAGCTAACTTTAAAACTTCCTGTGTCCGGGCTGGCAGCTTTCGCAACTGAAGTGCCATGAATTCTAGTACATCATCCGTTAGAGCCAAGGTTCGGACTATAGCAATATCGCACTGCCAATACCGAGCGGCAAAATTAAATTCAATTATCCCATCTTCATGCAAAGATTTGAGGAATTGTGTGCTAAAAAATGGATTGCCTTTGGTTTTCTGATAAACAAGTTCTGTCAAAGGCTGAGCCAACGCTGTAGAACAAGCTAAGGTATCGGCAATCAGACAATTCAAATGGAAGCGCTCCAGCGGATCTAGAGTAATGGTGTTTACCGTAGCTCCGGTTGTTTGAATGTCGGCTAATGTCACCATCAAAGGGTGTGCAGGAAAAACTTCGTTATCTCGATACGCTCCAATTAAAAAGAGATAGCGCCGTGAGCGATCGCTCGTCAGGAGTTGAATCAACTTCAATGAGGCTGAGTCTACCCATTGCAAGTCGTCTAAGAAAATAACGAGGGGATGTTCTTTAGTGGCGAAGATAGAGATGAAATTCTCGAATAACCGATTGAAGCGATTTTGGGCGGCACTGGCGACGAGTTCTGGTGCCGGGGGTGGCGAGCCAATAATCCGCTCTAGTTCGGGAATTACCTCAACGATTACCTGAGCATTTTCGCCCAATGCTGCCAGGATTTGAGTCTTCCACTCCTCAACTTTAGCATCGCTTTCCGAGAGCAATTGTCCCATTAAATCGCGAAAAGCTTGTACAAAAGCTGAGAAGGGCTGGCTGCGCGCAAATTGGTCGAATTTGCCTTTGATGAAGTAGCCACGCTGTCTCACAATTGGTTTGTGAACTTCGTTGACAACAGCGGTTTTACCAATGCCGGAGAAACCGGCAACGAGCATCATTTCGGTGCTGCCGCCACTCACGCGCTCGAAGGCCGATAGCAGGGAGAATACTTCGGTTTCTCTACCGTATAATTTTTCTGGGATGATGAAGCGATCGCACAAATCTCGCTCCCCTATTTTAAAGTTAGTTAACCTCCCTGTCTCTTTCCACTGGAATAAACAAATTTCCAAATCAAACTTGAGTCCTAGGGCGCTTTGATAGCGAGCTTCAGCATTCTTCGCCATCAGTTTGCTGACAATCTCCGACAGCACCAATGGAACGCTCTGGTTTAAACTTGAGGCTGGGAGGGGCTGTTTGGCGAGGTGGCAGTGTACCAAATCCATTGGATCGTCTGTTTGGAATGGTAACTTTCCTGTTAATAATTCGTAGAATGTGACTCCCAGCGAGTAAAAATCTGTGCGGTAATCAATGCCTCGGTTCATCCGCCCAGTTTGTTCGGGAGAAATGTAAGGTAAAGTGCCCTCAAGCACGTTGGGATTTTGAATTTCTTGGGTTTCGCGCGGTAGTAGGGAAGCGATGCTGAAGTCAATCAGCTTGACTTGTTTGCTGGTGGGGTTAATGAGAATGTTGGCAGGTTTGAGGTCTTTATGGATGACGTGGTGGCGATAAAGTCCGTCGAGGGAGTTGGCAATTTGAATCGCAATAGGCAGAAACTCGCTCACGGGCAAGCCTTCTAGGGGTTCGTTGCTCTCAGATGCTAGATTAGCCAGGTAGCTACATAAGGAAATTCCGCCAAAGTCTTCCATCACCAGAGCATAGTGGTTGTGGTAAGTCTCTAGGCTGTATGCCTTGACACTGCCAGGGATATCTAAGTTTTTAGCAATGACGTACTGGTTGCGGAAGTGAACCAGTTCGTTGAAGCGGGGAAAGTCATTTCGCAGCAGCTTGATCGCTACGGGCAGCCGATCTGAAGACCGACAACCGCGATAAACTAGAGTTCGATTGCCTGCGTATATTTGCTCGTTAATGTGATATCCTAGAACAAGATTTTTTATGCTAGCCATTTCTACGTATTCCTACTTCTTTCAAGTCGGAAGCTTCTTAGAGTTACTTTCTACTATTTTCCCTCTATCTGCCTTGCTATTCATTAATTACATTTTTCTTAACATATTTTGGAAATTCCAATTATGAAAGAGGGATTTTAAAAACTCGACTTAATATTTTATGTAAGAGCTGTTGATACTTGAGTTGAGACTAAGTAGAAAAGGACTTAGCTAAGGCTTATGGAACAACCGCAGTTCATGGAAGAGGAACTTAAGACGCTAATCAGGTACTTAAGAGTGTTTTTGAAACCGATGCTTGAAGGCGATCGCCTAGAAAATCTAATGTCTAGTTTACATCATAATTTAATGTCATCATTACAATTCGGGCGGCTCAGGGTTTAAAGCCGGAAGCAGAGGAAATCGAGTTTCTGCGTCAGATTGCGGAGCACTTGGGAGTCGCCCGCGAGCAAGCTGAATTATTTGCCCAGATGCCACAACAAGCTGCCCAACTCTCAGAAGTAAATCAGGTATTAAATGCCAAAGTTCAGAAGCGGAAAATGACATCGGCAGTCGGCTAAGTTGTTTTACTTAGGAATGAGAATTAAATAACTTCCACTCTTGAAAGTGGGATGGGCTCTTATAGCCCGTCCACTCATGACGGGCTTTCAGGCCCATCCCACAATAACAATTAAAATTGTAAGTTATTTAATTCGCGACCCTTATATGGCTACGCAAACGGACGATGCCGACGCTTTCCGATCTCGGTTTTCATTTCGGTGAGCTAAAAAACCCGGTTTCTGAGCGTCGCAGTGCGTCCCTGTCGGGGCAGAAACCTCTCATCAAGAGGGTTTCTGAGCTTTTGCGTATCATCCTGTCTCTTTTTGCGGAACAGAAATCCTGCTGGTTCTCGAAAGACGTAAACTTGAGGCTCGATCGACCTATAATAATGAGAATTGTTATCATTCGCAAATCAGCAATTCTCATGCAAGCGAACTCAGAAGCCACGCCGCCCCAAATTGATTTAGCTTTAATCGGCGCTGGGCCCCACGCCCTGACTCTTACTGCACACATATTAAAAAAACGCAAGAGCCTCCGGGATAAAATTTTAGCATTCGATCCGAGCGGCGAATGGCTGACTCAGTGGCGGAGGCAATTTGCAGCTTTAGAAATTGGGCATTTACGATCGCCCGCAGTGCACCACCCCGATCCCAACCCTTACGAATTGCGGAGGTTTGCCGAAAATCGCTCCTCGGAATTGTTTCCCCCCTACGATTTGCCCGGAAGTCGGTTATTTGAGGAATTTTGCGGCGACACAATTAAACGGTGGCAATTGGGCGATCGAGTTATCAAAGCAAAAGTAACCCGCATTCAGCCGAAATCCGGCCGTTTCCACCTGTGGTTTGAAGACGGAAAAAGTGCGATCGCCCGCCGAGTAATCGTCGCCGCCGGCAGTGGAAAACCGCATTTACCAGCGTGGGCAAATCAAATTCAAACACAGCATCCCCCCGAAAGAATTCGCCACTCCCATCAAGTAGATTTGCGAAATTTGCAATTGCATGGAGAACAAATATTAATTGTCGGCGGCGGACTAACCAGCGGACATTTAGCAGTAGGAGCAATTGCCAGAGGAGCCAAAGTCCTGTTAATGACTAGGCGCTATTTCCAAGAAAAACTATTTGATGCCGAACCCGGTTGGTTGGGGCCAAAATACCTCAAAGGATTCGCCGCCGAACCAGATTGCCATTCGCGTTGGGAAACCATTCAACAAGCCCGCAACGGTGGCTCGATGACACCGGAAATTATGACACAGTTGCGGAGGCTCTCCCACAGCGAACAACTGACATTTCACGAACAGTGCGAAGTTGTTGGCGTTCGGTGGGAAAATAACAGATGGACTGTTGATTGCAGCGGTGGGGAGACGTTATTTGTCGATCGAATTTGGCTAGCAACCGGCACCAAACTAGACATTGCAGCCGAACCAATGTTCAAAGAAATGCTAGAAACGCATCCCATTGAAATAGTTAAAGGTTTGCCAGTCTTAGACAAACACCTGCGTTGGCCCGGATGCGAATTATTTTTGACTGGTGGTTTAGCGGCGCTGCAAGTGGGGCCAGTCGCCAGAAACCTTTCTGGGGCGAGAATGGCGTGCGATCGCATTGTACCGGCGATCGTCAAATCCAGCATTGCACTCTCGCCCGCAATAATTAGTTAGCAGTCATTAGTTCTCAGTGAGTAGTCATCAGTTATTAGTTAAGTTGTGGTACATTTAAATTACATATTTCCCTCGACCTGGGAGCAACGGTCAACACCTTGTTATATTATTTATTGACACACAATTTTAGGGCCGAGTGAGTTGATTAGCAAATTACTTTTTAATTGTGCGCTAAGCATATAAAATTCAAAAAATCCTACTACAAACATTGGATTTCTTTACTGATTCCAATACCTGCGCCAGTGAAACAAATTCTCCCATAAATTCCGCGAAAAAGTATTTCTGCCCAAGCGCTGCGACTCCCAAACAGCAGCAGTTTGACCGCTAATTTCCGAAAAACTAGACCAAATATAAGGAAGTTGGGCGATCGCCTCAACCTTCATCCCGTGACGCACAGCCAAAGCGATCGCGTGAATCAACTCAGCAGCTTGCGGCCCCACAATACTCGCTCCCAACATCTCCCCGTTGCGACGCCCGACAATCTTACAAAAACCAGTTGTATCCCCGGACATTTGAGCTCTTTCAACATTCTTGAAATATTCCCGACAAACAATTAGATCATCTCCAAAACGGCGCCTTGCTTGCGCTTCAGTCAAGCCAACCCTCGCCAATTGCGGGTCAGAAAAAATCGCCCAAGGAATCCCGCGATAATCTATTTGAAACATTGGCAAAAACAAAGCATTTTTCACAGCAACCGCAGCTTCGTAATTAGCGATGTGAGGGAACGGATAACCCCCAGCAACATCGCCGATCCCGTAAATTCGGTGATTAGTTGTTTGCAGCTTTTCATTTAAAATCACCCCCCGATCGCTGAATTTAACCTTAGCCGCTTCGAGATTTAACGAAGAAAAATTGTGTCCTCTACCCGCAGCCAGAAAAATCTCCTCAGCTTCGATCGCCCTTGGCCCAGCTTGAATCCACTTTTTACCATCAATCACCCTAGCTTGAGTCACCTCAGTAGCAGTCAGAATCCGCACTCCCTCAGCTTCCATTCCAGCTTGCACCAAACCAGCAGCCTCCCGGTCTTCTTTAGCCAAAATGTGCGAACTTTTCACCACCAAAGTGACAGCAACCCCCAAGCGAGCAAAAGTTTGAGCCACTTCGACACCGCTGGGATCTGCGCCGATTACAGCCAAACTTTTAGGCAACTGGGGAAGTTTTGCTAATTCCCCAACAGTTTCCGAAGTAAAAAAGCCAGCAGACGAAAGTCCTTCAATATTGGGAATCGCCGGCAGAGTTGGACAAGCTAGCAAATAACAGAGCGATCGCAATTTTCGCCCGCCCACAACAAAAGCCAAATCCGGTTTCGCCACAAACTCGCCGCTGCCAAAAATAACATCAACCCCGCGAGTAGCCAAAAGGCCGAGAGAATCAATTTCTGACAAATTAGAAACAACATCATCTGCCCACTTTAGAACCCCGTCAAAGCGCAATTTGAGTGGCATAGAGGAATTCGCGACTTCCCAGCGAACTCCCAACTGCTGGCGGCTGATCTGCTGAGCAAAACGAGCAGCCTCCCTCAAAGTTTGGCTGTATCTCAAACCAAGGTCGATCGACTCTTTCCCCCCACTCGGCAAATCTTGGGAATTACTTAGCGGTTCCACCAAAGCAACGCGGGCCGGGAAATTAGTTGCAGTCAAAGCAGCATAACGTCCGGCCGGAGTTCCACCAATAATCACTAAATCATAGTCAAGCATAAATAAAGAAGTCAATCGATTTTAGATTTTAGATTTTAGATTTTAGATTTTAGAATTGAAGCATTGACCACGGATAAATACGTTCGGCAAGTTTCATCTGATACAGGTTTTTTATTTCGGGACGGATGAATCACGTGGCGGGTATCCTGGATGCGGGAATTGTCAGTAGTCATTAGTCATTAGTCAGTAGTCATTAGTTAGTAGTTTAGGGCGATCGGCGCGCGGGGTCAGAAACCCGGTTTCTGCCTAGATACTTCGCTGCAAAATCCAAGATTTATCAGAGAAACCGGGTTTCTTGGGTAGGTGCGCTCGAACGACCAATAAAATCGGTTTATCAACGGACAACTGACAACTGACTACTGACTAATGACTTCTTTAAGTCCAGCAATCAACCGCAGATTGTCCGCCCTTGAGCGCACAGCCACCCGAAAAAAGCGATCGCCCAACTCAGGAAAACTCAAACAATCCCGAATCAAAATCCGGTGTCGTTCCAACAGACTTTTTTGAATCGAAGAAACCGACATCGACGACTCAACCAACAAGAAATTAGCCGCCCCGGCAATTGGCTGCAAACCCGGCAAATTAGCCAAACCCTCAAATAGCTCTCGGCGAGCAACAGGCAGCCAATCCCAAGTTTGCTGCTCAAAAGCCGCATCTCGAACCACAGCAGCAGCAGCAGCAGCAGCCAAAGCATTCACAGGCCAAGGATCGCGCAGTAACTGCCAGCGGCGCAGAATATCGGGATGGGCGATCGCACAGCCCAACCGCAGTCCCGGCAGAGAATAGAATTTAGTGAGCGATCGTAAAATCACCAAATTCGGAAACTCCTCAACAGCATCGATCAAAGTTTCCTGCTCAGAAGGCGGTAGAAAGTCCATAAAGGCCTCATCCACCACCACCATACCTAACTGCTTCACATAAGGCAAAATCGCCTCCCTAGCAAACAGCAAACCCGTAGGATTGTGGGGGTTGTTCAGTAGCAAACCTCGTCGAGAGGGGGCATCGAGAGCCAGAGGAACTGGGATACGAAAAGAAGGGGAGACAAGGGAACCGTTAGAAACCGACAAATCATCCGTTACTAACCGGCTTCCTGCCCCAACGTCCAACGATTTCAGATCCAACTCAGATGTTGCACCATTTTCAATTACTTGTTTAGGAACAGGCAAGATGCCTGTTCCACCAGAAAATTCCTCTCTTGTGGAATGGGCAAGATGCCCATTCTTGACAATGGTGCAAGATTTAAGATCCAAAGGGCATTTGAGCACCTGCGCGCCGAAAGCCGAAAGAGCCCGCGAGTAATCGCCAAAAGCCGGAGTCACCAAATAAGTCCCCTCCAGCTTCGACAAATCCCAAGCCGCCCAAGTCAACAATTCCGCCGAACCATTCCCCGGCAAAATCCAATCCCGGTCAACATTCAAAGCCTCCCCCAAAGCAGTCCTGAGCTCCCCATAATCTGGGTCTGGGTAAGCCGTCAGACTGCTCAAGTGTGATTGAATTGCAGCCAGTGCCGACTCAGGAGGGCCCAAAGGACTGATACTCGCAGAAAAATCGACAATAGCAGAGGCAGGGCAGCCTGCCAGTGCGGCTGCCCAAGCTAAATTCCCACCGTGTAAAGGTCTAATCAAGACTCAGTTTGCCAGCTATTCTGCGTTTTTCGGCGGTGCAACTCTGTCCTTAAACAACTTCCCTGCGGAAAATGCAGGAACTCTGGTTGCCGGGATTTCCATCTTGTCTCCAGTTTTGGGATTGCGACCCTCGCGGGCCTTGCGTTCCCGCGACTCAAACGAGCCAAAACCGACCAGCGTCACCTTGTCGCCATCGGAGACAGCTTCCATGATTGCTTCCAGGGCCGCACTCAAAACAGCATCTGCCTGTTTTTTCGTCACGCTAGCCTTTTCCGCCACTGCATCAACCAATTCACCTTTGTTCATTGCGAAGTCCTTCTCGATTTGCAAAATTACGTTAAACAGAGTTAGTTCAACTATTAGCTGTGAGTTATCAACTGGATTGAGGTGTGGATTGGGAGGTTTGGGTGGTTCCCGATTGCTCCCGTCCGCTTCCCCGAATCACAACTCCTGCTGAATACCAATTACCCTAGGGTAATTGGTCAGAAAAGGAATTTTTGTTTCTAACTGCTGAAAACCCCACAGCATCTAATTTTCACTGCATTATTCTAAAGTCTTGCCGACCGTTATGGATCGGTGGAACCTTTAATTTATATGGAACTGGCTAATTTTTGTAATTAATCCCAAAATTTAGGTAAAAAAATACCACCTTGGAGACAAGATTTCTCGCCTCGGTGGATTTGCAATCTCAAAAAAATAGAAATAGAAGGAATAAAATGTAATTTGTCAAGGGCTAAAGGAAAACTTTTTTCCTTCTTCCTTCTTTCTTTCCCCTTTCTTTTCCCCGTGGGCCAGGACTGTTTCATTCTCCCGAAACCCGCCAGGGGTTGAAACCCCTGGCTAATAGCGAAAGTCGTCTGAAGACGACTGAAAGAGTGATTGATAGTCCTTTTGCATGGGACTAATGAGTTCTTTAGTCCTCTTTGAGAGGACTTTCGCTTTGAGGCAGGGGTTTCAACCCCTGTCGGACTGTCGGACTGTCGGACTGTCGGACTGTCGGACTCAGGGGAAAAAGCGTGGAAAGTTGAGAGCAATGCCTTCTTCCACCGCCAGGGACTGAAGTCCCTGTCTCATAGCTGAAGTCGGTTAAAACCGACTCAAATACTAATTTTTAGTCCTCTTTTAGAGGACTTTCGCTTTGAGGCAGGGGTTTCAACCCCTGTCGGACTGTCGGACTGTCGGACTGTCGGACTGTCGGACTCAGGGGAAAGAGCGTGGAAAGTTGACACCCATGTCTTCTTCCTTCGTTCCTACTGTCTCGGCTGGACGGGCTGACTGCGCTGCAACAGTTGGCGCGCGTCGGGACTGATGCTGTTTTGGTAGCCAAAGTTCGATCGATCGCTATCATCCAAAATCTGCGGCGTCAGCAATACAATCACTTCCGCCCGCTCGTTGGTCTTATCAGTGCTCCTGAACAGCGAACCGATAATCGGCAAATCTCCTAAAATCGGAATCTTCCTCGCTGTAACCCGGTCTTGGTCGCGGATAATCCCCGATAAAATCAAAGTCTGACCGTCCCGCAGGCGAATTAGCCCCGACTGCAAAGAGCGCTCAGTCAGCAGGGTGATACTGTTTTGTTCTCCTGCGCCTGTGCTCAGGGGTCTGTTCGGGCCGATCGCACTGACGATTGGGTTGACTCGCAGAGAGACAAAACCGTTATCGTCGATGCGATCGATCGCTACTCCCAACCGCAAACCTGCCTGGCCTTTTTCTGCCGTCACCGTTCTGGTAGTTTGACCTTCTGTTGTCTGCGATTCCGATCGAATGTTAGTAACCACTTCTTCGGTGATATTCACATTCGCCGTTTCCCCTTCTTGGACAACTAAAGTCGGGTCAGTCAGGATTTTGGCATTCTGGCTGGTAATACTTGCTTGCAAGTTAGACAGAAAACGTCTTGGATATTGGAACAAGGGGAACAAGCGGAAGTCTGCACTTCCTGAGCCGGTCGTCGATCCAGGAGTGTAATTCTCAATTCCAACTCGCGTGAGGTCATTAGTAATTGGGGCTGTCGGCTGGAGGAACACACCTTTGGCGGGGCCTTCGAGACCTTGACCTGTAAACGGCACTATACGCCGACCGTTCGCATCGTAGAAAGGAGTCCTGAATTCTTGGGGAATGTCTCGGTTCGGAATAATCGGCCGATTAGCTATGCCAGTAGTTACGGCGTCGCCACTGGGCGGATTGATGCCGCCAAAATTGACGATCGCCGCCCCGCCGTCATTGACAAAGAAACTGTCATTAATCCCGAAAGAGAAGCTGGTGTTAGTTTGGTTGTTTCCCGACAAGTTGATATCGATCACCTTGACGTTGACAGCGACTTGACGGCGGCGCAAATCTAGCTGTGTCAAGAAAGCCACAGCCATGTCCACTTTGCGCGGGTCGCCCACCAAAGTGATGGAATTGAGCCGAGAATCCGCCAGCACCGACAGTCCCCTCAGCAACAGCGGCCCCGTGCCTTCCCTAGCGCCGATCGCCTTAATGTCGGGTTCCCGAATTTCCACATCCCGCGCAGCATTTCCCTGGCCCACGCTTTGAATAGTCACGCGAGTAATCGGCAGTTGAGTTTCCGCGCCTTGAGCGCTCAAAAAGTTAGCTGCATCTGTAGAGCGAACTTGATTGAGCCGCAGAGTCCGAATGATAATATTGCGTGAATCGATCGGCAAGCTCGTCCCTACAAAAATCGTCCGCCCCTGGCGGTTAGCTTGCAGTCCGCTGAGCCGCAGCACGTAATTAAAGACATCTTGCACCGACTCATTTTCGATGTCCAAAGAAATCTTCGGCCCTTCATCTGACCCCGATACTCCTGGCTGACCAGGCACTGCGGGCTGGCCCGGTTGAGCAGGGGCCCCGCCGCCTGTAAAAGCAATGTTCAAGCCAGCAGCGCGGGCCAGCAGAGCCAAAACGTCCCGGACTGGGGCATCCCGCAGCACCAAGCGGGGGATGCGTTCTCCCGAACTCAGTTCAATATTTCCCACGCCGGGGGCGATGTTAGACACCGCGATATCTCCCAAGGGCGGAGCCACGGCCCGCGGCTGGAAAGGCGCAGCCTGATTGCTTTGGGATTGTATTTCGCTGGGGAGGGGCGGGCGATCGTTTCTGGTAACAGTAACTTGGGGATTTGGCAGCAGCACGCCTGGGTTTTGCGAGGTGCGGACTTGGGGAGCCGGCGGGGGAGCTGTTTGGCTCAGCGGCAGTCCCGGAGGGGGCGGGGGTGGAGTTTGGGCAGACTGTGCTGTGCCACCCTGTCCGGCAACGCTGAGGACGATGCTTTGGCCTTGTCCCGGAACAATTTGTCCGTTGGGAACTCCGTTGGTGCCGGCTACCACAACGCGGATGCTGTTAGCCTCTACCTGGCTGATTTCTACTGAAGAAATTCCCGGAGCTGGGTTATCTTGACGGAAGCTGTTGCCTTGTGGTAAGCGGAGCTGGGTGTTGATAATTGTGGCTTGGTAAGTATTGCCGTTATTGATGGCGAAAACTTGCGGGCGATCGCCCTTTTCTGTAGCCAGAACAATATTTACGCCATTATTACCTTGACTTACTTGCACTCCTGTTACCTGAGTCGGCAATGCCAAGACTGGGGCTTGGGCGATCAGAACTCCTGCAACGCTGCATAAGAGTCCTCCACTTAACCGTAGATGCTGTTTCACGTTCTCTCCTCCACTACAATTTGTTATTTGTTGTTCGCAGTCTTTTGTCGCTAGCTGCTAAACTGACTAAAATATTCTCGCTTCGAGCCTTTTTAAAGGAAGAAGTTATGCCCTTTTCGATGTTTAATTTTCGATTGGGAATAACAGATGACATAAGGGTTAGAAGCTATCCTACAGCAATCCTCGCATCATTTGTGGATTTCTTACTTCCTCCCCTTACAAATGGGAGGTTTGGGGTAGGGTAAAAAAAATACGACTCCTGCAAGGATTGCTATACAGTTCCATTACTTTTTGAAACTGGTATTAGAAGAAATTAGATTTTAGAGCCAATTTTTGATTGCCATCTAAAAAATATTTTTCTGACCTTCATACTTTTTTGACTTCTACCTTCAATCTTTCCATTTCAAACTTCTGCCTTCTGACTTCTTGTGAAATAGCGAGTTGGGAACAATAGCTAATATCTGCCAAATAATAGCTACTTAGCACCAGGACTCGGAGCCGGAGTTGGCGGTTTTTCTTCTTGCTTTAGCGGCAGCAGCGCGTGCAAGTCAAAAGCAGTTTTAATTTTAGTTGGCGGTTGCTCCACAGGAACTATTTTCCCTTTCAAAAAATCAACTTCAATTGGCTGATTTGATGCTAGCAATTCAGATTTCAAATTCCTAACTACCAACAGCGACTGCATCAACTCCAAGTTACGCATAAAATTGCGGGTTTGATCAAAAGTGCCTTCAAACTCTACCTTAAATTTTTTGCGTCTGAGCTTGCCAGCCAGGGACGCCCCGAAGGAGCTATCGGCCAGAATATCAGGGTCTGGAGCTCCCGGCGTGGCGGTTGCTGTTGCTGGCGGCATATCCGGCTCAAATTTGGTAATTTTAGCCTTGAGGTCATCTCCTTGCACGCCGGCGTTGATTCTATTAACGAGTTGGGTCATGTCAAGCAAAAGCGTGTTGGCGCTGGCGTCGCTGGCAAACATGGCCGTGACGTTGGCCCGGCGCTGTTTTGCTTCTTCTTGCTTGGCTTCTGCTTCTGCCTTTTTTTGAATTTGAGTTTGCAATTGCACTTGCGTTTGCTTGCTTTCGCTAAGTTTTTGCTTGAATTCGCCGCTTTTTTGGAATTCGGGAAGTACGAACTGGTAGCCGAGGCCGCCAGCAATCAGGAGCCCGAGAACCGCGATGCCGATTGCTTGGACTTGGGGTGTCAGCTTAATGCCGAATATTTCCTTAGCCCCTGTATCTTCTGCTTGTCCGCTAGAAATAAACTCTGCTGTCATGGTTTTTTCACTTCTCCTTTTTGTGGTTCTAGCACTCCTTTTTCTTGAAGTGTTTCTATCCGTATTGCGAGCCCGTCTGCTTGCTTGCTTCGCAGCTCGGGGAGCAACTCGGAGGCACCCGTCGGGCTGAGCGTCGTTTCAATTTTATATTCCACCACTGGTCGCAGTTTGGGAAGTTCTGCTGGTGCTGCGTTTTGGTTACGCACTTGTAATTGTGCGGGGTTGTTTTTTAATGTGGCCGCTATCAGTTTGGTATCGGTGTTAAGGAAGAAGGGAGAGCGCTGGACTAGCAACATAAAGTCGTTAACTTGAGCAAAGGTACTGGCTATCCCTGAAATTTGCACTTTTGATGCCTGCTGCGGGACGACGGGGACGGCAGGTGCTGCCGGGGCGGGGCTGGCTGCTGGAGACGGACTCGCCCCCGGAGAAGCAGCGGGAGTTGGTGGGGGGGGAGGAGGAGGTGCTGCA
>Ga0075157_10001703_pt1 | contig 13495 bp, 16 predicted proteins | sample JI81BgreenDNA_FD_70967 | JGI IMG/M metagenome (GOLD analysis project Ga0075157, IMG submission 70967) | Wastewater effluent complex algal communities from Wisconsin, to seasonally profile nutrient transformation and Carbon sequestration -... | ecosystem: Engineered > WWTP > Effluent > Algae...
CCTTCGCAAATCGCGATCGCCAGCGTGGCGTAATAGCTATAGGTCACGCTGGTGCTGGTGGCACGCTTACGACTACCGCCTTTACCGCCTTGTGTCGTTGTCGTCGTGGTCTGCAACTCCTTGATCGGCCTTGCCCAGATCACATTACCAGCGAGCCGCATATTACCATACACGATGGGAATCATGCGCCCATAGAGTGCCGATTGTACGGCCAGCTGCTCAAGCCGTGGGCCTTCATAATGCCGACGGCTACTACCACCGCCCCCATCAATCCCTGCGCCCACTTGTGCGCCAATCGCCGCACCGATATTTCCGCCGACGGGGCCACCCACATAGGTACCTACCGCACGCCCAACCGTTGCCAGCACGATGGATGCCATCGCCGCTCTCCTCTTGTCCTTCGATGAATAAAAATCTTCCCGTTAGGGGCGATACACTCGCGCAATCGCGCGTTGCCAATCGTCGTCCAGCCGATGCTCCACCACGCGCCGCGCCGGCGCGTAGGCGTGAATCATGCCGAGCGCCGCGGCATACGGGTAGTCCGTCACCAGCGCCAGATGCTGCGCCCGACCTTCCACGCGCAGCAGTAGCACATCCCCCACCTGCATTGCTTGGCGCGGCACGGCCGAAAGATACGCGCCTAACCGCTGCGCCAAATAGTCAGTATCCGGGCGGGGTCCGTAGCCCCCCTCATCCAGCTGCAGTGGCTGGTAGCCGCCAAATCGTAGCCCGGCCGCCTGCGCACTTAGGATCAGCAGGCCAAGGCAATCAAGCCCTTGGCGGCTACGTCCCTGATGGCAAAACGGTACCCCCAGCAGCGCACGCGCTGCTTCCACCCATGCGCATGCCATGCATTACCTGTCTAAAAATAGAGGATCGTTTAGTCGGCGCTTTCCGTTGCAGCCTGTTTCTCAGGCCGGAAGGTTTGACGCATGGCCGGGCGTGCAAACAGTGGGCGTTGGCCAAGGCTTTTTGCATACCACCAAACGATGGCTGCCATCGTCACAATGGCCATGCCGAACACCCACACAAATGCCGCGATGCTGGCATTGCCATGCATGCCGATGATGCTGGCCGACACAAAAATCGAGATGGCCACCAGGAACCCGAGCAATTGCCCCAGAATCGTCGAGACCTGATGTACACGTAGTGCGCGGTTTTCCCAGGCATGGCGGTGGATCTGCTCACGCTCGAACATGCCCACAATGCGCTCGGCCGAGCCTTTCATGACCGTATCATACGCTTCCAGAATTTCGGGTGAAGGAAGCCCTTCCGGATTGCGCCGTGAATGTTGCTGCTTAGAAAAGCGTGGGTTGCTACTCATCGTCACGCTCCATCGTCGCTTCAATGTCGCCTGCGATGCGCTTACCATCGCCACGGAACGCTTCATTCGCCGAACGGTAAGGATAGCGATAAAGCGGGCTATCCTGCAATCGCAGCCCTGCCGACAATCCTTCCGCCAATGTCAGAATCCACGCCATAAATTACCTATGCGCGTAACGCGCCTGCTTGGCAAGCATTGCTAACTACGCGTGGTCGCAGTTTCAAATAGCTTATCATTACCCGGCACATGCGGTTCACCGCGGAAATTCATGGCATTGCTGAAGCGGCCTACGCAGGTATCAAACCGTTTATCGCAGCCCGCGATGACGGTGTAACTGTCACCCGGTTGCAACGGCTGTGGCGTGGGTAGGAACAGGCCGAAGCGGCCCTGACGAAAATCCCGCACCTCCATACGCACGCCGGTATTGGCGCCGCTGGTGAACGTCACCGTACCGCCGCTGAAATAACCATTCGCTTCGCTGCGTGCCGCATCGGTGAAGGCAAAACTTCCCTCCGCACTATCAATACTGCCACTTACCGTGAAAGCGGCAAGGCTCTTGCCGCAGCGCGCATCCCCCAGTTCAGCGCGGCAATGCGCCGTGTAGACTTCGCCAACTGTCTGGTTAAGCGCCGCACTGATGCCACGCACTTCCACCACATATTGCCCGCCACGCAACGTCACCTCGCCCAGCCACCCGGTTTTCAGGTGCAATATGCCTGCATCGGGGGCGGCGTAATCCACCATGAATACACGTAATTCCGCATGGTCAAATGCTCCAGCAAGCAGGGCATCCTGCGTGATCGTGTCATCACGCAGCATACCTTCGATCTCCAGATTATCCACCGCCAGCCCTGCCTGTGCCGTCACTGCACTGGGCAGCATGCCACTGCGCGCCAGATAATGCTCACCGTCCACCCGTACATCCTCCAGGTGGTCAGTGAAACGTAAGACTTCGCCGTCACGTCGCGTGATTTTCCAGCAGGTCGCAAGGCTTGTCACCTCGCGCTGCAGATGCGCCTGCATGGCACTAGTCAGTGACTGCATCGTCGCCTCGTACTTCAATCAATGGAATATCCAGCCAACTGCTGCTGCCATACGAATCCATGCTGGCGCTTAACTGATCAGTATCGAAGCGCACAGGCACATCGAATTCAAAATCAGCAGCGATAGTAGTCCCATGCGCAGGGGCGGTCGCAAATGTCACCATCCCACTATGGTGGTCCACGCTGACACCACTCGTTTGCAACACTGCATTGCGGTAAATATTGACGCTTCCAACCACTGGCTTCGTAATCGTACGAAGCTCTTGTGTGCCGCCGCTAACATAGCGTTTCATGAGCTGAAAGCGTGTACGGATGCCATCACCCGTACCAATGATTTCACCCGTGGCAGAATAATCGGTCCAGTCCTTGAAACGGAATCCTTGCGCACGCCCCTTACGGGCACGGAAAAATACCAGCAGCGCCTGTAGCTGCGCAGGTGTTTGCACGCCTTTAGCCACGTTGTAGCGTGCACGCGCCTGCGGCCAGCGGCTGTTGCGCTGCTCATGCCCACTCAGGCTGGTGATAATATCGGTCATGAATTCTGGCCCGCCGGCACTGCCATACGCAATGTCGGTCGGGAATTGCACCTCGGCAAACCCCATGGTCTATCCCCTGTTACTGGAAAAATACGTCGATAAAAATCGGCGATCGCCGAAGATTGCTGCTAGCTAAGCTCGTTTGCTTTGCCTGCGGCAGTCCGCCCGGCATTCACGCGGCCAACAAACGAATCATGATCGTTTGCCACCACGGTATTATCATTCGCCCCACGTGCGGCGGCACGCTGCGCGTTCAGGCGAGCCACGTGCGACATGCCGTTACCAGTGCGCGCCATCGCATCGGCCTGTGCGACATAGGCACCCTTAATGTCTGGTACACCTGCTGCAATCGAGCGAATATCATCCTGCCCTGTGGCCAGCGCATTCGCTTCGCGGGTGACCGCTTCGGCGAGACCTTTATGCACGGCCATCACCCCATCCATTTGCTGGGCGGTAAGGTTATGCAGCGGTTTGCCAAACTCCTTGCGTACGCCCGCATCGATCTCTTTGGCCAATACGGGGTCTTGCGCCACACGCAGCAGGAACATCAGATACGGGCTTACCACCTGCCGACGATCAATACCCTTGGCATCCGCCTCTGCCAGGTTTTTCTCCATCGCTTCGACGAGTTCCTGGCCGCTATATTTGTCCTTGGCTAGCACACCCGCCACAGCACCGCCTGCCGCCGCGCCCAAAAATTGCTTGCCAACCTGTGCGGTTCCATGCGCGATTTTAATCGCCTTGCCACCCTTTTCCGCCATCGATGCGAAACCACCAAGTCCTACCGCACCAGCAGCGCTTACCCCAGCATTCACCAGCATGGAGCTGCGATTCTCGTCATTGCGTTTGTTCAGCGGCTCATTAAACACGCGTCGCAATTGTGGGCTCATCGTCGCGGCTTTTTCAAAATCTTTCAGCGTGACTTTGTCGGGCTGCATACCGAGTACCTGTGCAATTTGCGGCGCATAAAACTTTGCACGCATCTTCAGTTCGCGTTTTGCTTCGGCATTGTTATTGATGCGGTCGGCCGCATGCCCAATACCACCAGCCAATGCGCCGACACCGGGAATAAAGCCAACGAGCATCGAAGCGCCAGTCAGCGCGGCGGGAACAAGACGGAGCTTCTTCCGCTCCTGCTCCATTTGCTGGGCAGAGACGATGTTCGGCTTGGTTTTGTCAGAGTATAATGCCATCGGTATTTCCTACGTTAATTATAGCAAGAAACACGGCTCGTAAGATGAAGCTTTTGTGACAATCGGGGGCTAGCCGAGGGCGCGTTCGCCCTGAGTCACGCGCCCCTGCGATGTGCCCGCAGCGGCGGTGATCTTCGTCAATGGCGCGGGATTGTCATTCGCAACCACCGCAGGGATGCTGGGCGATTGCGGGATGCGCGTCGCGGTATCGTTGTCGTTTGCTTTGGCGGCGGGTTGGGTGACCTGCTGCTGCTTTTTGGCAACCCGATCCGCCATGCCCACAAATGCCTGAGGATCTGTAATCACAGCCAGTACGGCTTTGGTGCCTTTGTTCTCAGCCACCAGCTCCTGCGCCATGCTCTGCGCCAGCTTGTTGCGCACACCATGGTTTGCTGCCACTTCCGGCACGGTCGCCAGCAGTTGGGTCGTCCAGAAGCTGCGCTGCTCAGCCGTAGCCTGAATTTTTCCTTCTTCCACCGCTTTGAGCGATGCATAGGCATTCAGCACCGGGTTTTCCGGTACCAGCATGGGACCTATATTTTGCAGGGCCATTTCTGCGATCATCAGACTCGGCGTAAAACTTTGCAACTGGTTGATCGTCACACCCTGCCCGGCGGTGTTCAGGCCCGCCGAAAGCCAGCGACGGCTGTTCTGCTTGCGCGTCAACTGAGCTGCCTGCACGTAAAGCGGGCTTTGATTGCCGCCCAGATCACGCTCCAACTGCGCCAGCGTTTCCTTCGCCATGCTGTTTTCTTTCCGCGTCATCAGCAGCGTGGCAGCTGTGCCTGCCACAATACCCGTGCCGATGATCGCCGTGAACAGTGGCACTTTTTTAGCCGATTGCATCACGGCGCGCATAGCCCCCTTCAGCCCTTGCTGGGCAGCGTTGCCATAGCTTTTTGCAGCCTGCTCACTGTGCATGGCTTTGCCAATCATCTCGGCAATATGGCCACCGCGCGTCGCCAAGTCTGCGCTCGCACCTTCGGCTCCTGCCACCTTCACCACCGCCTCGGCAGCCTCTTGCAGCTTGCCTTTTGCCATAAAGTCCATCGCGCCTTTAAATTCCGGGGCCACCCCAATCGTTGCAGGCTGGCGGCGCAATACGGCATTTTTCATTTTTGCCCAGAAGCCGGGCACTTCCTGCGTGAAGGCCGCACTGGCTTTTTCCAGGGCCTTGCCATGACGGGCATCCAAATGCGCGGCGTAGCGTCCCGTGACGCGGTTGAGCATCCCATCCACCTGCTTGCCTGCGCCGGTTGTGGCAAATCGGTCAAGGCCCGCACCCACCGTGGATTTGACTGCATCGCCTACCACACTTCCGCGTGCCGCAACGTCTTTACCATGCTTACTCAAGCGGTCCGCCATATCGGCTGCCGGTTTTGCCCAGCTGGCCGCACTGCCGCCAACTTCCGTGCCAGCAATATCGCTAACGGCGCGCATCACATTCGCCGGGTATTGGTGCAGATCACCGAACGTGGTCTTGTGCAGGGCTGCAGACGGAGCAGAGAACACGGACTTGACCACAACGCTTGTCTTTTTGAGGCCCACTTTATTGATCAACCCGCCAAGCAGCCCGCCGCCAAACATACCACCAAAAATAGAGTAATTGACGACTTTGAACGCACCCCCCTGAACGGCCTGTAAGCCATTCAGCGTGCGATCGCTAAGAGTTGCTTGCTCCTGCTGCGCGGCACTACGTGCTTTACTGCTTGCCTCGTTAATAGCGCCTTTGGCGGTGGCCACGCCTTGCCCATGCGACAACGTCGCCGCCGACGAGTGCGGGCGCGCTACTTTCACTGTGGGTGCAAAACCTTGGTCCATACGTTAATCTCCAGTTTGCATCATAGCAAACCGGCACGTCGATCAGTGTGAAGGTTTCATGACATTAACGGGCGTTATTAACCCTAATAACGCACCATATCCTCAGCGGATTCGGCTTCCATACGGCGCGAATGCTCTCGTTCACGATGCGAGCCATGGCGGCCAGTGCGCGGCGCATCTTCCAATGTTTCGTCTTGTTCGTGCAGCCGCTGTGCGCCCTTTGCTACCAACGCCCCCAAATAGGCCTTATCCCCGATCACTTGTGGCACGGCAAAATCCAGCACCAGCTTCTCCGCATCCAGCGCATGGGCACGGCCCTGCTTGGAGGTAATCACCGCCTCCTCGCCCTTGGTCAGAATCTCGCTCTCCAGCTTGCGCAGCAGCTTGATCTGGCTGGTCGGCATGCCTTCTTTTTTAAGCTGCACGTCACTCTCCGCTGCCAAGCCAAGCAATGCCTCGGTAAGTATCGTGTCGTAGGTTTTTTTCGTCTCGGCACGGATTGACTGAATTTCTTTGTCGCTAACACCCGCGTCCTTCAGCACTTCATCGGGCGCAAGGGCCAGCAACCGCTGGCGTTCCTCGCCTTCCAACTGCTTGGCCGCTTCCACGAACTGTTCTTTCGTGAAGCTCACATCCTGATAAAATTCCTTGGGCTGCATGCTAGGCTGCTGCGCAATCCCAGAAATTTTTTCCACCTCATGCAGCACATCATTCGCATCGGCAATCGCCCGGCCACGGTTCTTGATAATCCGCTGCTCACCCACCAGATGAATCAGCGCGTTCGCATCGATCTCGCCCTGGCGCATGGCGTTTGCCACTACCTTGGCGGCGGCCTGTTTATCCTCGTTCAACGCTGGGCGCAGCTCGCTGTGCTCAGGATCCAGATCGGCCATCACCTTCTGGTGCTGATCCAGCACCACCACAATATATTCCTCCAGCGATACCGAGCGATTGCCCATGACTTTGGGCAGCTGGAACCCACGCGATTTCGGGTCGTATTCGACTTGCTGCTGCAAATTCTGAATCAACTCCAGCGACGAGCACGCCTGCTGGTTCTGCTTCAGTTTCTGTTCGTTGCTGCGTTTAATGCCAATAGCCAATGGCCCTGCCAAACTTTGGCCGAGCATCGCAGCAGTACCAGCGACCGTAATACCTACCGGCTTTTCCGCACTGGAAGCCTGGCTTTCGGATTCCCCAGTCTTATACGTGCCGTTCCACATTTGCCTGTAGCCGCCCAGCTGCGGCGCGATGATGGGGACCACGTTAATACCAAACGCAAGATAATTCCCGGCATTTTCCATATCCGCACGCTGATTGCTGCGCTTGCGGTGCGCCCAGATCACTTCGTTACCGCCATTCAGCGGGTCCTTGCCCACCCGGCGGTAGGCAAGCATGGAATGTCCGCCCATCAGCCGATCAAGGGCTGGGGCGAGCTTGCGCGCCATGCTGGCGTTTTCATTAAAATGGCGGCGGTGCGTCTGCACAATCTCGGCAATGTTTTTGGAACCAGCCAAGCCTACATCCAGCGCCATCATCGCCCCGGCAATGGTACGGTTGGCGTTTGTACCTTTGATGCCAACTTTATCAACGCCACTACTGATGATCTCATGCGCACGTGGCTTGAGTCCTGGCAGAATCTGGCCAACCACCACGTTCCATGCGCCATTCACGCCCGCTGCCAGGCTGGCATCCACTTCCCAGAACCCAAACAGCTTCTCGGTTTTGCCCATCTCGCCGCGTTGCATGGCGCGGCCGGATTCGTCCACGGCATGCTGCATGGCACGCTGAATGTCGGCGTTCGAGATAAATGGGTTGTCTGTTGACGTTTGGCTCATGTGCGTACGTATCTCTCCAAAATCACTATAGCCCAACGCCATGGCTGGCTGTGTGACAGTTTCATGAAACTACCATGGCCCCTCCCCGCGTTTGTCATCGAATCTTCACACATTGCCTTGGTCATATTTGGTAGATTCGTAGTGAGGTATCGTATCCCTATGGAACCATTAACGAGCAAATCATTTCTAGAACGTGCACTTGGGTGGCTCGGCGACTTGTTGCCATGGGGCTTAGGGGGCGTGGCGGTCGCGGCAGTGGCCAGCCAGTTCGGCGACATGGATAAGCTGTTGGAAAAATTACCTACCCCCATCCGCTCCTTTATCGATTGGATCTGCGAAGGGTTCAACAGCGTAATGAGTTATGGTAAAGAGACTGTTCGCGGCTTTATTGACAAAGAAAGCAGCACCGCCCAGCGCGACTACGTATCGGCCATCGATTCCTTCGATGCCATTAACCGCGTCGACAAAACCTTTGGCCTAAACGGCGCCAGCGCCCATATCCGCGAGCTCGCCAAAAAGGCCAGTGGCGATATTTTTGGTATCAGCATGACACGTGACCATAAAGTGGCACTGGAAAGCAGTACGAAGCTCCATGAAGACATTACGAACTATCTCGTAGAACGTCTCAAAGAAAAGAAATCTAACTATACAGCATCAGACGTTGAAAAATTCACCGAGGCTGCCTCCAATGCCGCCTCTTATATCACCGGCATTACCAGCGAAACCGGGGATAACCCTAATCTACTGACGCAAGGACTCGGTGGCGCGTTAGTACGCTTGCAGACGGAAGTCAAAAAAGAGGGCGACTATCGCACCGGCCAAACCCCTGCCGGCACCGTTGATGAATCCCTCATCGCAAGAGCGCGCGAGATCTTTGCCTCAGTGAATATCAGCGGCGGGAATGCTCCGGCGAGTGCGCCCGCGCAGCCATCCACGGCGCGAGGCAGGTAAGCCATGGGCGTCACTATCAATTACGATCGTATCCGCCAAGGTGTGCAATCGCAACTAGGCGTCACGCTCACGCCAGAGGAAATCGCCTACCTCGAGCGCCAAACCAGCGAAGTGATCGGCACCTTCGACCAGCAGAGCACCGTCACCACGGATTTTGGCGGCACCATGGTTAAATATGCAACGGGCTGCATGCAATTCCTCAAATCCCTTTGGCGGAATTGGGATCAGCTGAGCTTCGATAAATTAGGCGAACTGTTCGAGCAATGCCTGAGTGAAACCACCCAAGCCACCGATTTTTCGATGTTGCAGCAACAAACCATGCATCTGCATGGGAAACTGCGAAATTCTGGCATGCCGGGACTTATCGCCGCCGCCGATCTGATTACTGGCCAAAGCCTTTCAGGCCAAGCCCCCCCGAACGTGAACTGGAACGTCTACGGTCAAATCCGTGATACCTTGAACGTTTCTCCTAAAATTGCGGCACGCGGGTCAAGCCTGGACTTCTCCACGGCCAATCAACCTGCTCCAGCAACCCCTAGTAGTGCAGAGGCAACAGAAATCACGCCGCCAGGCCGCACCCCCGCTGCGCCTACAAACCCAGCATTGACGGCAGCAGTGCCGGCCCGCTAAAACGCTTGCAACAGGAAGGCTGTTGCCATGCGCATTAAAAATCTCAAGTTTCACCTGATTGCAATCGGATCCATTTCACTGATCGTGGTGGTACTTTTTGCCATCATGAGGCCTTCGGCCCAGCCCGTGGTGGACCCCAATCTGCCCACGGGTGATCGCTACATCCGCATGGACAGCGCCACGTTTGGCCAGAACTGCAACGAACTTATCGCCATCGAACGTAAAAAACCCCTGCAACGCAACGAAGATGGCACCGTGCAACCCGCCCCGCAACTGGTTCAGCGTAACAATGCCATGCTGGCATTAAGCCGTTTGTGCGACGGGAAGCTGCAATGCAGCACCCCCGTGACCGAGGAGCTTTTCCAATCGGGCGTCAACGTACGCTGCTACCGTAAGCTAAAATACAGTTACCGTTGCTTCACCATTGATCGCCTGTGGGTCAAGGAAATCAGCGAGGGGGATACCCTCACCATCGATTGCCACGCGCCCGCTTCCGATGCTGCGTCCGCAACCAGCGCGCCGGTCACCCCATAACCCCCGCGTGCCCACACGTCTGAACATCCTGCTCGGGGCACTGTTTGCGGCCCTCATCCTGGCCTTAGCATGGCGCGGTTTTGTCTATCATGTGCCGCGTGCGCCGGTACCGGCCGTACCCGTTGCGGTGATAGCATCAGGCGATAAAACACCGTCTACGGCAGCAGCAAGCGACCCCCAAGTCATTCTCGATCTTTTCCTGCCCACCGATAGCGCCTTACAGACACAGCATAGCGAAAGTCAGTTCAAGCGCCAGTTGGAGGAGGCCATGACGCTGATGTTCGTGCTCCGTCGCTGCGAGCATCTAAGCGACCGCGATTACCGCGAAACGTATCAGGTGCTGCATCGTTTCGCGCGTAGCTACCGTTTCAATAATGGTCAAATGCTCACCGAAGAAGAGTTCGGTGGCATCATTGCCTCCGCAACCGATAGCTACCGCCTACTTTATGCGACCGTCCCTTGCGACTCGCCCAATCTTGCTGGCATTGCCGCGCAGCTGGAGGAATGGCGAAGAATGCAGGAAGAGCGTTAGCTCGGTTGCAGCAGCAATTGCAGTTCTGCACTACCAACCACGCGTGTTTCGCGTTCTGCCAATTCGCAGCTCGCACCAATCAACCGCATCTCCTGCAGCTGATAACCTACCATGCTCATACTTCCATGGTGCAACAATGCCTGCAGCCGCTCAAGGGCTGCCATGCAGGCTTTTCGCCCTTGCGCCAAGGTCCACACCTCAAGCAGCACACGCACTTCCCACACCTCGCGGCCTACCTGTTCGCGCAGCACCTGCTCAATTTCAGCGACGCAGAGATAAGGCGGGTTGCTACGCTGCGGCACGGTGTCGTAAATCGCATCCACCCGGTCCATCAGCACCGCATCGCCATTTAATTTGTTCACCAGCGCCTGTTGCACGGCCTGCATCACTAAGCTCATAGCTGTTCCTCATACGTTAGCAGGTGAAGATATCCCGGCACTTCATGCAGCGAATGAATCGCCAGCACCCGGCCGCGCCAAATGCAGCGCATCGTCGCATCCACATCCGCACGGTAACGCATACGAATGCGATACCCTGCCATTGCCTCGCTCTGCGCAGCACGACTGCCCTCACGTGAACTGCTCAATAATGGTGTCACCGCAGCCCAGCATTCGGTAAGCAGGCTCCAACTGGTGATCTGCCCACCTTGGTCGTCTGGCGTGACACTCAGCCGCTCCAGGCGAATGCGTTCATCCAAATGCGAAATGAAGGGTCGGTTCTGCATCACAGCCTCACCCGGCGGAAAGGCTGGTAGCATTGCATCGCGTGTTTAGGCAGCGGCACGAACGTATCGCGCTCTTGCACCAGCGCCGCGAGGTGGTGCAGCAGCCCTTGTTTCATCAGGCTGGGCAGGTTGGCTGCAGTCGTTGCCGAATAGGCTTCATACTGAATCACCAGCTTCACCGCCTTGGGGATATGGTTGAACACCAACGCATACCCATCAATCGTCAGGCGGTAGCTATCCGCGGCGGCAAGGCTCGTACTGCCATCGCTTGCCACCAACTGCACTTGGCTCACAGTTTGCGCCGGGCCAACGGGCAACGTCACGATCGTACCGGCAAGTGCCGTGGCGTAGCTGAATTGCTGGGCCAGCATGATGGTACGCATGAATTCTTCCGCGGCTTCACGGGCAGCGGTAATCGCACGTGTGATCACCGCATCATCGGCGCTATGTTCAATGCGAAGGAACTGCTTCGCTTCCGCAAGCGTAAGCGGCTCTGCCGCGGGTCCGCTAAGCCGGATCAGGCGTGAACTTCTATCGGTATCCATGGGATTCTCCATAGGCAAAGCAGCCTGTACACCCGGTGCCCAGCCACAATGGCGGGCAATCGCGTGCAGGCTTTGCAACGTGGGGGAAAGATCATTTAGCGTGCAGAAACCCTGCCCCGCCACCCACATACAGGTTGTGTGGCGGCGCGTTGGCATGGCTTAATCGCGTGGGTTAATCGTCCAGCGGTGGTTTGGTGCGGGCTAGGCGGCTGAGTTCAGCGGCTACGCTATTGGCGTTTTCGGCATCCGGAATATCCAGCATGCCTTCGTGGTTGAAACCATAATCGCGTTCCATGCGTGCCCGCACTTCGTCGCTGGGCATGCCTTCACCCGCCTCAATAATTACCCCATGCTCCTCGGGGTAGAACGTGCCGTTCTTTTGGGCCTGCATAAATTCCTGCAGCTTATCGGCACGCACGCCAACATACGCATAAATTGGCTTACCGTCGAGATCTTCGCCACGCACCAACAGCACGCAGACGGTTTTCTCCGCCAGAATTTTATCAGAACGGCTCAATTCGTTCACAACAGGCCTCGCATGCGCTGAATTTAATGGCTGCAAGCGGGCGGCGTCAACCGGAACCGGGCGAATCTTGACTGTTCGATACGGTTTCTAGGCAGGGTGTGGCCAGCGTCACCAAGGGCGGAAGGACAGGAAATAGCCCATCCTTCCGTCTTTTGGTGCAAGTCAGGGGCGGAATACCCAGTTAGCTGACTGCGAGTTTCAGCAGCTTGAGCGCATCGGTATTGACCACTTTACCGCCCACGCGTTTGGTGGTGTAGAACTTCACGAACGGCTTGCTGGTGAACGGGTCACGCAGGGTGCGAATACCCACACGATCGACAATCAGGTACGCGCGTTTGAAATCACCTACCGCAATCGAAAGCGAAGCCGCCGCTGGAATCGGCATATCCGCGGCAACCGCCACCGGTGCGCCCAACAGCGTATCCGGCGTACCCGCGGATAGCCCCGGCTGCCAGAGATACTGGTTGGTGGTTGCCTCCTTCAGCAGGCGTACCGCCTGCAGCGTCGTGCGGTGCATCAGGAAGGTCGCGCGTTTGGCATATTCGTCCTTCAGTGCATAAAACAGACGGATGAGGCTATCCGCCGTCACCACGGCCGAGGTGCCGCTGGCGATCTGCTCCACCTGGCCAAAGGAAGTGCCTGCCGTGTAGGTCAGAATGCCTTTCGGAGCGGTGGTGCCATTGCCAGCAATAAACGAGGTTGCCTCCAGCCGTGCAAACTTGTCAGCCACTTTCTCGGCAATCCATTGTTCGATATCAATTGCCCCATCATCGATCAGCTTTTGCGTGGCTTTCGGCTGCGCGTACATCTCGAACGTGTCGATGGTATTTCGGCCAATAGTGGCGGTGTTGGTATCGTTATCCCGCGCCGTGGTCTCATCGGCCCACACCGCATCCATGTCGGTGGTGTCCTCGATCAGATCCAGCGAATCCGAGGAGATGGTTTCCACCCCGGCCAGCGCCCGCATCGGCGAGGATTCGTTGATCATGCGGATAATGGTTTCGCTCATGCCGTTTGGCACAAGGAAGCCACCATTCGCATCCGTGTTCACCGACAAAGCTTTCAGCTGCAGCGCATCCAGCCCTGCATCGGTTCCCTTGCGCAAGTAATTGCGGAAGGCTGTCTTGTATTCGCTGCTATGTTCGCTGGCGAAGGGCGCGGCACTCATCTCCACGCCAGGACGGGCATGCACGGTCTCCAACCGGTCCATGCGGTGCTTGTGCTGATCCAGCGCATCGCTGATCTTTTTGAGATGCTCGCCATAAAGCGGGTCAGCATAGCCTTTGCGCTCAATTTCATGC
>Ga0075157_10001704_pt1 | contig 13486 bp, 10 predicted proteins | sample JI81BgreenDNA_FD_70967 | JGI IMG/M metagenome (GOLD analysis project Ga0075157, IMG submission 70967) | Wastewater effluent complex algal communities from Wisconsin, to seasonally profile nutrient transformation and Carbon sequestration -... | ecosystem: Engineered > WWTP > Effluent > Algae...
AAGTCGAACCATTTCCATCCCTAAATGATAAAAAGGAGTATGATGGACAGCAATTTTGCCACCCGGAATTTCCTGAAGCGTGAACATAAGTTTAGTTTGCCTTAAGATAGCACCAGGTCAGCACTATTCAAAAACAATGCTTGAATAAAGAAAAAATATGCTTGAAAAAATAAAACTAGGGCTGCACAATCATTTGTAAATACGTCACCCATGATTCAGTTTTTAATTGTACCAGATAATTGCCCGGATGTAAATTAAAATGTACCTCTTCCAACTGGGCTCCGATTAACTGGTATTCGGCACATGCTTTTCCTTCGGAAGTAAACACCGTCATTTTAGCTTTATGTAGCAGCTCATTTGCCACATAAAAACTCCCCTTGTTCGGGTTTGGGTAGAGCCGAAAGTACTTGGGTTGTTTTGGATGGTTAACAGAAGTGGGCAAATTAGGTCTGCCAGGAGTAGGGACTGCAAAACGAATCCAGTTAGGATTCCCATCACTCACCCGCCCCCAGCTTACATCCACTTGTTGGGCCCCAAAGCTTACTGAATCGACTACTTTGAAGGTACCAGCTTCGGATTTAAACATGAACAAACTTTCACCATTGCGCGACAGGCCAAAGTTAGTATGAAAAGGACCCCAGGTAGTAACTCCACTGGCCCAAACCAATAAATGAGCTTGAGGGCCAATCTTTACATTGGGTAAACCCCACTTATTCGGATTGCCGGCATTATCAGTTAAATAAAGGCCAGCCAACGCGATGCTATCGTTCGATTGATTATATAGCTCAATCCAATCCGAAAATGCACCGGTGTTGTCCTGTATGGTTCCCGAGTTATCGGCCATTAGTTCATTTATCACTAAAGGTCCGGTTTGCGAGATGAACAGCTGGGCTGGAGCACAAGGGCGAATCCGAACATTTTGTTGGCCATCTTCCGCTTCCCATTGATAGGTTAGCGTGCCCACATTTAAACGTGCGCTCAATACATTGCTGTACACGCCATCGCCTGCTAATCCGTCGTCGTGTTGTCCGTCGTCGAAAAGCGGCAACGAAAACTGTTGGCCTGCCCAGGTATATTTCACGCTAACGGTTGGTGACGCCTGCTCATCTTCGACTAATGCCGTAAACCGAATTTCCTGTCCCAAATATTGCCCTTGAACCTTAGTTCTCCGAATGAGTGGAGCGATGTTCGAGGAAGCTGGCAAAAAACCAAGACTTGCCACCGCACGAGTGTTAAAGAAGGGCTTTATGCCAATTTTTACATGTCCTATAGCCGAGGTCTTTGTGAACGACTGCAAAAAGTCGGTATTGGTATACCCATAGTCCAAGGTGCGATATTGATCGGCCAAAGCTGCTGGCGTTATTTGGGTATGTAAGCTATCGAGCCAAGAGGTCCATGAATTTTGTTGGATATAGTCGCTCACTCGCTTCAGATAAAAATTGAAAATGTTCCTAGCCTCTTGATTGGCCATGAGCTTTTCGTAAAGCGGCCGTGACTGATTAGGCTTCCAGGTGTAGGGGCTATTCGATTGCCAGTTAATACCAAACCAGTCGATTCCTAGCGTATTATCTACATCGTACGGCAGATATTCGAACTTGTTCGTTGCCGCATTTTTATAGAGATAAAAGTTGTTTTTATTGTAGTAGCCATCCCAATTCCCCGTGCTTACATCTATCGCCAATGCAAGCAAATAATCTTCTACGTTAAAAACAGTATCTAAGGCACAGAGGATTTGTGCAGCGGGTGTCTGATGCAGTACCCGAATGAAATGTGCTAAATCGGCATAGTTGTCGGCTGTTGTATTCGTTTGCAAGTCATAAGCTCTCCTACCCTGTGAAGTGAACTTATAGTCATTCGGATTATTAGAGATATAAACGAGATCAGCCGGGTATAAACACTTGTAAAGATTACCGGTTTCGTTACCGTATCGACTCAAAACAAAATCATCGTTAATGTGCTCTACATTCACGTATAAACCCCTGTAAACACCGTTAATGTAAAGTTCAGTGTGATTGGCCCTCGCCCCAGCCGACCCTAAACGATCGGTCAATTCCCAAAATATTTTTGCTCGTGAAATTGAAGGGTCGTTGTGGTTTCCGATTAGGTTAAAGTCCTTAAACCCCTTGTAGCGAGCCCCTGGATTAAACGTGTTTACCGATATCCGAAAAGATTTTTTTCCAGCACCGCGCGACGTATTTCCTCTCAATCTAAAACCTACTTGTTGAATCGTATCCCGCTCAATCCCTCGTCGAAAAATCATGTTTGCCGGATACTCGTGGTCACTGCTCAAATTATTTGGGTGCAATAAAGCAGCGAGGCTATCGGGGTGTATGATAATGTCGATTCTGGTAAGCGAGCTATCCTCGAAAACATATCCTGCTTTCGGATTAAGCTTTAGTTGCGCCCACGACGATGTACCACACAACTGAAATATCAACAAAAGTGAAATCAAATGGTATCGCATAGTGCTGAATCAACGCTGACAATTACAAAATAAAAGTACCCAATTAGCACTTGGCAAACGACTATTTTCGAATAAAACGAGCCAATTGAATTACATTATCTTGTTGCAAACGAATTACATACATTCCTGTAGGTATGTTGGAACAATCCAAAGCAAAATCGTTTGAATTGTTGCATACTCCCTGCATTATTTCTTTTCCTTGCAGGTCATAAACGTGCCAATTGAATGGCGAGTTTGAATTGTTACCAAGTTTAAGGTAAAGAGTTTCACTAACTGGATTAGGATATAATTTAAGCTGATACGAGCGGGTTATGGCCGACACACTTTGCGCATTTTCATTATTTCTACCAAAGGTGGGTATCCGATAAGCCCACGCCCCAGTTCCGTTTGGAATTCTCGCATAGGAGGTGTCCATACTTTGTATTGGAAAAATAATTTCATCGACAGTATTCAAAACAGTGTCAGATAAAATGAGACTTTCTCCCGACGCAGAAAGCTTAAAATTGATGTGATTTGTGCCTTCTGTTTGCTCTTCATCGGCCCAAAGAATTAAATAACCACCTGCGGGAAGAACTGTACCTTGAGGCAGTTTCCACTTATCTCTTCTATTGGCGTTATCACTGATATAAAAGCCAGCAAGGTCAACCGCCGTGGTATTGGTATTGTACAACTCTATCCAATCATCGAAATCTCCTGCCGAATCTACTTGTGTAGCGGTATTGCTTGCTAATAATTCATTGATTACAACGCCATTCGATTGAACAGTGCTTTGTACTTCGTACACATAAACATCGTGTTCGGCTCCTTCTGGTAAATAGCTCACCGAAGCAATACTTGATGCGCCAACTGCTTCGACATAATATCTTACCAAGGTTGTAGCTGGAAAACCAGGAATTTCAGCTGCCCACACGGTATCATTTGCGGCTCCATCGTTATGCAACCCATCATTGAACATGGCCAACTTGGTAAAAGTCGCTCCCGAAACCCCTGTAGCATAGTATAAATACACCATTTGGGCAACCGGAAGCGTTGAGAGTGTGACCTTCACCGTTGTGGGCTGCATGGCCGTAGGAGCTTGATAAAGGACGCCGGAAGAATTGAAATAAGGAGCTGAGCTAATCTTAGGAGCCTGTTGCGCTACTTCTATATTCGAAAGCAAGTAGGCCCTGCGGCTGGTTACAAAAGACTTTATTTGGGGAACCCCATTGTTATACTGTTGGTTCGAGTATAACTTCTTCGTGTCGGCCAATACAAGGTTAAAGATTTGGGCATTTAATTGGTTTACCAGCGTGTCTATAGTGGCCGAAGTAAAGGTTTCGTTTAAAATGGTTCTGTAGTGGGCAAGGTAACGCTGTCTCCATTCAGGCACATTCAATAACTTGTTGAGCAAAGGGTAATTCACATTGGTCACGTTTTTGAATGGCCCCCAGCTGGTACTTGTCGCTAAGGTAGTTTGAAACGTACTATTGCCGTCATACTCTAAAGGCATTGTCAATCCTGTCTCTGGTTCGTAGTATACCATATAATCCATCTTGCCCTTCATCGTGTAACTATCATCGTCGGTGAAAATGTTCTCGACGGCCAATAACCACAGCGCCCGATCGATATCGATGTATTTTTTAACCGTGTCTTTATTGGATGTTGAAGCTGTACTCAAACCATAACAGGCTTTTACTAACCTATTCCAAGGATCGGCAATTTCACTCGACTTTAAGCTGTAATAATTTAAATATGGAGTAGAATCGGCACTCAAATAATTCATTCCTGCAGTGCCATCTCCCCAGCCTCCACCAGGTACCCCTGTAGTTTGTTTTGTAGCTCTAAAATTTGCTCCATTGTTGCTCAAAAACCATGACTCCAAGAAAGTTTTATCTACGTTTTGGATGTTGGGGTACAAACCCCAATCCTGATTGTTGATGTAAAGTCGAACGAAGTTTGCCCTAGCGATAGGAATGTAGCGCGCAGCCATCCGGCTGTACAACACCTCGCGCATGAAAGTAGGATCTTGATGGGCGTTATTCAACTTTAGATTCTTATACCCCATTAAGTCTTGATTTGGTCGCAGCCAATCCATTTCAATAGCGAAAGACTTCTTCTGAGAGGTACCTATGGTTGTGTATGATGTATTGCCCCGAAAACGTACGCCAACACTGTCATAAACGATACTGTCGAAGGTCATGGATGCTATTATATTCGTTTCACTCGCGTAATTGTTGGTCAACAAAGTCCAATAATTCGTTTGGGGAAAATTCAAATAAAGACTTTTGATGACCTCTGTATTATACAAACCAGTGTGCGGCTTCCCACCCGTGAGGAGCATCGTATTCCCTGGCGAAAAGTAAACTTCGGCTGGAAGATTCTGAGCCAAAGTGAGTTGTATAGAAGAAATACAAACTGTAACGGCGATATATAAGTACTTCATGAACAAAAAGTTAGTTTAAATTGCTGCTAATCTGTGTAATTACCAAATAAATACACCTACTATATTTTGCAGATTCGAAAAATTGGGCCGATGAATAAAGTTGCCTCACAATTCCAATTGGCCATTTTGAGTGGAAGTCTTTTTTAGATTTTGCCTCATTATTACCAAAAAATTAACTGTATGTAATTTAGCCGCTATCCGTGTGTTTGCTTTTTTCTACTTTTGAACATGCGTATTTTCCTTTTTATAGGTGTATTCCTTTTTTCAGCTTGTTCGAAAGATGCGGGCATTGGTGGCTTTGCCGAGGTAAGTGGCGTAGTGTGGGTAGAGGATTGGAATGCAAGCTTTACTGCTATCCAGTCGACTTACCCAGGGATGGATGAAGACGTTTTTCTGGTATTCGGTGACGAATTAGTCGTTGGTGAAGACACCAAAACCAATTTCAATGGCAACTACCGTTTTCAGTTTTTATATCCCGGAAAATATAAATTATACGCCTACAGCGACCGGCTTGAAACAGTTGGAAATACGAATCAACAAGAGCCTGTAATTATTGAATTTGAGATCACCGAGAAATACCAAAAACTTCAACTGGATACGCTGGTCGTAAAACGATGAACGAATCGCTTTTACAACACTTTGATACCATAGGCCTTGAGCAACTCGGGGACAAACAATTACTCAACAGGATTGACCGGAAATTCTATTTGAAATTGAGTTTGCTTCCTGACCTTTTGAGCCAGCTTACACGCCATTATTCGGTGCTAGAAGTAAATGGTCAACGTTGCATTTCTTATCAAACCCACTATTTCGATACAGCTGAAAGGACCTTTTACACCATGCACCATAATGGTCGTTCTCGTCGGCTCAAAATACGCCATCGGAGTTATGGAAGTGGAGGCTCCAATTATTGGGAGATCAAGCTGCGCGACAACAAGCTCAGAACCCGAAAACTTCGCATGGCTACAAACTGTGCTGCCAGCGTAATCGAAGAGTTAAACACTTGGATAAAAAATTTCGATAACCTAGTGAACCATAAAATTGAACCTGTTTTAGCAGTGGGTTACAACCGCTTTACTTTGGTGTCGAATTTTATGGCGGAAAGAGTAACCATAGATACCAACTTATTTTTCGAACACTCAGGAAAAACAGCTGCATTCGACGGCTTGGCCATTGTTGAAGTAAAACAATCGTCGTTAAAGGGCTCCATTGCGGCCGAAGCCGTGAAAGCTATGGGCATACGCCAGGGAGGGCTTAGTAAATACTGTACAGGACTTTCGGCACTCGACAGTAAGCTGAAGCAAAATAATTTCAAACCGAAACTAAGGGCACTGCAACAAATGTTGATTTTCCCTGATTGCAAACCTACTTTTTATGCCTGAACAACTACTTCATCAACTATCGGGTTCATTTTTAATTCGATTGGCAATTGATCTGCTGTCGATTTGGATTCTTGTAAGGTTCATCTATTTCACCACCTACCGAACAAGAGATCTGTTCTTCACTTTCATCATTTTTAATCTGGTTATATTCCTGATTTCGTTTGCGTTAAACCGAACAGAATTGAGTATGGGAGCTGCATTTGGCCTGTTCGCGGTATTTAGCATGCTTCGTTATCGCACCGAGGACATCTCCATAAAGGATATGACCTACCTATTTTTGAGCATCGCATTAGGGGTATTAACGGCTGTAAGCAATGGTGGCTGGTACCTCCAACTTGCAATTTCAGGTGTGACCCTGGGGGCTACCTGGCTCTTAGAAAGTCAATGGTTATACCGCAAAGAAAGCTCCAAATTGGTTTTTTACGATAAAATTGATTTGGTACACCGCAACCAAGAAGATGCTCTGATCACAGATTTAAAAGAGCGTACTGGCTTGCCCGTGCACCGCGTTCAAGTTCAAAAAATAGATTTACTACACGATTCTGCACATTTACGAATCTTCTATTATGAGGTTTAGGCCGTTCTACTTTCTTTTGCTGTTGTTTATTGCCGCTCAAAGCTCGGCACAACAACAAGACTTTGGAATTTGGTTAGGCTCTAACTTGTCTTTCTCGCCGCTTAAGAAATGGACCGTTGAACTGGCTCCGGAAATACGTTTGAATCAAAACTCAACCGTTGTAGAAAAAGCCTTTGCAGATTTCGGGCTTGAATATAAGGTGTTCAAATTCATGAAAATAGGCGGATTTTATCGGGGCGCGTTGCACAACGAACGGACCCATTTTGAAGGCAGAAACCGTTTTTTTGCCAATGTACAGCTGTCGCACAACTATAAAAAAATACAATTCAGTTATCGATTCAGGTATCAGCAGCAGTTTTCAGATTTCACTACTTTGCAAGAGTCAGGTCCTCCCAGCACTTACTACCGTCATAAATTTGGAGTAGAAGTCGACCTCCCTAAAAAACTAACCATTGCCAGTGGTGCCGACTTTTGGATTAGCAATCGACCAGAAATTCAAGGTGTTCGTAATTTGCGTTGGACCAATACGATTAGCTGGGATTTATCCAAAAAACAGCGGATCGAATTGTCGTACCTGTTTGATCAGGGACGAAACATATCCGATCCGCTCACGATGCACATCCTACGGATTCAGCACAACTTCAAATTCTAGTTACCAACCACCGCCAAGTGCACGGTAGAGTTCAACCGTATTAAGTTGTTGGGCCAATTGTAACTGAACAAGCTCCACCTCAGCCGCTAACACATTGTTTTGGGCAACCACAACCTCCAAATAGGTGGCATAGCCAGCAGCGAACAGTTCATTGGCCGACTTCACCCCTTCCTTCAAACTGGCAACCTCCTTCGACTTTTCGGCAATCTGCAGCGTGATTTGTTGGGCTTGCTGCATGCCGTTAAATATTTCGGTATAGGCTTGAATGGCCGTTTTACGATAGTTTTGAAAGGCCTGCTCTTGCATAGCGCGCGACTTGGCCAAATCAGCCTTCAGCCGGCGTTGCGCAAAAACAGGTGCCGTAATTCCGCCAACCATATTCCAAGCCAACGACGCTGGGCTTATCCATTGAGAGGGATTGAAACTGTGAAAACCAATTTCAGGCCCAAGTATCAGTTGCGGATAAAAAGCAGCTTGCATAGCTCGTACATCTGCACCAGCAGCATCCAGCTCCAAAGATGCAGATACAACATCGGGGCGAGTGCGGAGCACAGCGGCAGGAACGGTCTTGAGATTAAGCTCTTTAAATTCGCTTGTTGAAAGAAACGAGGTATCAGCAAATACACCTTGTACTTTACCCAAGTGGAAATTGAGCTGGTTGAGTGTTCTTAACTTATCGGCTTCTAATGCGTGGTACATGGCTCGGGTTCGCGCCAGCTGTGCTTCAAATTGCTGCACTGCCAAAGCATTCAATCTTCCTGCTTCAAGTTTTATTTTCACCAAGGTCAACCCTGATTCTTGAAGTGTAGCATTTAGCGAAACGATTCGTTGTATTTCGTTTAAGGCTCTCAACTCGTAGTAAGTGGCCGCCACCTCTGAAGCCAATACTGTTTTTTGCCAGTGAAGTCCAGCCTCCGAGGATAAATAGCGTTTCGCTGCAGCAGTTCGCATCGACCGAAGTCGACCCCAGATATCCAATTCCCAGCTCACACGTGCCGTCAACAACAAATCGGGCAATGGATTCGACATGCGCTGATCGGGCCGGATATTGGGTGAAAAGTTAGTGTCGAAGTTTCCTACTCCGTCAATGGTATACTCACCAAAACGTCGCAAGCCGGTACCAGCAAAAACATCTACAGCGGGCAGCAAGGCATACTTCCTTGCAGTAAGTTCAGCCCTTGCCTGCTGCAAAACAGCTATCTGGCCTAGTAAATCGGGATTATTTCTTACTGCCGTATCAATCAACTGACGAAGTTGGGGCTCTTGAAATAAGTCAGAAGCTTTCGGAATCACTACTACACTGGTATCTGCGGGCAACTGGATGTCGGCTCGAAGTCCGGTTTTAGGGCCTTTGCACCCATACATCAAACCAACACTTAGCCAAAGGATAAGGATTAACTTTTTCATTCGTAGTGATAGGTTTTAGCTTGACGTTGTTTTTGAAGCGCTTTGAGTCGTTTTCGCCTACCCGGTGTTGCAAAGAGCACAAACAATCCGGGAATTAGGAATAGCCCGAAAACTGTACCTGTGAGCATCCCTCCCGCCGCTGCAATGCCAATTGATTTATTCCCCATGGCTCCAGCACCCGAGGCAAGTACCAAGGGCAACAAACCTGCGATAAATGCAAATGAGGTCATGAGGATAGGCCGCAATCGTGATACTGCGCCTTCCATGGCTGCTTTAAGCTCACTTACGCCTTCCTTTTGACGCTGCAATGCGAATTCAACAACGAGAATGGCGTTTTTACCCAATAGGCCAATGAGCATCACCAAGGCTACCTGAGCATAGATGTTGTTTTCGAGACCTGCAACGTATAAGAAGAAAAACGAGCCAAAAATACCGGTTGGTAGGCTGAGTAATACAGGTAAAGGCAGTAAAAAGCTCTCGTATTGCGCTGCCAGAAGTAAATACACAAAAATCAAACACAACAAGAAAATGTACAGGGCACCATCACCGGCAAGCACTTGCTCTCTCGTCATGCCCGACCATTCGTAGGCATAACCTCTTGGCAACGTTTCTTCGGCAATGCGCTTGATTTCGTTTAGTGCTTCACCGGAGCTGTAGCCGGGAGCTGCATCACCAGTGAAGAGCGCCGAATTATACATATTGTAACGGGTCAGCTGTTCTGGACCAAAAACACGCTCAATGGTAGTAAAGGTGGCATAACTTACCATTTCGCCATCCTTGTTTTTCGTATAAAGCTTCAAAATGTCTTCGGGATGTTGCCTGTATTCGGGTAAAGCTTGCAGCATCACCTTATACATTTGACCAAAACGAATGAAGTTGGTGGCATAATAGGAGCCAATGAGCGTTTGTAAATTACTCATGGCATTGTCGATACTTACCCCTTTGGCGGCAGCGATATCTTGGTTTATATGTAAAAGATACTGAGGAAATGAGGGGTCGAAGTTGGTAAATGCAGCCGAAATGATTTTGGATTGAGCAAGCGCCTTCTCCAACGAATCGGCCACTTCGGCCATTCGGGCTAAGTTTGCCGTTCCCGACTTGTCGAGCAAGCGAAACTCAAAACCAGAAGCATTTCCAAAACCGGGTACAGTAGGTGGCGGAAAAAACTCAATGCTTGCATCGCTCAGGTGAGCCGTTTTTTTCCTAAGCTCTTCCATAAGCTGTGCAACCGAAGTTTCTCGTTCGTCCCACGGTTTGAGACCAATCATGCCCATTCCGTACGAAGCTCCGGCAGTTTCGGTAAGCAAGCTATATCCTGCCAAGGTGGTCACGTTTTCTACCGCCGAATTCGAAGAGGCTATTTTCTGAACCTCATCGAGTATTCTCTCGGTACGTTCCATGGTAGCGCCTGGCGGAGTGGTAACGTTTACGTACAACATGCCTTGGTCTTCGGTGGGGATAAAACCACCTGGCAAAATGGCTGAGGTACCCCATGTGAGGAAGAAAAAACCGCCCAGCAAGGCCAAAGTCAGCCCTAGTCGAGGTGCAATACGGCCCAATATCCACTTATAGGTACCTTCAAGCTTATGGTATCGATGATTGAAGGCGCCAAAAAAGCGGCCTAATGCCGAACTATGCGCTACATGGGTATGCTTCATCAAAATGGCACACAACGCTGGTGTGAGCGTAAGTGCATTGATGCCCGAGATTACGATTGAGATAGCGAGCGTTAGCGAAAATTGTCGGTAAAACACACCCACCGGGCCCGATAAAAAGGCTACCGGTATAAACACAGCCGACATCACCAGCGTAATGGCGACAATGGCACCGCTTATTTCTTTCATCGCAGCAATGGTAGCTTCCATGGGCTGCATATGTTGCTCGTGGATTTTGACGTGTACTGCTTCCACCACCACTATGGCATTATCTACCACGATACCGATGGCCAAAACCAGAGCGAAAAGCGTTAACAAGTTGATAGAAAACCCAAGCATTTGCATGAATGCCAAGGTGGAGATTAAGGCTACAGGAACAGCTAAAGCCGGAATGAGGGTCGACCGCCAATCTTGTAAGAAGATAAATACGACCAAAAAAACCAGAATAAAAGCCTCAATCAAGGTTTTGACTACCTCTTGGATGGATGCATCTAGAAAGCGACTAACATCATACGCAAAATTGTACTCCATACCGGGTGGAAAAGAGCTTTCTTTCAGTTCAGCCATCCTGCTCTTAACCGCCTGAATCACTTCCCGGGCATTTGAACCCGGTCGCTGCTTCAACATGATCGAAGCCGAGGGTTTTCCGTCGGTTTTCGACGACATTCCATAACTCAATGCGCCAAATTCTATTTCTGCGAGGTCTTTTAACCGTAATACCGACCCATCTTCATTCGCTCTAATGACAATGTTTTCGTATTGTGTTTTATCGAAAAACTTACCTCCATAACGAAGTACGTATTGCATCGACGGTTCGGAACGACCTGAACTTTCGCCTATCTTTCCTGGAGCAGCTTCAAGGTTCTGGCTCCGTAATACCTGAATAATTTCTTCGGTGCCCACCTCGTACGCCAGGAGTTTATCGGGATTTAGCCATACCCGCATCGAATACTCCTTGGCCCCCATAATTTCGGCATAACCTACTCCATTAATCCGTTTGAGTTCTTGCAGGAGGTTGATGTCGGCAAAATTGTAAATAAACTCTTCATCAGCCGAAGGATCAGTGCTGGTCAGGTTGAGGTACAACAGCATCGAATTCACCTCCTTCTCGGTAGTCACTCCTGCTTTGATAACTTCTTCGGGCAATTCGTCGAGCACCGTAGTTACTCGGTTTTGAACATTCACCGCCGCGAGATCGGGATCGGTACCTACCTCGAAAAACACCTGAATTAGCGTAACTCCGTTGTTGGTCGATACCGACTGCATGGCGGTCATGCCGGGCACCCCGTTGATGGCCCTTTCGATTGGCGTGGCAACCGCTTTTGCACAAACTTCGGCATTCGCACCAGTGTAACGTGCGGTTACTACTACCGATGGTGGCACAATATCGGGGAACTGCGTGATTGGCAATGAAGTAAAGGCCAAAACCCCCAAAAGCACTAGCAAAAGGGAGATGACGAGCGATAGTACCGGTCGTCGAATAAACGTTTCTACCATGGCTTACTTCTTCGCTAAGGTTGTATCAGAAGCACTCTTCGCAATAATTTTGGCACCTTCTCGGATCGAGAGTACCCCTTCGGCTACGATACGGTCGCCAACGTTGAGCTCATTGCCAACCACATAAAAGGTGCCCACGCGTGCTTTCGGCCGAAACGTCTTCATCCGAGCAAGCTCATCTTTACCCACTACGTAAACAAAATATTTGTCCTGCAGCTCTTGAACAGCTTTTTGTGGGATTAGGAAAATATTGCGCTGGCTAAGCTCAAGACGGATCACACCGGTCGATCGATGTTTCAAAAGCTCCTGACCATTTTCAAATCTAGCTCGCAAGGCGATGGTTCCGGTTTCTGCATCAAACTCGGTTTCGGCTGGCTCTACAATCCCTTCGCTGGGATAAACTTGCCCATTGGTCATGATCAACTTAGCCCTAGAAGGCAAGCCGCCGGTACCCGATTTCAAGTTCTGTCGGTTTTCGAGATAGTCTTTTTCCGAGATACTGAAGTACGCGTAGATAGAGCTAATATCCGAGAGGGTTGTCAACAATTGGCCTGGCTCAACTACGGCACCCATTTTTAAAAGGAAACGATTAATTCTTCCCGCAAATGGGGCACGTACAACCGAAAAGCTTAACTGATTTTCTTTGGTTTTTAACTCCGAACGCGCATTTTCAAGTTTCGCCTTGGCAATTTCAACTTCCGCCTCGGCCAACTGCTGTTCGGTGGCAGCTACCACCTTATTTTTTACAAGCTCCATCACCCGTTTTGCTTCGAGGGTTGCCTTGCGGAGTTCTGCTTCGGCCAAATGCACACTTGCTAATGCGGCAGTTACCGCTGCTTCTGCTTCTGTTGACGAAAGCTTAAAAAGCGCTTGGCCTTTTTGAACCATTTGCCCCTCATCTACGAGTATGGCTTCGATCATGCCCCCAAAGCGAGCACGGACTTCTACATAATTTTTAGCATGGATATCGGCCACATATTCAATGTCTACTACGGTATCAGTAGTAGCAAGTGACATTAAAGGAAGTTGAACTACATCCTCTTGAGCAACTTCTTGATTATCGTTACATGACCATACAAGCAAGACAAGGCATAGTCCTGCCAATAATTTTTTTGAAAACATAAAGGAAATTTTAAATGATTAGAAGTGTTGATACAGCTTCTTTTATTTAAAATGGCGTGTAACGATGCAGAAATTCATATCTGCCTAAAGTAAAATAGTAGGAAGGTAGAGAGCCAGCTTTTTGACAACGCCCTTCATCATGAGCAAGATTAAAAATTCGCTCATCACCAAAAATGAAATGCCATTCTTTGGTTAAGCTCAGGCGACGTCGACGGGTTACCTTAATTTCTCGAAATTCTTCTCCAAATTGTTTTTTGCTATTCAACTCCTCAGGGGAATCGCCAAAAACCGTAATGCACGGGTTAATT
>Ga0075157_10001708_pt1 | contig 13448 bp, 13 predicted proteins | sample JI81BgreenDNA_FD_70967 | JGI IMG/M metagenome (GOLD analysis project Ga0075157, IMG submission 70967) | Wastewater effluent complex algal communities from Wisconsin, to seasonally profile nutrient transformation and Carbon sequestration -... | ecosystem: Engineered > WWTP > Effluent > Algae...
ATAAGCTCTTCATAAGCTCTTGTGAGCTCATCATTTTGAGTCTGTAAAAGCTCCTTTTGTAAAATTAAATCTTGATTTTGTTTGTTGAATTGCTCATAAAGATTTACCAACTCCTTGTTTTTTCCTTCAATTTCATCCTGTTTTTCGGAAAGAATCTGATTATATCTTTCCATTTTTTCTGTTTTTAAAAGATTTCTTCGGCTAACACTTTTTAAGGCAGAAACATAAACTCGAATAATATACATTAAAAACAAAGACAACAATGAATTGGTAAATATGGCAAATAAGGTAGCTTGATAACTATTAAGCTTGCTTTCAAAACCATTATTGGTCAGTTCGAGAATGCCTAAAATACATATTGATAAAATGCCAATAAACATCCAAATAACCCCCATTTTTCTACCTGAATAGATAAATGCAATAATTCCTGATAGTAGAAAGGAAGCTATAGCAGGGGATTGAATACCCCCCGTTTCTATGTTACCAACTAAAACAATACTATATACAGTAAAGCTAATGGTGGTACCAAATAAAATTAAGGATGTTGTCTTTTTAAATAAGTACAAACTTCCAAACATAAGAGCAATTACACCAATGACAGTCCATGCACTTATATGAAGTTCAAGTATAAAATTAAAAGGAATGAGAGTCGTCAAAAATATGATTCCAACCAAAGTAGCTTCTATAACATTTTCTGCTTTTTTAAAAATAGAAATGTCAGATTCGTAATTGAGAGGAATGAAGTAATTTTTGAGCTTTCTGAATGTTTTTATAGGCATTATTATGCTTCGGGCATTAAGGTGATTTTAAGAATTTTAAAACGGCTTTGCTTCTTATCATAATAAAACTTTTGTAACACATCAAAAATGTCATTTCCTCTAAACCACGAGACTTGTACTTTTTCGTTATTTTTATCATCTAACCATTCTATCTGATAACTTTCCTGATTTTTTTTAAACTCTTTGATATAAGCTATCATATCTTCCAAAATGGCAATTTTATTGTTTCCTTTGGTTGAGTGAAATAAAAATTTTTGGTTGTGCTCTCTGTTAATTGTGATAAGATCAAGTTTGATTAGTGGCGTCTTATTATCCTGTTTATCAGGTACTAAATTGTAGTCAAAATATATCTGCGTATCATTTAATTGCTCTCTGATATGATTCTCTAATTCAATTTCTTTTAATAAAATTTCTGCAGGTTGCTGAATTGCGTTATGACGATTTTCCATGTTGTAACAATAATTTATTGCCAAATTAAAATATTTGTTTGACGAATGAAATTTTTTTACTGAAAAATATAAAAAAAGGCAATAGAAAACAAATTCTATTGCCTCATATGAAAAGAAAGTGATTTTTGAATTATTTTTTCGTTTTAGAAAAAGAGCCACTTTTCATATCATAATCTCTAAAACCAATACTTACACCCACCATAATGGCTAAATTAGAATTATAAACACTTATTGTTGGACTTTTGTCTAAATCTGTAAAACCATATGTATAACGTAAATCGGCATTGAGCCAAATTTTTGGAGCTAGATTATAATTGAAACCAGCCCCAATAGTAGCTCCAAAGTCTGTGGTTTCTAATGTTGTTCCATTTGGATCTAAATCGTTTCCATCGTTATCTGTTGCAGAAAGTAAAAATCCAATTTGAGGTCCTAAAAGAACTTTAGGTCTAAATTTATCCTTTCCAAAATAATAAGCTCCTAAAACGGGTACTTGTAAGTAATTAAAGTTGCTTTTTGCATTTCCAACATCAAATTTTGCACCTTGCTGGCTATAAAGAACTTGCCCAGTCAAGCCAAAATCATCAGTAATACTATAGTTTGCAAAAATGCCTCCAGCAAAACCTAACTTTCCAGAATTATTTTCAACATCACCACGAAAATTAGAGTAATTAAGCCCCAAAATTGGACCTACCGAAAAATTTTGCCCAAGAGCTACCTGGCATGTAATCAATAAAAATAACACAATAGACTTTTTCATAAGTAAAATTAAAATTTTGATGTACTGAATTTAACGATTAAAGATATTTAAAGGTTCTAGGAATGATAAAAAATATGATTTTCTGAAAAAAGATTATTTTTTATATCTTAAAGTTTAAAAATTATATATTTTTTTGTATTTTTGCATCAAATTTAATCCTAAATCTTTAAAAATTATGTCAATTTTGAGATTTGAGGCTATAAAACAAGCCCAAGACCGATCTTTTGTAAAAGTTACTCCTCCTTCAGAAAAAATTTCTGACTATTTTGGTATCAATGTATTTGGTGATGAAGCCATGCGACAGTATTTGAATGCTGATACCTACAAAAAATTAAAATCTGCTATTGCTCAAGGGCAACCCATTAGTTTAGAATTGGCAGATAGTGTAGCTTCTGGTATGAAAAGTTGGGCAATGAGTAAAGGTGTTACACACTATACACATTGGTTTCAGCCTCTTACAGGACTTACTGCTGAAAAACATGATGCATTTTTTGATTTAGAAAGTGATGGAAGAGTACTTGAGAAATTTAAAGGATCTGCTTTGGCTCAACAAGAACCCGATGCTTCTTCATTTCCAAGTGGAGGAATTCGTTCTACTTTTGAAGCTCGTGGTTATACAGCTTGGGATGCAACATCTCCAGCATTTATCATGGAAGATAATGGAACAAAAACTTTGTGTATTCCTACTGTATTTGTTTCTTATACAGGTGAGGCTTTGGATTTTAAAATGCCTTTATTGAAAGCCTTGCATGCTGTAGATAAAGCTGCAACAGCAGTTGCTCAATATTTTGATTCGGATGTTACAAGTACTATTGCAACACTTGGACCTGAACAAGAGTATTTTTTGGTGGATAAAGCTATGTATTATGCTCGTCCCGACTTGGTTTCGACAGGTAGAACGCTTTTTGGACATACACCTCCTAAAGGACAACAATTAGAAGACCACTATTTTGGCTCAATACCTTCTCGTGTAAGAGCTTTTATGGTTGATTTTGAGATAGAGTGTTTAAAATTAGGTATTCCTATCCGTACACGCCACAACGAAGTAGCTCCTGCTCAATTTGAGTGTGCTTCTACATTTGAAGAAGCCAATTTAGCTGTTGATCATAATCTACTTTTAATGGATGTGATGGAAAAGGTAGCTGATAAACACGATTTGAAAGTTTTATTCCACGAAAAACCATTTGCAGGCATCAATGGTAGTGGAAAACACAATAACTGGTCTTTACAAACCAATACAGGTGTTAACTTACTTTCTCCAAGTACCAAAGCAAAAGACAACTTAAGATTTTTAACATTCTTCATCAATGTAATCAAGGCTGTACATGATAACGCTGATTTATTGCGTGCAAGTATTATGTCGGCAGCCAACGAACACCGTTTGGGTGCAAATGAAGCTCCTCCAGCCATTATATCTGTTTTCGTGGGAGCTCAAATGAGTGAAATATTAGATGAATTAGAGAAAAAAGCAACAGTAAAAGTTTCTAAAGGTGAAAATATCTACATGAAGACAGGAATTAATAAAATACCTCCTGTACTTTTGGATAATACAGACCGTAACAGAACATCTCCATTTGCATTTACAGGTAACAAATTTGAGTTTAGAGCTGTAGGTTCTTCTGCAAACTGCTCTTCCAATATGATTGTCATCAATACCATTATGGCAAATCAGTTAGCAATATTCAAAGAAGAAGTAGATAAACGTATTGCTAAAGGTGAAAAGAAAGAAGCTGCTATCATCAATATTCTAAAAGGATATATCAAAGATAGTAAAAAGATTATTTTTGAAGGAGATGGCTATTCTGAAGCATGGAAAAAAGAAGCTTTAAAGAAAGGTTTAACAAATGTTACTTCTTGTGTGGAATCTTTAGAGGCTTTTGTCAGCAAAAAAACTATTGAAATTTTTGAAAAACACAATGTTTTATCACATAGAGAATTAGATGCCCGTTACGAAATCTTACTGGAAATTTACATCAAAAAAATTCAAATAGAATCTCGTATGATGGGTGAATTAGTTGTAAACCATGTGATTCCAACAGCTATTTCTTATCAAAATAAATTGGTGGAGTATGTAAGAAGTCTGAAAGCTATAGGCATCGAAGATGCTTTAGTAGAAAGTACAATTGTAACTATCAAAAAGATAGCTGGTTATGTAAATGATTTACAGACTAATGTTCGTGATATGATAGAAACTCGTAAAACAGCTAATAATACAGATGATGTAAAAAAACGAGCTAAAATATATAGTGAAAAAGTGAAGCCTTATTTTGAACCTCTTCGTTATGCTGTTGATAAACTTGAACTTACAATCAGCGATGAAGCTTGGCCTTTAGCTAAATACAGAGAGTTATTACTCATCAAATAAAAAGATGTAAAAAAGACCTTTAGTATACTAAAGGTCTTTTTTATTGATATATTTTAAGAAGTTCTTAAATTTGGCTCCGAATATTAAATAAAGCATCATGAATCTGGCATCTTATATAGAACATACTCTGTTAAATCCACTAACAACTTCTAACGAAATTGATAAGTTGATAGGGGAGGCAAAAGATTATAATTTTGTAGGGGTTTGTGTTCCTCCTTATTGGGTAGAAAAAACTCGTAGAGATTTAAGAAGTACAGATATTAAAACAGTTACTGTTATTGGTTTCCCTTTGGGATACCAGAGAACTCAAAGTAAACGACAAGAAATGGAGACAGCAATTAAAGATGGTGCTGATGAATTAGATATGGTCATGACTCTTTCTGCTTTTGCCAATGGTTCTTACGACTGGGTAAAAATTGAAATAGCACAGCTTGCAAAACTAGCTCATGAAAGAGAAAAAATATTGAAAGTAATTTTAGAAACAGCCTATTGGAATGAAGAACAAATAAAGCTTGCATGTCAATTGTGTGTAGAAGCTGGAGCGGACTTTGTAAAAACTTCTACAGGGTTTGCCAAAGAAGGAGCAAAAGTAGAACATATACAACTGATGCGTAGTATTTGCCCTACTTCTGTGGGTGTAAAAGCTTCTGGAGGTATCCGCTCTTACGAAAGTGCAATAAATATGATACAGGCAGGTGCTGATAGAATCGGTACATCTGCAAGTGTAGCTATTGTAACTCAGAGTTTATGATACATCTATATCTTCTCCTGCATCTTGTTTCCACTTTTTATAACGAGCGGAAATTTTTTTAGCAATTTTTTCGTAGTTTTTCCAATTGTCTTCTACATGGTAAATAGATGGCAAATCGGCGGCTAAGGTTTTTTCATAATCTTTCTTATAACGACCACTTTGGTAATAAAATACACAAAAATCGTTACCTTCATCATTAAACAACTCTGAACCCAAATACCCATCCCAAACAGCACTCAGAATAGAACAGCTAATTTGCCTTCTTCTGAAACGTAGAATTTGTAAAGCGGCTTCTTCCTCGAAAAAATCACTGTAAAGATCATTCTCGCATACCCACCCCAAAAACATACCAATGTGAACATAAGCTTGCTCTATAGGAAGAACATTAGGGAAATTTCCTAAAAAGTGATGCTTCGCTCTATCATATATGAAATTCTTGGGTTTTCCTGATTGAGATAAAACTGCCATATGGTGTGCTTTATTTGTAGAATTCAAATTTAAAAAAATATTCGGAAAAAATAATTTTTTTTATTTTTTTTCATGCAAAAATGAAAAACTATATAATTTTTTCTCTGAAAAATGGCTATTTTTGATGTAAGTTTATCAAAAAGTATATTTTTTTTATGCAAAAATGAAGATTTAATGAAAAAAACTTACGAGAAGATACTCATCATACAAACAGCTTTTATTGGGGACGTAATCTTGGCTACAGCCATATTAGAAAAGCTTTATGTATATTATCCAGAAGCAGAATATACTTTTTTAGTTAGAAAAGGGAACGAAATGTTACTTCAAAGTCATCCATTTTTAAAAAAAGTATTAGTGTGGGATAAAACACAAAATAAATATAAAAATTTTTGGAAAGTTTTAAAACAAATCAGAGCAGAAAAATATGACTTGGTTGTAAACTTACAAAGATTTGCTTCCTCAGGGATATTTATGGCTTTTTCGGGTGCAAAAGAGAAAGTATGTTTTAATAAAAATCCATTTGCTTGGTTGGCTAATCGTAAAGTAACTCATGAAATTGGAAAGGGGATACACGAAATAGATAGAAACCAGACTTTAATAGCTTATATTACAGACGAACAACCTGCAAAACCTAAATTATATCCAAGCAACCATGATTTTGAGATCGTACAACCTTACCAAGAAAGTAATTACATCTGTATTGCTCCTGCTTCTGTATGGTTTACAAAACAATTTCCTATTCACAAATGGATAGATTTTGTACGACTATTGCCTATGGAAACAAATATATATTTGTTAGGAGCAAAGTCTGATTTTGAATTATGTGAGGAAATTAAAGAAAAATCTAAACATCCATTTTTACACAATTTAGCAGGCAAACTGAATCTTTTAGCATCAGCAGCTCTAATGCAAAAATCTATTATGAATTATGTAAATGATTCAGCACCATTGCATTTGGCTTCTGCTCTCAATGCTCCTGTTTGTGCTGTATATTGCTCAACAGTTACCGATTTCGGTTTTTATCCTGTTGCTGAAAAATCTTATGTAATAGAAACGGCTCAAAATTTGCCTTGTCGTCCTTGTGGTTTGCATGGATACAAAACCTGCCCCAAAGGGCATTTTGCCTGTGCGGAAAGCATAGATACTCAAAAAATGGCTGATTTGATGAGCGTATGATAAAAAAATGGCTGATATGGCTGTTATTTTTTGTTGGCTTTCAGTATGTACTCAAAGCTCAGAATACTATTATTTCAGATACAGTCTATACAGTTGTAGAACAAATGCCTATACCTGTAGGAGGATATTCAAGGTTTTATAAATATTTAGACGAAAACATCTATTATACCCAAACAGCACTAGATAAAAAAATAGAAGGTTATGTGTTTGTACAATTTATAGTAAATAAAGCAGGAAAGTTAGAAAATATTAAAATTGTGAAAGGTTTGGGCTTTGGCTTGGATGAAGAGGTTGTAAGAGTATTTGAAGAAAGCCCAGAATGGATTGCAGGAAGAGAAAAAAATATACCTGTAAAGGTAAAAATGACGTTTTCAGTGATATTTCGATTGCCTAAATAATTAAGTTCAGGAAAAAAAGTGATTAAAGTCTTGTAGATAAGATGTATATTTATGTAATTTTAGGCAAGGAACTCAAATTATTTCTTTAATGAAAACCATCATCATTCCTACTGACTTTTCGGAAAATGCTTCCGTTGCTGTAAATTTAGCCTTACGCATTAATCAAGAAACTGCATGTCGCTTTGTATTCGTCAATATTTCTCAGCCCGAAATACCTGTTACGCTCACAGGCAAACAACATTCTGATGCTATAGAAGCATTTATTGTCAATAAAGAAAAGGAGCTCAAAGAATATACCACAAAATTGGGCGTGGTAACTTTACCCAAAAGAGAAATTGTATACGTAGTACGAACAAGCCCTTTAGTTTCGGAAAGCCTTTGTGAGGTAGCAAAACAACACAAGGCTGACTTGATTATTATGGGAACAACAGGTTCAAGTGGGATGAAAAAAGTGTTTTTTGGAAGCAATGCTTCTAATACTATCCAAAATTCTGAAATACCTGTTATGGCAGTTCCAAATACTTATCAGGGAACACCTATTGAATATATAGCTTTGGCTACTGATTTGGTAAACCCTGAAAAGAAAATCGAAAAAGTGATGGAATTGGCTCGTATTTTTGATGCAAGCTTACAACTGGTGCATGTGTATCCAAACTATCCTGAAATGGTAAAATTAGATACTTTCAACAACCAGAAATTTATAGAGGATTTAAAGCAGAAACTAAATTATAGTCGTTTAGAACTACACTTTCAGCATACTGATACAGAAAATGATGTACATGGAGGCTTAAAAGAATTTGCTCGTGTATATAAACCTGATATGATAGTGATGTTTACCCACAAACGTAGTTTCTGGGATAAGATTTTTGATGGAAGCAGAACAGAAGAAGTAGTTTATACAACTAATATTCCACTTTTAGCCATTAAAGCATAAAATAAGAGGGAGATAAAGTCTCCCTCTTTTAGTTGTTTTCAAAGAATTCGTCTCTAAAATTTACTAAAAAAAGCTCTTTTTCTGCTCTGGTTAGCCCAGTATAAAGCCATCTCAAAAAATCTATATTTAGCATTTCCTCGTTTAAAAAGCCTTGCTCTACAAAAACAGCTTTCCATTGTCCACCTTGCGATTTATGACAGGTAATGGCATAAGCGAATTTTACTTGTAATGCATTGAGATAAGGGTCATTTTTAAGAGCCTCTTGACGTTTGCGTTGTTGAGTAATATCAGCATAACTTTCTAAAACCTGTTGATAAAGACTCTCATAGTCTTTAGTAGGTAAAGATGGATGTTCTGTATAAAGTGAATTTAATAAAACTTTAGCCTCAAAAGCAGGTGCATCAGGGTAATCTACCAAACGAAGCTCCATCGTAGCAAAACGGAAACCATATTCTTCTTCTTCATTTCTGATTTTCTGAATCTGAACAAAATCGCCATTGGCTAAAAAACCTTCTTGACCGTTATCAGAAAGCACAAAATAATTGTTTTTTACAATCATCAGATAATCACCTGCTTCTATTTCAGATTCGGCAAATCGGATAGCCCTACGAATGTATTGATTAAAATTATTGGCATTTTTGTTGGAACGACAAATCACAATGGTGTCTTCAATTCCAAATTTATCATAAGCATATCTAAGTCCGTCCTCAAGACGCTCACTTGTCATCTTATAAAAATCTTTATAACCTTTGGTTCTTAGTTGTAATTTAATTTGCTCATTTTTAAGACTATCTCGGATAAGGGTAGCATTGTAAAGTATTCCAGAGTTTTGTTCTTGTCGCATGACTTGGGTAAATTCTTGGAAAATAATATCCAAATCATATTTACTTGACATATAGTCTTTATCCAATGCAACACTCAAATTTTCGCCCACAGGGGGTAATTGGGCTACATCACCTACCAACAATAATTTATTTTGAGAATTCATGTTCTCAAAAACATAAGAAATTAAATCATCTAATAGACTTTTTGAACCAAAAACGGCTGTATCAGAAATCATAGATGCCTCATCTACAATATAAATTGTTTTTTCTGAAGAGTTTTTGACTTTTTTAAATACAAAATTACCTTGTTTGGTGTCTGTCTGCTGATAAATTTTTCTATGAATAGTTGAGGCTTTTTTATGAGCATATCCGCCCAATACTTTTGCAGCTCTGCCAGTAGGAGCTAATAACGAAATTTTATATCCCATTTTAGCCGCTATTTTAACTAAACTGCTGACCATCAATGTTTTTCCTGTTCCTGCATAACCTCTAAGAATAATAGTTGTACGCTTTTCAGATTCTTGAAAGAAGCTGTCAAGTTGAGATGCAAATTCTTGTTGTTCAGTGGTGAGTTGGAAATGAACATGTTGTTGCAATAACTCAGAAGGTTTTTGAGATGAAGGAGGCATGTAAAAAAAGTTTGGTAAACTAAAAATAGGATTTTGTCAAATCCAAAAAAACCTTTAACAAAAATCGCCTAAATTCTATAGGATATAAGCATCTATTTTGTAAGACCTTAATGAATATTTATCTATCAAATTTAAAGTATTTATGAAAAAAATAATCTTATTATCAGCATTTATTTTGGTATGTATTTATACCAGCCATGCACAAAACTATATAGGAACATGGAAGTTTGTGAAAGTAGTTGTACGAAAAGATTTACCTAAAGATTCACCTGGTTTTGATCTGGCTAATTCTATGGCAGATTTATTTAATAGAAGTTTAAAAGGACAAATCATAAAACTCAATAAGGATTATACTTGTGAAGTTACGTTCAAAGATATGTCAGGAAAATCTAAAAAAGCCGTTGGTAAATATAGTGTTGATAATGAGATTTCTGTAATAAAGTTTGAAGGAGAAGAAATTCCTTTAGAAAGTCATCTACAAATCAAACTTAGTGGAAAAAAACAAATGACATTTCAAAGTGTCTCACAAGGTAGTTTTGTTTATGAACTCAGTCGAAAATAAATTCAAGAGTAGAGCTAAGGCTCTACTCTAAGAAAAAAGCCAAGCTCTTGCTTCTAAAACATGATTGAAAAAGTGTATGGAATCTTTGGCTATAACATCTGTATTAAGGCTGAGAAGCCTCTCTTTATTAAAGAAATCTTTAGATAAAATAATAGCTATTTTTTGTTCATAATGCTCATATTTACAGAGCCATTCTAGATCTGATAAACTAATAAACTTAGCTTTTTCTGTTCTGATGAGCCATGTTCTATGTGTATGTAGCTGTTCTTCAAGTAATTTACAAAAGTCTTCATGAGAAAAAAAGCCTTCTATTTGTAATGTTTTAGCATGAAGAACATGATCTTCCTGTACATCAAAAATCATATTTTTAATAATTGCAATAGTGTAATTACTCCTTGTTGAGTATTCTGAAATATTTGTTGTGGTAAAATACCAATCATCAAACTCATACTTGCCATTATGCTAAGCATAAGCAATTCTCTTCGATTAACGTCTTGAAGTTGCCATTCTGTATTTTTAAGCCAAAGTTTTCCCAAAAACATTTTTTGAAGAGTCCAGAGAAAATAACCAGCACCCAAAATAATGCCAATAGTAGCCAATATAGGCATCCAAATAGGTAATACAATAGACTGAAAGCCACCCATTACACTAAAAAGCTCTCCTATAAACCCTGAAAACAAAGGCAATCCCAAAGACGCAAAAAAAGCGATACTTACAAATGTACCATAAACAGGAATAGCACCCAAAAGACCTTTAAAGTCCTCAATTTTTCGGCTGTGAGTTCTGTCATATAAAACTCCTACAATTACAAAAAGCATTGCTGATAAAATCCCATGACTAAACATCTGAAATATAGCACCATTAATTCCTTCAGCATTGAGAGAGCCAATACCTAATAGCACAAAACCCATGTGAGAAATGGATGAATAAGCTACCATTTTCTTGAGATCTTGCTGAGCCAGAGCATTCAATGCTCCATAAATAATAGAAAATACACCTAAAAATGCAATCCAATAACTATATTGAACAGCTATTTCAGGGAAAATAGGATAGGCTATTCTTAAAATTCCATACCCTCCAATTTTCAATAAAATTCCAGCTAAAACTACAGAAATAGCTGTAGGAGCTTCTACGTGAGCATCAGGGAGCCATGTATGAAAAGGTACAGCAGGAATTTTAATCAAAAAGCCGACAACGAGTAACCAAAAAGCCCAAAAACGAGGAGAGAAACCTGCTATAAGATTTTGATTTTCAATGCTTAATAGACTATTACTTACAAAATTCTGATTCTTTGTCATATCTAAAAGATTGAAGGTATAATAACCATTTTCAGGACTTTTTACAGACATATATAAGGCTATCATAGCTATCAAAATCAAAATAGAACCTGTAAGTGTATAAAGAAAAAATTTAATAGATGCATACTCTCGTCTTTCACCCCCCCAAATACCTATCAGAAAGTACATAGGCAGAAGCATAAATTCAAAGAATAGATAGAACAAAAAGAAATCTAAAGCACAAAAAGAACCTATTACGGAGGCAGAAAGCACGAGATACAATGCAAAATATCCTTTTTGTTTGTTTTCGATGTTCCATGAAGCCAGTGAGCCTATCCAAAGTACAAAACTGGCAAGTAAAACAATGGATAAATTTAAACTATCCAAGCCTAAAAAATAATCTATTTGTATTTTGCCTAAAGAACCTAAACTTAAACTGATCCATGATACTTTTTCTACTAGAAAAAAACTTTTAACATCTTGAATACCTGTTAAATGAGAAGGGTATTGAGTATAAACCCAAGAACTAATCAAGAACAGAATACTGGCAGAAGTAAGGTTTATCCATTTATAATAATTTTGATATTGTTTAGGCAAAATGAGTACCAACAATGCAAAAAAAAGGGGCGTAAATATAAGCAGACTCAGGACGGGAAAATCCATATTAAAGTTTATCTGTTTAAAGGATTTTAAATCAAAAAATTTCTCTAAAATTACAAATTATACCACTAAAAGCCCAAACTTTATACGTTTTTTTAGTGTTTTTATTACAGATAAACAATAAAATCCTCAAGATTATGTACACATCTTTTGAAAATATGCCTTTGAACTCTCGTGTTTGGATTTATCAGGCAGATAGAGAATTAACACGAGTAGAGCAGGAAAAAGTTATAAATGAATTGCAAAACTTCCTAGAAAACTGGACAGCCCACCAACAAACACTCAAGGCTTCAGCAAAAATAGAATATAACAGATTCATTATCATAGGAGTAGATGAGTCTGTGAATTTGGCATCTGGTTGCTCAATTGATAAACAGGTGCATGTTATTCAAAATCTTGAAAATCAGTTACAAGTGCAACTTTTAGATCGTTCACTCATTGCTTTTAAAACTGATGATGAAATTTTTACTGTACGTCTTCCTAAAATAACGGAATCCGTTAAAAATGGTCGTATAACTCCTCAGACATATACATTCAACAATTCAATAACCACTCTGGAAGCCTTGAAAAATGATTGGCTACAAATCGCCTCTGATACATGGTTAAAGCGATATTTTGAAAAAGAATTAGTTTAAAGGAAAATATTTAATAGTTATCAGTCAATTTCTCTGAAATATATTCGTTGTTAGTGTATTATCTCTTTTGCTATGTTTTTAAGATTAATCTGGGAAAGTTTTTCGTTTGCTATTCAAGCTCTGAGGGCTAATTTGCTTAGAACAATACTCTCTTTATTGGGAGTTACAATAGGTATTTTTGCAATTATTACGATTTTTACCATCGTAGATTCCTTAGAGAGAAGTATCAGGCAAAGTCTTACATTCTTAGGGGATAAGGTAATTTATGTCCAAAAATGGCCTTGGATGTTTGGTCCAGACTATCCTTGGTGGCGTTATATTAATCGCCCCATTGCTTCAAAAGATGAAATGACATTCTTGGAGCAAAATCTTCAACATGCTTCTGGTGTGGCTTTTTATGCTGTAAAAGGTAATGCAACAGTCAAATATATTTCCAATAGCATTGAAGGAATCAGTATTATAGGCTCTACTTATGGTTATTCTAAAGTTTCTGAAATTAAAATTAGAGAAGGAAGATATTTTTCTCTTCAGGAAATGGAGGGAGGAAAAAATGTAACACTAATTGGTGATGAAGTTGCTAAAAAGCTATTCCCATTTAGTAATCCATTGGGGAAAGAAATATCCATTAAAAAGAGAAGATTTACAATCATTGGTATTATGGAGCGAGAAGGAGAGAATTTTTTGGGAGCCCCTCGGCGTGATATTCAGTGTATTATTCCTTTTGGAATGTTTGAGAAACTCTATAAAGTAAGTATTTTTGGAATCCAGCCTACCATCTCACTCA
>Ga0075157_10001709_pt1 | contig 13447 bp, 12 predicted proteins | sample JI81BgreenDNA_FD_70967 | JGI IMG/M metagenome (GOLD analysis project Ga0075157, IMG submission 70967) | Wastewater effluent complex algal communities from Wisconsin, to seasonally profile nutrient transformation and Carbon sequestration -... | ecosystem: Engineered > WWTP > Effluent > Algae...
TCCTGATAATAAGCCTCGTAAATCGGCAACACATTGTTGATGTCGAATCGTTTGGCCTGTTGGAGCGCGTTGGCGCGGAATTGTTGGAGCAGTGTATCATCGCTGAGCAGGTGAATGGCGTTGGCCGCCATTTCCTGCACATTGCCCGGGTCGCTGAGATAGCCGGTTACGCCGTGAATGTTTACTTCCGGCAAGCCGCCGCCATTAGACGACACGACGGGCACTTCGCAGGCCATGGCTTCCAGCGCCGCCAGGCCGAAGCTCTCGCTTTCGGAGGGCATGATAAAGAGATCGGCAATAGACAAGAGTTCTTCAATTGCGTCCTGTTTGCCGAGAAAACGCACTTCTTCGCCGAGGCAGATTTCGCGACAAAGCCTTTCGGCGTGGTGGCGCTCAGGGCCGTCGCCGATCATGAGGAGTTTTGAAGGCACCTTTTCGGCTATGGCTTTGTAGATGAGAATGACATCTTCTACCCGTTTAACTTTCCGGAAATTGGAAGTATGTACAATGATGCGCTCGCCGTTGGGGGCAATGATTTTTTTGAAATGCTCTTTATTTACTTTTCGGAAGCGATCAAAATCAATGAAATTGTAAATGACTTTGATGTCGCGCTGAATATCAAATAATTTAAGCGTATCGGCCTTAAGGCTTTCGGAAACGGCCGTAACGCCGTCGCTTTTATTGATACTGAACTCCACCACCGGCGCGAAGGCTTCGTTGCTGCCCACTAATGTAATATCTGTACCGTGCAGGGTAGTAACAACGGGCAGGTAACGCCCTTCGGTGAGCAGAATTTTTTTGGCCATATAAGCAACGGTCGCGTGCGGAATGGCATAGTGTACGTGCAGAATATCGAGGTTCTGGTATTTTACCACATCAACAATCTTGGAGGCCAGCGCCGTATCGTAGGGCGGATATTCAAAGAGGGGGTACTCGTCGCTGTCTACTTCGTGGTAGTAAATATTGGCGTGGAAGTGCGCCAGCCGAACCGGCCGGCGATAGGTGATGAAGTGGATTTCATGGCCCCTGCTCGCCAAACCCAATCCTAATTCGGTAGCAACGACGCCCGAGCCGCCATAGGTTGGGTAACACACAATGCCAATTTTCATATTTTTTGCTGCTGTATAGTTGTTCGAAAAGATGCCTTTGCCGTAAAGGTATAAAATTCGTTATGTCTAACACATAAGTAGCATTTTCGTTTAAAGCCATGCGGTACAAAAAAAGAGGGCCATCCGTGCGGATGACCCTCTTTCCTTACTTGTTTTCGGATTGGGTTCAGGCTTGTTGGGCTTTCAGCGTCATCATTTTGCGGCCAAAATAGATCAACGCAAGGATTAGTGTGTACGTAAGTGTCGCTGTCATGATTATGTTGCCGGTTTAGTTTAGTATGGTATGGACAGGCGAAGAACGTTTTTCCCCTACCCAAACGCTGCCGGCAACAGGTGATTTTTTTGTAAATTATTTTATAAATTTTTAATCCCAATATTTAAACTATTAAATATCAATATTTTAAAATAAATTTTACCTGAATAATTTATCAACATCGCAGCTGATACTCACGCCAAAATTGCGTCGGGCGAAATGGTATCGCTCGGATTCGCCATACAGCAGGCTGTTCCAACTCAGCGACATGAGGAATGGTTCCACCCGGATACCTACATTGATCGTCGACTCTGGAAACCAGAAGTGATCCTTGCGTTCAATACGGTCTAAAACGGCCAACTCGCCGCTTTGTCCGAGCTTTACAATATTGCCGCTGTAAAAATTCAGCCGGGAGAAGCGCAGGCCCAGACCGATGCGAAAAATCCGGTTTTGCATAACATAAGCCGGTGCGAAGGCATAACGTTGGAAACGGAGTGTGGAGTAGCCGCCGTCGGAATACTGGTTGAAGGCCATGCCGTTGCCGTAGGTAAGCGTCAGGCTCAGGCATTGGTTTTGTTTGAGGGGCAGGTAGCCGCCAAAACCGGCTTCCCAAAGCCTGCCGTTGCCGCTGCCGGGTGTAGAAAACTCCGAATCCTCGGGGTTTACCTTTACACGGAAGTAGTTTCCCACCACGTGCAGGTGTTTGACGGGGCTGTAAGCGGCCTGAAGTTCGAAGCCGGATTGCCCGGAGCCGTTCACGAGACCGGTTTTCAGATGGGCGCTGTGCTGGTTTTCGAGGTAAGGCGTTTGTACCGAGTTGGGCGCATAATATTGAGGGGTGCAGCCGATTCCGAACAAAATAACGGCGACTGCACCCCCCAAAATGCCCCGTTTTAAAGGAGCGTACATAGCTGTAAACAGGTTATTGTTTGAATGGATCGGAGAAGCGGACATCGGCGATGAACTGCTCATCCGTCAGGGTTTTCAGGAAAGCAACAAGGGCTTGTTTTTGCTCTTCGCTGAAATTGAATTTTTTAGGCTCGCCGGAAATGGTGCGGAGCATCGGGTGCAGGTTGGCGTGCGGCTGAATACCGGTGCTGTAAAAATCGATCACCTCTTCAATGGTTTTGAAGCGGCCGTCGTGCATATAAGGGCCGGTGAGTGCGATGTTGCGCAGCGTGGGCACTTTAAAGGTGCCGCGGTCTTGCGACAGGCCCGTCACGCCGCCCACACCAAAATCGCTGGGGTTGAGGTCGAGGCCATTGCTGGCGGCGCTCATGGGTACGGCGCCGAAGTTTTCGCTGTGGCAACCTGCGCAGCTGTTGATGTAAATGCTTTTACCCAAATTTTCCTGATCTGTAAATTGAGAGAAAGGCGTACTCAGGTTAAATACATTTTGGGAAACAATGGCCTGGTCGAACTTGCTGTTCATGGAGCCGAGGCTGTTGACGAACTCCGCAATGGCCGAAGTAACGCGTTGCTCAGTTACAACCGAAGAACCGAATGCCTGTTTGAAAAGCGGACCGTAGTAGTCCTGGGTTTGTACCATTTCCACAATTTCGTGCATGGTCATGTCCATTTCACGGCTGTTGGTCATGGAACTGCGGCTCTGATCGGCAGCCGTGCCCACGCGGTTGTCCCAGAAAAAGGCTGCGCCAAACCCGGTATTGGTAAAGGTATTGGTGCCATAAAAGCTTTGGAAGCTCGGTACGGAACCGAGGGCCTGAGAGTTGCGCTCGGTTGTGCGGCTGAAAACGCCTTTGCTGAGGGCGACGTTATCGCTGAACGCGAGGTTCTGGTGGTGGCAGCTGGCGCAGGAGACGGTACCGTCTTTGGAAAGTTTTTTGTCGTAAAACAAAACGCGGCCAAGTGTAGCCATGTCTTTGTTCAGGGTGGCATTGGCGCCACCGAGGTGGAAAGGCACTTTTACGGAGTAATCGTGCGGAACTGCGGGCAAGTTGAGGGAATTACTGATCAGGGCAAAATCGCCCGGCTCGTAATAGGTTTGTGTAAATTCTTCTTTTTTGCAGGAACCCAACAAGAGTATTGCCAGGGAGGCTGCGCTTAACAGTGTTATTTTTTTCATGGCTGCTGAAAGTGTTTGGTGAATGTTGTTTTTTAACAGCGTTCAAAGATACGGTTTTTTGAGAATTGTCAAGGATTTGTCAGGTGCTTATTTAGCATATTTTTAACCAAAAATTACTTATTCCAATATTTTAAAGGTGGTTCTGCGGTTGGCTTGGTGTTCATTTTCGCTGCATTGGGAGCAGGCGCAATTCAGGGCGGGGCTGGTTTCGCCATAGCCGAGGGCGCTGAGCCGGCTTTCGTCGATACCTTTTCCGATAAGGTAGTTCACGGCGCTTTGGGCGCGTTTCTGGGATAGGGTTTGGTTGTAGCGGTCTTCCCCGCGGCAGTCGGTATGGCTGCCCAACTGAATGCGGATGCCGGGGTTTTGGAGCAGCATATCGGCTAAGCGATTGAGCGTCGGTTCGGCATCGGGGCGGATGTTCCATTTGTCGTAGTCGTAGTAAATGTTTTCGAGTACGATTTCCTTGTTGGTATAAATTTTATCCAAAACAATTTCCAGCTCAAACGTTTGCACCGGGTTTTGAGGGTCGCGGGCAATACCTTTGGTGGAAAATTTACCGGCGCCACTCAGGTAGCCTTCATTGGAGGCATTGAAAAAGTAATCGGTGTTTTCGGCCAGTTCCAGGCGCACCATTCCTTCTTCGCGGGTATTGTACTGCTGTTTTTTTTCATTGGCAGTTTTATCCAACGTAGCGTTTTTCAGCGGGCGGCGGCCTAATACTTTGCTGTTAGGGTTATCGGGTTCGGCAAATATTTTTTCCAGCACATAAACTTCCAGGATGATCTTGTAAGCTTCCGGCGCTTTCGGCGGCACACTGTCGGTTTTAGGCGGTGCGGGCGGCGGTATCCTTTGTTCGAAGCGATAAATATCGTCTCCGCCGCGGCCGCCGGGCCGATTGCTGCTAAAAAAGCCTTCACAGATCAGGTCGCCGGGTTTTGGGGCCGATGCCGGAGGGATTCGCTCCTGCACGAGCAGGCTAAAATCGTCGGCGCCACTGTTGAGCGGCGATTTGAAATTGTAGGGTGGGGCCCAGGTATTGCCTTTGAGTTTATAGGTACGGAAAATGTCTAATCCGCCCATGCCAGGCAATCCGTCGGAAGAAAAATAAAGGGTGTCGGCCTCTGTGGTCGGGAAAAGTTCGTTGCCGGGGGTATTGATGCTGCGCCCGAGCAGTTTGGGGTCTTCCCAACCGCTTTCGTTTTTAAGGCTGCGTTGCACCGACCAGAGGTCGTATCCGCCCCAGCCTTCCGGGTCGTTGCAGGAGAAATAAAGCGTTTTGCCGTCGGCGGAAAGTGCGGGGTGTACGTAGTTGATTTTTTCTGATTGAAAGGGCAAGGGGACGGGCGTCGACCAGGATTCGGAAGGGGCATTTCGGGTACTGAGGTAAATTTTACAAAAGGCGTCGTCGCCCTTGTAGGCGCCGATGGCACGTACGAAGTACATTTCTGTGCCGGCTGCGTTGAAGCAGGGAGTGCCTTCATTGGCGGGGCTGTTGAGGAGGGCGTCGAAAGGTTGTACGTCGTTATTGGAGAGATCGGCCGTAAACAGATCCATAAACCGGTTGCCGGTCCAGGCGTATTCATTTTTGTATTTGACAGACAGGCGGTCGCTGCTGAACAGGAGCGCGCCTTCGGGCGTAAAAGCGGGACTGAAGTCGTTTTGCGGGCTATTGAATGCGTTGGGTAAAATTTGCCAGCCGTTTTTGGGCGCTTCTTTGAGCCAGCCTTCGGCGACGTTGCAGGCGGTAATTTCCTTGCGGAATTCATAGGGCGATCCGATTTCGATACCGAGGTTTTTAAATACATCGCGGGCTTCGGCGTAGCGCTCCAATTTTTTGAGGCTGTATGCCTGTGCTTTGAGCGCCTCTGCGCCGTAGTTTTGTTCATAGGCGACCCCGAACCAGGGCAACGCCCGGTCTTCCTGCCCGATGCGGCGATAGGAATCGCCGAGTTGGTAAGCGATGCGCCCTTTATCGCTGCGCAATTTGGCCTGTTTGTATTCCTTTTCCAATAAAGGGATGGCAACGGCGAATTGTTTTCGCTCGTAAGCGCTGGCGCCGTCTTTGATTTTGATGGTGTAGGCGCAGGCGCTCAGGGTGAGAAAAATGGTGGCAAGGAGGAAAATTTGGCGCATAGGCTAAAAAACGGTTCTGCATTAAGACGCCGGGCGCTGCGCTTTTGTTGTCTGCCTGCAACGGGAAAAGCATAATTCCACAAAAAATCCCAAATTTGCATTTTTTACTGATGCATTATCCCCTGGCATTTGAACTTTTCGGGCACTCGCTGCACGTGCACCTGATTATGGAAATCCTGTCGTACACCCTTGGTTATCGGCTGTATGTATACCTGCGGCGGCACACACAGGACGCCATCAGCACCGAGGGCCGTATGTATATTTTTATTGCAGCGGCATTCGGCGCTTTCTGGGGCAGTCATCTGCTGGGTATTGTGGAGCGTCCTTTGCACCGGGAGATGCTTACGTTCACCTATTTCGGGAGCAACAAAACCATCGTTGGCGGTTTGTTAGGCGGCCTGATCGGGGTGGAAGCCATGAAATATTTTCTGAAAATACGGCATTCTTCCGGCGATCTGATGACTTATCCGCTTTTATTCGGTTTGGTGCTGGGGCGTTTGGGCTGTCATTTTGAAGGATTGGACGATGGCACATTCGGCTTGCCCACCCACCTGCCCTGGGGAATTGATTTTGGCGACGGGGTAAGGCGGCATCCGGTGAATCTGTACGAAATACTGTACCTCGGGCTGGTTGCCCTGGCGTTGTTTTTGGTGGAAAAAAAATGGCGACTACCCGACGGCATGCGCTTTGCGCTGTTCCTGAGCGCCTACCTGCTTTATCGTTTTGGCATGGAATACCTGAAACCGGTATACTTCTATAATCCGCCCGGATTTACGGCCATTCAGATGGTTTGTGCGGCGGGTTTGCTGTACTACATTAAGAAATTTGCGGGCTATTGGAGCAGTTGACAATTTTGTCCGCTACTTTTACCGCCAAACTGTGTTGTCGTTGCTGAAAACCGGTTTAGCTGCTTCCGAAATTGCGTATAAAATTATGTTAGCAATCCTTTGGAAATCAGCATAAAAAGCATCCAACCATTTTTAAATCTACCCAACTCCTGGTCTGATAATGAAACCTGCCAACCGCCTTTTTTTTGCACTTTGTTTTTGGGCTTCTTCGTTTGCCGTGTTGGCGCAAAACAACCCTGTGGGGGAGTTGCGCGGCGCCTGGATTACAACGGTCGCCAACATCGACTGGCCATCCAAGCCGGGGCTTTCGCCCGACCGGCAGCGCGTTGAATTCGACAGCCTGCTTGATGTGATGAAAGCAATGGGTATGAATGCCGTTTTTGTGCAGGTGCGCCCTGCCGGCGATGCGCTTTACCCATCGCCCAATGTGCCCTGGAGCCAATACCTCAGCGGCGTACAAGGGCAGGCGCCCGAACCTTTCTACGATCCGCTGGAATATATGATTAAGGCTGCGCATCAGCGCCACATGGAGTTTCATGCCTGGCTCAATCCTTACCGCGCAACCTTCAACCTCGATACGGCGTCGCTGGCGCCCACGCACCCCTTGCGCGCCCTGCCCAATGAACGCAAGGCGCAGTGGTTTTTCCGCTATGGCAATAAGTATTATTTCAATCCGGGAAATCCATTAGTAGTGCGCTACCTGAGCAATGTTGTGTACGACCTTGTGCTGCGTTACGACCTCGACGGCGTGCATTTCGACGACTATTTTTATCCTTACAAAGAACCCGGATGGGAAATCAACGATTACGATCAGTTTGCGGCCGACCCGCGCGGTTATACCAATATTGACGACTGGCGCCGCAACAACATCAATATGCTTATTCAGCAATGCTCCAAAACGATCAAGGATCTGAAGCCTTACGTCAAGTTTGGTATCAGCCCGTTTGGCGTCTGGCGCAACAGCGATAAAGACCCCGTCAATGGTTCCGAGACCCGCGCAGGCATTACCTGCTACGATGATTTGTACGCCGACGTGGTACTGTGGCTTAAAAATGGCTGGATTGATTACGTGGCGCCGCAGCTTTACTGGAGCATTGGTTTTGCACCTGCGGACTACTCCAAGTTAGTTGACTGGTGGGGGCGCAATACCTACGGCAAACATTTGTATATCGGTCATGCGGCTTATAAAATTGCCAATAACACCGTTGACCCGAACTGGAACAACCCCGGCGAGATCAGCGCGCAAATCCGGCTAAACCGAAGCAATCCCAATGTAAAAGGCAGCATCTTTTTTTCGCTAAGCCCTCTGATGCGCAATCCGCTGGGCGTGCGGGATACTTTGATGAGCCGATATTTTGCTACCCAGGCCATACCGCCGGGTATGCCTGCTTTATCGAAAATGCCGCCGGCTACACCACAATTTTGTCGGATAAAAGGTTCGCCGCTGTCGGTCAAATTAGCCTGGAATACCTGTCAGCTGCTGAGCGGAGAAGAAATGCCCCACTACTTTGCTTTATATCGCTTTAACGGCGAGGGTGTAGGCGATTTCCGGGATCCGCGCAATTTGCTTGCCGTCACGCCTTTTTATTCGGAAAACTGGATTTATGAAGACCAAACGGCGCGCGCCGGCTCCTTTTACACCTACGTAGTGGTGGCTTACAATCGCGCAAATGTGGAAAGTTACAGCAGTGAGCCTGTATTTGTTAAAAAAACAGCTAAAACAGCCAAGAAAAAGCGGAAAGTCTGGGGGTATTTGTTGAATTAATTTTTCAGCAATCCACCCAAATCCGGGTATACTTTTCTGTATATTTTCTAAGGAAGGCGGACTTGATCGCAAGTCCGCCTTATTTGTACTGTATCTGAAATCCAAACAAGCCTTAGTTTTGAACCCGTTGCGGGAAAAGACCAACCAAGGCAAACAGGTAATTGACAGCAATATAGGGCGGCATGTTGGAAAATGGTAAACCACCGATATTTTGCCCGACGTTGACCGTAGCCGTTGCGCCGCCGAGGTTGGAGCCAGGGCTGCCCGCAGAGGCATAAATGCCGCTGGGCTGAACGGTCAGGAAGCTGTTGGCCGGGTCGTCGCTGTCGGCCGGGTTGCCGCTCACTTCCACCTGTATAGTGGCAGAAGCCGGGTGGGTGTGCGCGGGGAGTTGGTTGGAGCGCAAGGTAACCGAAGTGGTACCGCCCTGCTCGCCAATTGTAAAGCTCTGGTTGTAATTGGCGTTGCCCATACCGATTGGCATGCGCCCGCGGAGGTCGGGCAACGCAAAAGTTGTTGTTCCATTACCGCCATAAGTGGTTCCGATGATGGAAAACACTGCTGCATATTTGGCGATGGGCAACTCTCGGCCATCGCAAAAAGCCCAGCCCCTTATTTCATAGTTGCCTGTAAAAGGCATGACACTTGCTATGATAGGATCCATTGTAAGATGCAAATTTATTTGGTTAAAAAAATCAGCCCCGTTGACACCTGACTCCGACGCTTAGTTCGAACCGGACAATGTCGGGATGCGGAATACCTTTATTGGGCAAACAGATAAACTTTTCCAGCGCGGCGGCATGCTGCTCGCCGATGCCTTCCAAGTTGGTGAGTTGATTGTCGGAGCAATAAAGTGTACGCAGTTTGGTCAGGTTGTGCAAGGGCAGGAGCGAGCGAATAAAATTATTCTGACAATACAGCTCCTCCAATTGCACAAGCGATTCCAGGTCGTCGAGACTGCTGATGCGATTGTTGAGCACAAAAAGCGATTTCAGGTTTTTCAAGACTGCAATACCGCTCAGATCACTCAATTGCTGGTGAATGACGACAACAATTTGCAACTGCTTCAAGCCCAGCAAGCCGGAAATATCACTCAGTTCGAAGCTCATATTCGGATAAGGCGCACTTGGGCCGGCAAACCGAAGCGCCGGCGCCGTCCAAATGAGCTCCAGCGTATCTGCCGGGGGCATATCCGTATTGTTTTCGCTTTTGAGAAATACTTCATTGAAGGCCCGTTGCCAATCGGGGTTTAAAGACTGCCACCAGTTTTGTTGTTTTTGTGCGTTGCTTTGCATAAGGAAAGAAAAAGCTGAAATTCGGTTAATGGCTTAAGCGCGTGAAGGATAAATGCCTTCTGTAGCAATGAGATAGTTCATAGCGATGTAAGGCGGCATGATCTGTACCGGTTGTCCGCCACCGGTGTTGGGGCCAACCGCCGCTGCTGCTGCAACGCCGCCGAGGTTGGAGCCAGGGCTGCCGGCAGAGGCATAAAAGCTGTTGGACTGAACGGTCAGGAAGCTGTTGGTTGGGTCGTCGCTGTCGGCCGGGTTGCCGCTTACTTGTATTTGTGCCGTTGCCGTTGCCGGGTGGATGTGCGGTGGCACATTGCCTGCATTCAGGGTAACCGAAGGCGTACCGGCCATTTCACCGATTTCGTAAGTGGTGCCGTAATTGGCATCGCCAAAACCGATTGGTACGCGCCCTTGAAGGTTGGGCAGGGCAAATGTTTGAATGCCATCGCCGCCATACGTTGTGCCCAAGATGGAGAATAAGGCTGAATTCTGAGCGATAGACATCAATTGTCCATTGCAAATTGCCCATCCGACAATTTGATAATTACCACTGAACAGCATGAGCTGACCGAGAATTGGATCCATAAAAGAAGATTGTTATTGGTTAAAAAAATGTGTTGCCAAGAAACGTACAAACATAGGCATAGTAAGGTATACATACTCGCAATACAGGTATTAATAGGTAAAAACGGGTAAAAATACGGGGGTTAAGGCAGCGCTTTCAACAGTTGCCGGGCGGCCTCAAAGTGGGGTTTTCCGGGTTGGATATTTTGTAAAACTGCTTTGCATTCGGCCAGGCGGTTTTCCCGCAAAAAGGAAAGCGCCGTATACCACTGTAGTTCCGGCGTCCAGGCATTTGGCGGATTGAAAAGTGCGGAAAACACTTGTCGGGCATCTTCAGGTTTGCCTTGCTCCAGCAGCGCCAATCCGTAAAAAAAACGGGCTTCGGCGTCGTCGGGCGATTGTTGCAGCCACGATTGCAAGGTATTGGCGGCCGCAACATAATCTTTTTGGTTAAAGGCGTTTTCGGCTGTACTCAATGGCGTTGCTGCTGCGCGATTGGTGAAGGCGGCCTCCGGAAAATTGCGATAGGCGGCGTACAGTCGTTCCGACATGGGCGGGCGCAGCCACCACCATACAAAGCCCAGCAGCCCTAGGGTTGCGGCTACTGCGGGCAGCCAGAAATTCAGGATTTTTTTTCGGCGCGGGGCTGGCGCCGCCTGCGCTTCGAAATATTTGCCCTTCAGTTTGGCAAAAGATTGTTTCAGCGCTTGCTCCTGTGCGCTGGCCTGTTCATTTGGCGACAGCCTGCGCCGTGCTTCTGCGACAACTCGCAGCGCATCGGCCAATGCTTCATCCTGTTGAAGCGCCGCTTCAAACGCTGCGCGTTCTGCTTCGGGGAGCAGTCCGTCGAGGTAATCTTCTATGCGCAGGTACAAGTCTTCCATTGTTCAGGTCAGCGATTGGTATTCCGGCGATTTTTTAATGCGTTCGATGAGTATGGCGATACATTCGGCTTTGCGTTTGCGGGCGTAGGCGTAAGTAAAGCCCAATTGTTGTGCAACGGCTTCCATGCCGATGCCCGTCCAGGCCAATTGAATAATTTGTTGGCAGGCCGCAGAGATTTCCGACAAAGCGGTTCGGAAAAGCAGGTCACGGGCTTCCTCCTGAAACAGTTTTTCGCTCAGTTGTTCGGCCGCTTCGTTTTCAAATCCTTCGATGGGGGCAAATGTTACCACGCTGCGTTTGCGGCGTTTGAGTTCGTTGAGCCAGCGGCCCCGGCAGACCATGTACAGGTAGGCTTCAAAAGGGCAGGTCAGCTGGAAACCGGGTCGTTCGGCTTGTCGGGCAATCAATAGCAGCGAATCCTGAAAAACATCTTCCGCATCCGCGTGATTGCCCTGATTGGCGCACACGAATTGCAGTATCCGGTTGGCAAAGCGCCGGTAGATTTCCTCCACCACCTGAAAATCGTTGTTCAGCAAGGCTTTAATGTACTTGTAATCCGGATGCATGCGGGCGAAGGTAAAGGGTTCGGAAAAAATTACGAAAAAAAATGATGAAGCAGGGTAACAAAAATGAAGGGTGATGGATAAGGGGAAAACATTCTTTTACAATTCATGCTTTAAAACCATTTCTCATGGCAATTTCAAATTATGACCCCGGGCAAGAACTTTCCTCAATTAATTTTGCTGGAATGATTGGGGGGCCGCTAACTGCGGCAGTAGATGCACAAACACAGGCAGCTTTAGCAACCGTCGACTTTATAAAAACGATTGGCTTCTCACCTGATACGGTAGATGATACTACCGGTGAGGTGACACCCGGCACACCTGTCTATGTATCTTTTAAATATCCCAAACAGGTTGCGCCTTATGTTCCGGCAGTGAATGGCATTATAGATACCTTTAGTATGGCTGCTGCTGGTAGTGGTTATGCTAACGATGAGGTGCTTAGCATCGGTAGTGGTAACGCTACAGTAAAAATAACTACCGACCCTACTGATGGTAAAATTATAAGCATTAATATATTAAATGCAGGTAGTGATTACAATACGGGTACAGGTATTCCGCTGGTTGGCGGAAGCGGAAGTGGTGCCACTGTGAATATTACGGCGGTTAAAATCAGGGCAGCAGAAGCTGCAAAATTTGAGCAAATGATACTTGAGGTGCCAATGCTTACCCTGGTTCCGATACCTTACCTTAGAATTGACTTTGTTGAAATTGATTTTCATGCAAAAATCAACTCCATGGAGTATCGCAATGTGGGTAGCCAATTTGAACTGAATACAGGTATGGCCATCAGCAGCACTACTTCTGCATCAGGAGCCGGCGGACTAAAACTGCGTGCAATAAATATAAGAGGTAATGTAAGTAATACAACCTCCGTAGATTTTAAGGTTAATGCCAGCTACCAGAAAAGTGTGAAAGAGGGGCATAAAATTGACAAAACATACCAACTTGGTGTAAAGGTTCGTGCCTCTCAGGATGAAATGCCCGGTGGAATGGAAAAAATACTGGGTATCCTGGAAGATGCAATCGTAGCACAACCGGTAATTGGCTAAGGCATGGATACGCTTGATAAATACGTAGGAGCTTTAATTGCTTCTTTCAGCAGGGCCAGGATGATTTCAGATATTGAGGCTGCAAATATTGCCCGTCAATACGCAGAAGATCCCTTGTTGAGGAATTTTCCTATCCCTAAAATAAAGCTGAACGACATAGAGCTAACCATTCCGGTTGCCGTAAATGATTTGTCTTCCACGAGAAAAACACTTACAGCTCCTTCCGAAACAAGATTTTCAGCCAACACTGTCTTCGTAACTGTGGAAACTGATAAGCTGCAGGAGAAGAAATCGGACAGTTTACTGTATATCAAACTCAAGCTTAGCGAGGATGCCTTGGAATGGACAACAACAGAAGACGAACAGGGTAATAAAATCAATAAACTCACGCCATACTGAGTATGCAAAAGCCGGTTTTAGATATCGTTGCTAAACTTCGGAAACAGCTTTTTGCTTTGACGCCAATCGCAGATTCTATTGAGCAGAAGAGTAGCAGCGCTTCCGAGAAATTAAGTGCCTGGCTTAGAGAAACTGAGTTGATTTTACAGGCGTCGGGATACGCACAGTGTGCAGAATTAGCAGGTCTGAGAAGCAAACTAACGCTCGCTATGCTTTTAACAGAACCAGGAATTAACCGACGGAAAAAAAGTCTGTATGCTGCCGGAGAGACAGTCTATCCCGCACAACTTTGTGTAAATGAGGTGCTAAAACCTTTGGAGGCCAAACTTGAAGAAGCCAAGAATATTTTACAGCAAATACTTGACCTCTTTCAGCCAAGTGGAATTTTAAACATACCTCCAGGCCAGGGATTTAGCGATTATATCAATGGCTTGTGGCAGTATCTGAGGCAGCATGAACAAGTTAGGGGAGCAACTATAAAAATTCAATCGTTGA
>Ga0075157_10001710_pt1 | contig 13433 bp, 14 predicted proteins | sample JI81BgreenDNA_FD_70967 | JGI IMG/M metagenome (GOLD analysis project Ga0075157, IMG submission 70967) | Wastewater effluent complex algal communities from Wisconsin, to seasonally profile nutrient transformation and Carbon sequestration -... | ecosystem: Engineered > WWTP > Effluent > Algae...
AAGTCTTCATTTGAGTGAGTGTGGCTTAAAAGAAATTCCTGATTGGATTTCAAAATTAAAAAATTTAGAAGTTTTATCATTGGGTCAGAATTCTTTCAAAACTTTGCCCAAAAGTATTGGAACACTAAACAATTTGAGATATTTATCTCTTGAAAATACTAAAATCAAACGTCTTCCCAAAACTCTCATAAAACTTCAGAAATTAGAAGAAATAGAATTAGGATATATTCCAACTCTTAATCTAAAGAATGTATTTGAGTTCACAAGTAAATTACCCAAAATAAAAGATTTATATCTAAGTGTTTCTACCAAATTTCCCTCTGAAATTGTAGAAATGCCTTATTTAGAAGATTTAATCATAGATTCTGGATATAAGAGAAAACAAACCATTCCGAATTCTATTGCAAATATGAATAATCTATCTTTTTTAAGATTAGGATTTTCTAGCCATTTAGAGTTATCTGAGGGTTTTGCAAAACTTTCTAAACTGGTAACACTTAAAATAAGTACAAAAAAATTACTTTTACCTGAAAATTTTGGTGAATTAAAAAATCTTAGAGAATTAGACCTAAGGGATTGTAATATAGAATTTTTACCTAAAACATTCGATTTACTCCAAAATTTAGAAACTTTGTACTTAGAAGGCAATATTCATTTAGAGTTAAAAGATACTTTCAAAAAGATTTCTAAACTTCCTAAATTAAAATTTTTACGAATTAGTGCAAAAGAAATTCCTCGAGAAATAGGATTGTGTAAGCAACTTGAAAAACTAGAACTTTACAATCACCCAGATTATAAAAATTATATTACTCCTTTGGTTTTGCCTGAAGAAATAGGGAATTTGACAAATTTAAGGCATCTGGATATAGAAGAAAATCATTTAGAAAAGTTACCTAAAAGTATTGGGACGCTAAAAAAATTAAAATATCTTAGTCTTAGTGAAAATCAATTGGAAATTTTACCCTTAGAAATCTGTAACTTAACAAATTTACAGGAGTTATATCTTTCAAAGAATAAACTTACAAGTTTACCTGAAGGATTTGAAAAACTAAAAAACTTATATTATTTAGATATTTCAGGTAATATGATTAACAAAATACCAAAAGAGTTAAAATTTTTGAAAGAATTTGTGTATTAAAAGAAATAAAAAAACCCCAAAACAAATAGTTTTGAGGCTTTCAGTGATCCCGCTGGGATTCGAACCCAGGACCCATACATTAAAAGTGTATTGCTCTACCAGCTGAGCTACGGAATCATTTGTTTTTTAGGAACTGTTTTCCTTAATTGCGTTGCAAAGGTAGTAATAATAATTTATAATCTCCAAATAAATGTCAAAAAAAATTATTTATTTTTTAATATTAATTTTATTCTTTATATGCAACTATACTTATAGTCAAGGGTTTAAAGAAAATTTAGCAATTGCAGATTCTCTATTTAAAAAAAGTGAATATGTAAAAGCTACACCTATTTATGAAGATATCTTTTACAAAGAAAAGAAATATTCAAGTGAAATGCTTTTACGTTTGGCTTTTATAGCCAATAAAAGACAAGATTATGTAGCTTATTTATATTGGCTTAATTTATATTTTCAGGTACAACCTTCACTTAAAATTTCAGAAAAAATCAGCAATACAGCCAATACTTATGAACTAACAGGTTACGAACTTACAGACCGTAAATGGTTCACTCTGTTATATCATCATTATTACAAGTTTATTATCTTAGGGATTTGTATCATAGGATGCCTTGCAACATGGTTTTTCCTATTTCGAAAACAGAATTTATTTGTATATAGAAGAAATGGAATTTTATTGCTAATTTTCTTACTTTTTTCAATTATTTCACTTAATATTATTCCTGAAACCAAAGAAATTGTTATTGCTCAAAACAATACATACTTAATGTCTGCCCCTTCTGGAGCCTCATGGGTACTAGGTATTGTACAGAAAGGACAAAAACTTCCTGTAAACAATGAGCATGATATTTGGGTTGAAGTAACATGGAATAACCAAAAAGTTTTTGTAAAAAAAACACAAGGTTATTTAGGATCTGTATTTTGAGGTTTAATCTTCTTTTTATATATTGCAAACCGTTTTAGACTTAAAATTGCTTATTTTAAATGGACACAATTGCAGTTGTTATAGCTTGTATTTTAGCCTATTTATTAGGCTCTATCCCTACAGCAGTTTGGGTAGGGACAAAAATTTATGGTAAAGATGTCAGGAATTTTGGCAGCGGAAATGCTGGTGCTACCAACACTTTTAGAGTTTTGGGTAAAAAGGCAGGCATATTTGTTTTGTTTTGTGACGTCTTAAAAGGCTTCTTAGCCACTCATTTGGGTACTCTTTTATTAGAAAGAGATAATATCGTTAAAGACGATTTAATATACTACCAAATGGCATGTGGAATATTGGCTATTATTGGGCATATCTATCCTATTTTTGCTAATTTTAAAGGTGGAAAAGGTGTAGCCACTATTTTAGGCATGGTGATTGCCTTACATCCACAAGTATCTCTACTTTCTATTTTAGTATTTTTATTAATTTTAATAGCAACTCATTATGTTTCTTTAGGTTCTATTATTGCAGGTTTTTCATTCCCTCTATTTTTAGTGATTATACCTGTTTTTAGGCAAAACAATCCTGCATTATTTATATTTAGTACTATTTTAGCTTTAGTATTGGTTTATACACACCGTCAGAATATTAAAAGATTACTTGCAGGCAACGAAAATAAAATTTATTTGTTCAGACGAAGAAACGCATAAAAATATTAATATTGAAAGGTTGAATTAAATCAACCTTTTTTCATTAAAAAATATCTAAATTTTATGAAATCTTATATTGACGAAAATCAGGATAGATTTATTGCAGAATTAATTGAGTGGCTCAAAATCCCTTCTGTAAGCACTGATGCAGCAAAAAAGCAAGACGTTCAGAATGCAGCAGAATTTGTAAAAAATAAGCTTTTAGAAGCAGGTGTAGATAAAGCAGAAGTATGCCCTACAGCTGGACATCCTATTGTATATGCCGAAAAAATGGTAAATCCTAATTTGCCGACTGTGTTGGTATATGGACATTATGACGTTCAACCCGCCGACCCTTACGAACTTTGGGATTCTCCTCCATTTGAGCCTGTAATTAAGAAAACAGAATTACACCCTCAGGGAGCTATTTTTGCTCGTGGATCTTGTGATGACAAAGGGCAAGTCTATATGCATGTAAAGGCATTGGAAATGATGAATAAAATGAATCAGGTTCCTTGCAACCTAAAGTTTATGATTGAAGGTGAAGAAGAATGTGGTTCTGATAATCTTGAGCCTTTTGTGAAGGCAAATAAAGAACGTTTAAAAGCAGATGCCATTCTTATTTCAGATACTGGCATCATTGCTAATGATATTCCTTCCGTAGAAACAGGGCTTCGTGGTTTGTGCTACTTAGAAGTAGAAGTAACAGGTCCCAACAGAGATCTACACTCTGGTGTATATGGTGGTGCAGTTGCAAACCCTATCAACACACTTTGTCAAATGATCGCTTCTTTAAAAGATGAAAAAGGGCGTATTACAATCCCAGGATTTTATGACAAAGTAGTTATCCTCAGTACCGAAGAAAGAGCAGAAATGGCAAAGACGCCTTTTAGCTTGGAAGCCTACAAAAAAGATTTAAATATTGATGATGTTTTTGGCGAAGATGGATTTTCTACCATTGAAAGAACATCTATACGCCCTACATTAGATGTAAATGGTATTTGGGGTGGTTATACACAACCTGGGGCAAAAACAGTCCTTCCATCTAAGGCTTATGCCAAGATTAGTATGCGTTTAGTACCAAATCAGCATCCTGACGAAATTAACGCGTTATTTGAAAAGTATTTTAAAGCTATTGCTCCTAAATCCGTAAAAGTAGAAGTTCGTTTCCATCATGGAGGATTTCCGTATGTAACCCCCACAGATTCTTTAGAATTTAAGGCTGCAAGTATGGCTCTAGAAGAAAGTTTTGGAAAGAAACCAGTTCCTACTCGTGGTGGTGGCAGCATCCCTATTGTAGCTCTTTTTGAAAAAGAATTGGGTGTTAAATCTGTTTTAATGGGTTTCGGTTTAGATTCTGATGCTATCCACTCTCCCAATGAACATTTTGGAATATTCAATTTTTTGAAAGGTATTGAAACAATTCCTTTGTTTTACAAACATTATACAAATTTAATGGCTGAGAAAGCATAATTAAAAAGGCTAGCAATCTGCTAGCCTTTTATTTATTAAGCAGTTTTTGCAAATTGTACATTGGCAATAATTTTTACTTCTTCACTTACCACTACTCCACCTGCTTCTGTGAGGGCATTCCAAGCCAAACCAAAATCTTTACGATTGAGCTTCCCAGTTACTTCAAAACCAGCTTTTGTATTGCCCCAAGGGTCTTTTGTAATACCTCCAAACGCTACTTGTAATGTAACAGGTTTGGTTGTTCCTCTGATTGTTAAATTCCCAGCAAGCGAATAATTCTCTTCATCTACTCTTTTAAGTTCTGTACCTTCAAAAGACATCTGTGGAAAGTTTGCAGCATCAAAGAAATCAGCAGAACGTAAATGTTCATCTCTTTGTCCATTACCTGTATTAATAGAATTTACATCAGCCTGAAAACTTACAGTCCCTCCGTCAAAATTATTTTCGTTGGCTTGCAGTTCGCCATTAAAAATATTAAAGGAACCTGTAACTGTAGAGATTACAAGGTGTTTTACCTTAAACTGGAGTTCGGAATGTGCTGGGTCTAAAGCCCATTTTACTGAATTTGCCATAGAAGTAGAATTAAAAATTAAGTGTCATATCATTTAATGTTATAACACTTAAAATTAATAAAAGTTTTGAAAAAACCAAAATATTTTTCTTAAAAATAAAGCGAGTCTTTTTTAAGACTCGCTTGGTGTTTCTGTTTTGGCTTCATAACTTCTAATAGGATGTCTATTAAAAGGTTTGGTTGAGTCAAATAGCTTTCTGTATGTGATATGTTTTTTACAAACTTCAAACTCTAAATTTTGCATGAGTTTGAGCATTGGAGGATTAAAATCTCCTATCCAATTGAGTTCCAAGTCCGTATAAGGAAAATCTGTTTTTGCTGTTTCTCTTTCCAAACATACAGAAAGAGCTGCATCCAAGCCTTTGCTATGATGCGATTTGGCAATACCAAATGCCACACCCAATACTCTAGTACAAGAGCCTTTCCAACGATGATATAAGAATTTTAGCTTTCCAACAAGATTTAGTTTTCCATCTACATGCTTAAAAATCTGATTTAACTCTGGCAAAAAGACACCAAACGCAACTGGTTCTCCATTATGATAGCCAAAAGTAATGAGCCTTTCATCAATAATAGGCTTCATTTTTTTCATAATTTTATTGGCTTCTTCCTTTGTCATTTCTGTAAGTCCTTCTGCCAATGCAAAGCTCTTGTTATAAATCTGCCTGAAGTCTTCAGCATATTTATCCATCTGCTTAATTTTAATATTCTCGAAATGATATGTTGGATCTGCAAATATTCTGTTTGCTTTTGCATGCACGATTCGGCTCAAACCATATACTTTTCTAAAAAAAGTAAGCTGATTAAAATACACTTGAAATCCGTAATCCTCAAAGAATTTTTGATAATAAGGGAAATTATAATTTTGTTGATAATTTGCTTCTCTGTCGAATCCTTCTACCAATAGCCCCCAAAATTTATCTCTACCACCAAAATTGATAGAACCATCCATTGCCTCACAGCCTCTTTTTGCAAGCCATTCTTTACATGTGTCAAAAAGCATAAAAGCTCCCTTTTCATCTTCAATACATTCAAAGAAGCCCATTCCTCCAGTAGGTTGGTCATTATTTTTGAGGCGTGTTTTTTCGTTTACAAAAACAGCTACTCTACCAATAGTTTCTTTATTATCGTTTTTTAGAAGAAAGCGTGTACATTCTCCATGTTGAAAAGTAGGATTCTTACTTTTATCAAAAACAGATTCTACATCATTATCTATAGGTCTGACCCATTGAGGTGTATTCGCATATAGTTTTTTGGGTAGGTCAAAAAATTCTTTTTCTTGGGGTTGAGATTTTACTTCCTCTATGTACATAAATAATTTATTTCTTGTAATTTTTCTCTTTACGTTCTTTTTCGTTTTTAGTTTGTTTAACCCCTTTTATAAACTCTCGCCATGCTGTTGGGCTAAACAGATTAAGTGTTGGTAGCGAACTATTTGTAATAGGCTGATTTGACTGATTTTGCAATTGGTTTTGTGACGCACTTTGGCTGTCCTGAGCAGATTGCCTCGCTGCATCCTGAAGTTTGCCTTTATCCAAATTTTCCTTCATAGCCTTTACCTCTTCTGTCTGAGTTTCAATGCTCAAAAAGGCATCTTTGAAAGACTTCTCATCTGAATAAGGATACACTTGAATAGGAGCCAGCATTTCTATAGACTCTTCTAATGGTAATGTAATGGAATAAGATTCTGTCTGATTTGCAGGTATTTTATAAAAAGAGGTTCTATGCCCTGTAGAACGTATTACTAAACTATCATTAGGCATAACTTTTAGTGTAAAAACGCCTTTTTCATTGGTAATAGTTCCTTTTCCTGCTTGTGGAACAATTACACGAGCAGCTTCAATAGGTGCTTTTGTATTTTTATCAATAATAAGTCCTGAAAGTAAAATGGGTTTTTCTTCTTGAGCTTTTGCAACAGAAGTTATCAGAAATAAACTGATAAACAAATAGATTAAGTTTTTCATAGACAATTTCCTTTTTGAGTTCTATACATAACTGAACGTAAAAAAAAAGGTTTTAGTTGGTTTGCTCTGATAAAGCTTCCCAAAATTCAACAGCTCTTCTAAGGTGGGGTATTACAATTGTTCCACCTATTAAATTTGCGATCGCAAAAACTTCAAAAACTTGCTCTTTGGTAAGTCCAACTTCTTTACATTTACCCAAATGATATTTGATACAATCATCACAACGCAACACCATCGAACAAGCCAAACCAATCATTTCTTTGGTTTTAACATCCAATGCTCCTTCTGCATAACAATTTGCATCTAGGTTGAAGATTCGTTTTAACACCAAATTATCTGCCGATAAAATTTTCTCGTTCATTTGGCTACGATATGCATTAAACTCTTCTACAATATTTGCCATAAATCTTTTTGTTTCCTTATTTTTATTTTAGTTTTAAGTCCAAATGTATAATATTTTTCTATCTTTATTACGGATTTTTTCAAATTCTTTGGCTATTTGGAATTTGATGCTTATATTCACATCCGAAAACAGTGTTTCTATATGGATAACTTCAACGACATATCTTCAAGTACAAACAAACTAGATGAAATCAAGAAAATCATTTTTGGTGAGGAGATCCGCACCTATAATGGTGAGATAGAAAATCTACGCAAAACGATAGAAAGCTATCGCACAGAGATTTCTGTAAAAATAGATGAAGTGAAAATTGAGCTTCTGAAGTCTATTGAAAGTGTTGAAAGCCGTTTGTTAGACAAGGTATTATCAGCTCAAAATGCCCTTCGTCAGGATTTAGAACAGCATCGTCGAAATGCTGTCAATAAGAGTACATTGGGTAATATTTTTGAAGATATTTCTAAAACCTTAGCTCAGTAGTCAATTATGGAGGATATTAACAAGAACGATAGTGTAAAAAAGCCCGATGATTTCCCTACTGAAGAAGTTTCCAGTTATAAAGAAGTCGTTGTCAATCCTGATAAGCAAGAGTTGGAAGTAAAATTTCAGGGAATGAAGGACTTGTTTACTTCTATTATCTCTGAGAATCGTAAAGATTATGAAAAGCAGCTTTCAGAGGTAAAAGGCTTATTTTCTTCTGTAATTGAAGACAATAGAAAGCAGATGCAAATGCAGATGCAAGATATCTACAAAGCTCTTCCCCGTTTATTAAGTGAAGCAGATAAATTGCGTAAACAAGAAGAGTATGTAACCATCAATGATGAAGATGCCTTTGGTAACAGTATTAGTGCCAAAACAAGCAAAATGACTAAATTGGGGGCTATCAAAGAATTTATCTTAGGCAAAGATTCTAAAGATCTCAGAGATAAGTTAGAAGGTGCTTATAATCTAATCGACTCTTCTATTAATCAAGATCAGGAACATTTGAGTAATGTAGTAGAAGAAGTATATGCTCGTTTGAATAAAATGGAGAAAAGGATTGCTGAAGAGCTAGAAAAGATGACCAATATATTCCGTACAGAGATGAACGAAGTAGCCAATGCTCAAGCCAATAAAGCCGAAACTTATCGTATTCTTAGAAATACCGCCGAACAATTACGTTTAGGTAAGATTCAGCAACAAAATAATTTATGAAGAAATTAATTCAAGACTTTTTTTCTCTCATATTCCCTGACAATTGTTATAGTTGTCAGGGAGTTTTGCTTCAAGGAGAACAGAAAATTTGTACTTCTTGTAGAGGGAATCTGCCTTTTACCAATTATCATAAATTAAACCCATCTAATAATCTTGTTACTCAAAAATTTTTTGGTAAAATACCTATTTTATATGGTTTGTCTTTTTTACAATTTACCAAAGATGGCAAAGTTCAAAGGCTCTTGCATCACATTAAATATAAGAACGAGCCTGAATTAGCTGAAATGCTCGGAAATTGGTATGGAACAGAATTATTTGAGAGTTCTTTGGCTCAAAGTTTTGACATCATTGTACCTGTTCCTTTACATCCTAAAAAACTTAAAATCAGAGGTTATAATCAAAGTGACTATTTTGGGAGAGGGTTAAGTAAAGGGCTTCATACCTCGTACCAAGACAATATTTTAGTACGAAATACTCATAATGCTACACAAACAAAAAAGAGTCGTTATCAGCGTTGGCAAAATGTCAATACGATTTTTAGTGTGTCAGATGCTTTAGATATAAAAAATAAATCTATTTTGATTGTAGATGATGTTGTTACAACTGGTGCAACTTTAGAGGCATGTGCCAATACACTGCTTGAAGCACAAGTCCAATCTATTAGTGTTGCTACAATTGCCGTTGCTTAGCGAAACTTTCATATAAAAAATTAGTGTTTTTCATGTATTATTTTTATTTTAGATAAAATTATGCGTTATAACATACATTATTGAACCTATTGTTTATACACTATTAGATTGATTCTTCATGAAAGAATTCATTGACACTTATGCAAAAAATGACTCTTTATTCAATGAAATTATCAATTTATTGCCAAATCCTGTAATAATTGATGTCATAGAGGATAATGTGCCTACAACTATTTATTGTAATAAAAAATTTATAGATTTAATAGGCTACACTTCAGAAGAAATGAAGATTCATAAAGAAACACACCATTGCTATTTCAATCAAATTAAAAGTAATATTTTTAGAAATGATGGTGAAGAACCTATAGAAACAAAAATATGGGTTGGATGTAAAGATGGTAAAAAAAGGCTTTTTAATGTAGCTTCTACTCTTTGGAAGGAAAATATACTTATTTCACTTCTTACTGATATTACAGATAAAGAGCTTTTTCTAGAAATGGAAAAACTCAATAAACTTAAAGATAGGCTAATTTCTATCATGGCTCATGATATCAGAAACCCTTTGGCTACTTTACAGGGCTTATTAGATATACTCAACGAAAATGACATAAGTCCTGAGCAGTTTAGAGGGTTTATTCCAGAGATAAACCAACAAATAGATCAAGTACGTCATCTTTTAGATAATTTACTCAATTGGGTAAAAAATCAGTTGAATAGAAGTAGTGCCAAACCGCAACCTTTACAACTTTGTGAAATTATTCATTCTGTAAGTCAATTATTTACACAAGATTTTAAGCACAAGAATATTCAATTTTCTTATGACATTTCTCTAAACTTATATGTTTATGCCGACAAAGATATGTTGGAATTAACTTTAAGAAATTTAATTTCTAATGCCATTAAGTTTACCAATACTGGAGGTTTTATTCATGTTTTAGCAGAAAAACATAAGACTTGTATAAAAATAAAAGTTAAGGATAATGGAATAGGACTTAGTTCAGAAAAGATTCACAAAATATTAAATGGGGAATTTATTAGTCATACAGGTACAAACAAAGAAATTGGTACAGGTTTAGGGCTAAATTTGTGTTTGGAGTTTATCAAAATGAATAATGGAACTATGGAAATTGAGAGTGAAGAGGGCAAAGGAAGTGAATTTATATTTTTTATCCCTAGTCAATCTATTTAATTGAGTTATTCTTTTATTTTTTTAAACCACATTATCAAAACATTTTCAAATTCTTGAATCAGTTGTTCGTTTTGTTTGGGAATGGTAAAGTAAATTAAATCATCTTCAATTGCCCCAGAGATGTATGCATAATCATCAAAAGCAATTTTAAAAGTATTTTTAGCAGTCGGAATATATTTTTTAAAATCTTGTATTTCTGTAATGCCAAAATCGTCTAAAAGCTCCACCAAAAGCATATTGGTAGGAGCTTTTAAAGAGTAACATCTTTTAATAAACTTTCTACAAGTTTGGTTAATTTTAAGAGTAAAAACCTCTTCCATTTTTACAAATACACTTCAAAAATATCTTGATCATCTCCCATTGCTCTACACTTGGTTTGTCTAACAGAAAACGCCTTAGGAGAATTACAGATTTCGGAATAATATTCATCTGTAAGACTTGGCTGAGTGGTGATATCACCATTATAAATTAAATTCATGATGCCTTTTGTACCACCTTTTGCCAAAAAAGAAATGGGTATAGAACTTTTTCCTAATGTTTGCAAGTAAGAATTAGCTTCATATCCATTTGTAACTTTAACAACCAGTTTTTTAGCAGGCTCTAATTCCAAAATTTCCCAAAATCCCCAACCAAAAGCATTGACTACAGCTACAATACCGTGTACCCAGTCTTCTCTTGTCTGACACATTGGTTTAATCAAGCCATTCCACTCTGCTGATTGCATAATTCCTCCAAAAGTATTAAAAGCACAAACATGCCCTGCTTCTGTAAGCAATTGATCAGCTAACATCAAACCATCAGAACCCATCGTTTCCTCAAGTTTTTTGAGCATTCTGTAGGAAGTTTGGCAGTAATAATTGGAATACATCCTTGTTAATAAAACTCCAAAAGCATCTATAATCCCTTTAGAAGAAGGTGTTCCTTCTATGGGCATATTAGTAAGAGCTTCACGAATACCCAAATAATTTACACTTGTATTGTTTGGATTGTTTAAGGTATGATTTTGTGTTGTGCCTTGTTTTGGAGAATTTGAAAGTTTTTTAGAGTTGATATTTTTAGTAAGTTCAAAACTTACAAAACTATCATTTTTTGTATAACAACTTAGTTGTTTACATTCCATAGAACCCAAAGCTAGGTTAAAAATAGCTTCAGTAGCTCCAGCTAAAAAGCCTCTTGTAAAAAATGAGACCATAGGTTCATTTTCGGCACGCAATCCAAATTTTGATTTCCAACCATAACTATAATGGTCTGATTCCGAGACAACTTTGCCTCCATCTACAGAAACATTTTCTAAAGAAAATTTTCCATATCCACAAAACATAAAGAAATCTTCTGCTATTTGTTTACGCTCTTCTATTTCGGCAATCTGATTCTCCGAAAAAAATTGATTCATTTGGGCATATACTATTTCTTGAGCAGATTCTATCAGTATAGGATAAATATCAATATAATCTTTAGTATCTTCTAATGTTGCTTGTAAGAAAGTGTTGTAATGATGGCAATGGAAGATTAATGGCTCTCCTGCTGCAATATATGTATTGTATTGTGTGTCAAAATTACCTCTTAATGGCTTCATTATTGTGTGATGTTTAAGTTTTTGTTATATATCTTGAATATAATTGCTTGAATTTCTTTCAGAACCTTACTATCCAGCACAAATGTATCATCTTCTAAATTTCTCCAAGTCATGTTAAGCTCTCTCATTTTTGGGAGTAAGCTCATAATTACAGTATTCCATGCTGTAGGAGAACAGTTTTTCAGAACCCATGCTTTTACTTCTTTTACAGGTGTTTCTGTGAAAGTTTGATTAAGTGTGGTGTTACTCTGTTCTATTTTAGGAGATTCCGTTTTGAGCTCTGATGTTACATTTGATATATCTTCTTTGATAGCATATACGTATTTTTTCTTAAAAATTTCTTCAAAACCTGTATTAATAATTGCCAATACATCTTCTTGAATCATATAGCTATCATTCTCAAAAAAATGTAAAAAAACACCTTTTTGATTCAATTTAGGAAGAACTCTAAAAACCACTCTCTGCCACGATAAAGGGGGGCAATTATCTTTAGCCCAATCTTTTACCAGTTTTACTGCTATTTTTTCCATAAATTTTCTATATAAATTATATCAATTAATCATTCTTACTCCTTAAAGAGAAGCTTTGGGTAACTGTATGACAAACTCTGTTCCTCGCCCTTCTTCACTATTTACAAAAATATTTCCATTATGTTTTTCAATAATACCAAAAGTAATGGATAAACCCAAACCTGTTCCAACACCCACAGCTTTTGTTGTAAAGAATGGCTCAAAGATACGGCGTTTTACTTGATCACTCATTCCTAATCCATTATCTTTGATACGTATTACAATATTTTCTTGTAGGTTTTCGGTATAAATTTCAATCACACCATCTTTTCTCTCTTCTGGAACAGCTTGAATCGCATTATTAATGATATTCATGAATACCTGATTCAACTGACCAGGGTAACACAAAATGTCAGGCATAGATTCGTCATAATATTTTTTCAATTCTACTCTGCCTTTAATTTTGTTATTTAAAAGGATGATTGTTGAATCTAAGCAGTCTTTAATATTTGCCATTTTACGTTCTTCTTCATCTAAACGACTAAAGACTCTCAAGCCTTTTACAATTTCCATTGTTCGTACAGCCCCTTTCTTGATATCAGAAACCAAATGATCTATATCTTGTGTCAGTTCTTCGAAGTCTAAGTTATCTTTCAACTTCTTGGCTTCTTCAATAATATCTTCTTTGTTTCCATTGGCTGTGTCCAATTCATTATACTTATTTACAATTTCCATCAAATCATCCAAAGAGATTTTAAGTGTGTCAATACCATTATAAACAAAGTTAATAGGATTATTGATTTCGTGGGCAATACCTGCTGTAAGTTGTCCTAAAGAAGCCATTTTTTCATTATGTACAAGTTGTGTTTGAGTCTCTTTCAACTGTCCAACCAGTTTATCGAGCTCAGCCTTTTGTTGCTGTTCTTGTTCAAGAGTTTTCTTCAAGATTGTTTCAGCCATCATCAACTTTTCATTCGCTTCCAATTGAGCTTCTGCAAGCAAACGCATTTCTTCTTCTGATTTTTTGATACGTTCAAAAGCTTTTTTACGCTCTGTGATATCCGATTCGATTGCAATAAACTGAACAACGTCACCATTTTCATTTAAAATAGGTGTAATATTTAG
>Ga0075157_10001713_pt1 | contig 13425 bp, 13 predicted proteins | sample JI81BgreenDNA_FD_70967 | JGI IMG/M metagenome (GOLD analysis project Ga0075157, IMG submission 70967) | Wastewater effluent complex algal communities from Wisconsin, to seasonally profile nutrient transformation and Carbon sequestration -... | ecosystem: Engineered > WWTP > Effluent > Algae...
CTGCGCGATGGGCACGGGGCCCGGGGCCGTGGTGGACCCCGCGCTGCGGGTGCGCGGCATCCGGGGCCTGCGCGTGGTCGATGCCTCGATCATGCCGCGCATCGTCAGCGGCAATACCAACGCCCCCGCCATCATGATCGCCGAAAAGGCCGCCGATCTGATCCGCGAGGCGGCGCGATGACGGATTTCCGCGAACCCGGGCAGCCAAGCACCGGGACGCAGGACGCCGGACGGCGGGCCACCGACAGCCCGGCCCCGGCACAACCCGGCCCTGCCCCCCGGCAGGCCAACAGAGGAGGAGTGAGGATGCGACTTTCCAAGGTTCTGGGCGCCGTCAGCGCCCTTGCCACGCTGACCCTGGCGGGTCAGGCGATGGCGCAGGCCCAGTGCGGGATGAACACCGGGCAGGCGGCGACGGGCGAACCGATCATCGTCGGCGGCATCTATGGCGATGCCGCGCCGGGCGACTGGTCGTCGTCGACCGATTCCGCCGCCGCGTATTTCCGCTGCGTCAACGCCAATGGCGGCATCCATGGCCGCCCCGTGGATTACCGCGTGGCGAATGACCAGTGGAACCCCGAAGCCGCCGCGCAAGCCGCGGCCCTGCTGGTCAACGACACGCCTACCGTCGCCATGGTCGGCAACGGCAGCTTCATCGAGATGGCCGTGAATGCGGCAACCTATGAGGCCGCGGGGATCATGGTCATGGCCTCGGCCTGCGCGATTTCGGAGTGTTTCGAAACGCCCAATATCGTGTCGACGAACCAGGGCCCGCTGGCGTCGAACCTGGGTGCGGCGCAATATGCGCAGGAGGAGTTGGGCGCCCAGCACATCGCCTGCATCGGGTTGAACATCCCCAACAACGGCATCTGGTCCTGCGGCGCGGTCAATGATTTCATGGCCTCGCGGGGCGGGCAGGGGACGACGGTCCTGCTGAACCCCGGCGCGCCGGATGTGAACTCGGCGCTGCTGGAAGCCATGGCCTCGGGTGCCGATACGATCCTGATCAACCAGCCGGCGGGGCTGGCGATTGCGATCCTGAACGCCGCCCGCGAACAGGACCTGCGCGATCAGTTCAACTGGATCGCGCCGACGCCTCTGTATGACCTGTCGGTGCCGGCGGCGCTGGGGGAGTACTGGGACGGCAAGGTCTATGTGAACGCCGAGCTTGCGCCCCTGGACATGAACGGCCCCGACGCGCTGAACTGGGTGGCGGTGCTGGATGCCTTCGGCAACCCCAGCGACCCGCGCGACACCTTCGGGCAGGCGGGCTATCTGTCGGCGCGCTTCTTCACGCAGGCGCTGCTGGCCATGGACCCGGCGCAGGTCGGCGACCGGGCGGCGGTTTCGGCGGCGATCCGGGGGATTTCCGGCTATACCTCGGACCTGCTTTGCGGGCCCTATTATGTGGGCGAGGCCGATTTCCACATGCCCAACCGCGCCGGCCGCATGGTGCGCATCGTGAACGGCGGGTTCGAACTGGTGCGCGACTGCTATGAATACGACAGCCCCTATTTCGCGCCCCACATCGCGCTGGAAGCGCAGATGGGCCTGAACTGAGGCCAAAGCCCCGCCGGTCCGCCGGCGGGGCCTTTCACCAAGGCGGCACCCATGGCGTTGAAGAACCTGACAAACTGGCTGCTCTGGGCCGGGCTGATGGCGGCGATCATCGCGCTCCTCGGCTGGGGGGCGCGGCCCAACATGCTGGGGCTGTTCATCGCCTCGGGCCTCGCCGTGGGGTCGCTCTATGCGCTGGGGGGGATCGGCATCGTGGTGCTGTATCGCGCGACCGGCGTTCTGAACTTCGCCAGCGGTGCTGCGGGCGCGGCGGGCGCAATGACCGCCTGGCAACTGGTCGCCTGGGGCTGGTGGCCGCCGCTGTCCTGGGCGGCCTGCATCCTTGTCGCGCTGGTGCTGACGCTGGCCTATGGCCGCCTGATCGCCCCGCAACTGGCCTGGCGCGATCCGGTGGTCAAGGCGGTCGCCACGCTGGGCTATGCGCTGATCCTGCTGGGGCTGGTCAGCTTCCTGTGGATCGACGAACCGCGATCCATCACCCTGCCCACCGACGATGTCGGCGTGCGGCTCTTGGGCCTGCGGATCACGGCGACGCGGCTGATCGTGTTCGCGGCCTCGATTCTGGTCGTGGTCGGCATCTGGCTGTTCCTGTCGCGCACCAGGGTGGGCCTGCAGATGCGCGCGCTGGCCAATGACCGCAGCCTGGCCGCGCTTCTGGGGATTCCGATCCTGCGGGTGGAGACCATCGCCTGGGGCATCGCGGGCCTGATGGCGGGGTTCACCGGGCTGATGTTCGCGAACCTGATCCGGCTGGAGCCCGTGGTGATCACCTTCATGGTGATCCCGTCCATTGCCGCCGCCATCTGCGGGCGGCTGGAGAGTCTGCTTCTGGTCCTGCTGGGCGGCCTTTCCATGGGCGTGATCGAGAACCTTCTGACGCTGGACCCCACCCTGCGCGGTGTGCGGCCCATCGCGCCCTTCGTGATCGCGGCGCTGGTGCTGCTCTGGTATCAGCGCGGCGCGCGCCTGACCTTCGGCGGGAGGGACTGACATGGACCCCCGCCTGTTCCGCATCACACCCTCGGGCGGCTGGGGTCTGGCCCTCGCCGCGCTGGCCTTTGTCTTCCTGCCGATGGTGTCCACGTCCTACTGGCTGTCGGTCTTCACCTCGGCGGCCTGCTTCACCCTGGCGCTGGCCGGTGTGGCCTTCATGTATGCGCGCCTCGGCATGGTCAGCCTGACGCAGGTGGGCCTGATGGGCGTGGGCGGCTGGGTGGCGCTGCGGCTGAACCACGCCTATGATTTTCCCTTCGAGGTCAACCTGATCCTGGCCGCGACGGTGACGATGATCTGCGGCTGGTTGCTGGCGCTGCCGGCGCTGCGCATGCGGGGCCTGTATCTGGCGCTGGTCACGCTGATGGCGGCGGGCGGGTTGGAGATCGTCTTTGCCACCTTCCAGTTCCCCAACGGCGGCGAGGGGTTCTGGGGCGTCCAGACCGGCTCGGGCGAGGCGTTCCGGAGGCCCTGGCTGGCCCAGAGCCCGGAAAACTATCTTCGCTACGTGATCGTCTGCGCCGTGCTGGGGTTCCTCCTGATCGAACTCCACCGCCGCCTGCAACCGGGCCGCGCCTGGGCGCTGATCCGCCGGTCCGAGGCCGCGGCCATTGCGGCGGGGGTGAATGTGACCCTGTATAAAACCTGGGCCTTCGGGATTTCGGGCCTGCTGGGGGGTGCGGCGGGGGCCTTGCTGGCGGGGTCGCTGGGCCTGCTGGATGACGGGACCTTCCGCGCGTCGGAATCGGTCATGCTGTTCGCGCTGGCCGTGGTCGGCGGGGCGCGTCACTGGCTGGGGGTGGTGATTGCCGCCGCGCTCTACAAGGTGCTGCCGGCGCTGCTGAACCTCTGGGGCGTCGATGCCGATCTGGCCTTTGTCATCTTCGGCGCGGGCCTGCTGCATGCGGTCATCACCGCGCCCGATGGCATCGCCGGGCAGATTCTGGGCGCCCTGCGCAAGAAAGGGGGCCGCAATGCTGCGGGTTGAGGGGATCACGGTGCGCTTCGGCGGGGTTGTCGCGCTGAACGAGGTGTCGGCCAGCTTTACCGCCCCGGTCAGCGGGATCATCGGGCCGAACGGCGCGGGGAAAACCACGCTGATGAACGTGATGTCGGGGTTCCTGACCCCGGTCTCCGGGCAGATCACCATGGAGGGGCAGGACCTGCTGCGCCTGCCCCCCCACCGCCGCGCGCACTGGGGCCTGAGGCGTTCCTTCCAGCGCGAGGAAATCGCCGACGATCTGAGCGTCTTCGACAATGTGCTGGTGCAGACGGATCATTCGCGCACGCCCTCGGGCGAAAAACGGCGCGAGGTGGCGCGGATGCTGGACCTCGTCGGCCTCGGCGCGATGGCCGAACGGATGGGCGCCGATCTGAACACCTTTGAACGCCGGCTGACGGATGTGGCGAAATGCCTGGTCGGCCAGCCGAAAGTGATCCTGTTCGATGAACCCGCCGGCGGCCTGTCGGTCGAGGAAACACACCGCCTGGGCGCCCTCATCAAGGCGATTCCGGGCGAAAGCGGCGCGAAGGTGCTGGTGATCGACCACGATGTGGACCTGATCCGCGAGATTTGCGCCGAAACGCTGGTTCTGGACTTCGGCCGCCGCATCGCCTTTGGCCCGACCGATGCCGTTCTGGCCGATCCGCGCGTCAAGGCCGCCTATCTGGGCACCGAGGAGGTGGGCGCATGACGCTGACGGTGCAGGGGCTGGTCGTGCAACCCGGCGCGCGGCGGGTGGTCGACGGGGTCTCGCTGACCCTGACCCCGGGGCAGGTGACCGCCGTTCTGGGCGCCAATGGCGCGGGCAAATCGGAACTGGTGCTGGCCATGGCGGGGATGCTGCCGGTGGCGGCGGGGCGCGTGGTGGCCGATGGCGTGGACCTGACCGGCAAGGGGCCGGATGCGATCCGCCGCGCCGGTCTGGCCGCTGTGCCCGAAGGGCACCGGGTGCTGACGCGCCTCAGCGTGGACGACAACCTGCGCGCCGCCGGGTCGGTGCTGGAGGGCGACCTGGCGCAGCGGCTGGCCGATACCTACGCGCTGTTCCCCGAACTGGCCGAACGCAAGGCGCAACTGGCCGGCACGATGTCCGGCGGGCAGCAGCAGATGCTGGCCCTGGGCCACGCGATGATGTGCAGGCCCAGGTATCTGCTGATCGACGAGATGTCGCTGGGTCTGGCGCCGCTGGTGGTCAAGCGGCTGATGGGGTTTGTCGAAACCCTCAAGGCGCGCGGGACCGGCATCCTGCTGATCGAACAATTCACCGATCTGGCGCTGGCGACCGCGACCGAGGCGCTGGTCCTGCGCAGCGGCAAGCCGCGCTTTGCGGGGCCTGCGGCGGCGCTGAAATCCGACAAGGCGCTGCTGGACCGCGCCTATTTCGGGCTCGATGCGTGAAACGGCAAACGCCGCGCCCGAAGGCGCGGCGTTTCCGGGAGGCTCCCCTCAGTTCAGATCGGCCTGACGCTCGGCCTCGATGGCGGCGGTGGCGGCAGCGGCATGGGCCATGAAGCTGTCCAGCACCTGCGGGCCCTGCGCGACATTGGCGCGGAACCAGTCATAGGCGGGCGCAGCGGCGGCCTGGAACTGGGCGACCTGCTCGGCGGTGGGCACATAGATTTCGCCACCGGCCTCGCGGAAGGCGGCATAGGCGGCGATTTCCTTGCGCTTGGGGCTGGCGAAGGTGGCCTGCTGGAGTGCGGCGAACCCGTCCAGGATGATGCGGCGGTGTTCTTCCGACATGCCGAGGAAGCGCTCGTTGTTCATGAACCAGAAGGCGCCCATGTAGCTGTGGTTGTCCAGCGTCAGATACCGCAGGCCGGCATCGGTGAAGCGCATGTTCATGATGTCGGTGATGCCGTTCGCGGTGCCTTCGACCACGCCGGTCTGCAGCGAGGTGAACAGTTCCGGCCAGGCGATCGGCGTCGGCGCGGCACCCAGGGCGCGGGCCAGCGTCTGGGGCAGGTCGGCGGGAACGGTGCGCATGCGCAGGCCGGCCAGATCGGCCGGGGTTTCGATGCGGCGCTGGGTATTGGCGTAGGAGCGCCAGCCGCCGGTGTTGCCGATGGTCATCAGGCGGATGGTGTTGTCGCTGTCGGCCAGCATCAGTTCACGCAGTTCCCGCACGAAGGGGCCGGACAGGACCTCCTCGGCCACGCGGTCGCTGTTCATCAGGTAGGGCAGGTCCAGCACCTGGATATAGGGGAACAGCCCCGCCGCACCGCCCGAGGTGGACACGAAGATGTCGATGCTGCCATCGGCGACCCCGGCCAGACATTCATCCCCGCGGGTGCAGAGCTGGGTGCCCACGAACAGTTCGACCGCGATCTCGCCGTTCGAGGCGTTCTGGACGTAGTTCTGGAACACCACGAGGCCGTCGTAATCCTCGTCCTGATCGTTCGAGGTGGCGGTGGCGCGCAGGGTGATCGTCTGTGCCATCGCCGCCGTCACCGGCGCCGTCAGCATTGTCGCCAGCAAGAGCGACTTCAGCGTGGTCTTGAGCATCATGGTTCCTCCCGTTTGGTTCTCAAGGTCAGTCAACGAATCCCGCAAGCCGCGGGAGCGTCAGGGTCAGGGCCGGGACAAAGGTGATCAGCAGGATCACCGCGATTTCCACGGCCAGAAACGGCAGCAGGGCGCGCGAGATGGTTTCCACCCGCAGCCCCGACACGGCAGAGGTGGCGAACAGCACCAGCCCCATCGGCGGGGTCAGCAGACCCACGGTCAGGTTCACCACCATCACCACCGCGAAATGCACCGGATCGATGCCCAGGTTGACAAAGATCGGCCCCAGGATCGGCCCCAGGATGATGATCGCCGGCCCGGCATCGAGGAACATCCCCACGATGAACAGGAGCAGGTTCACCAGAAGCAGCAGCAGCAGCGGGTTCTCGGTCAGCGACAGCATGAAGGCGGCCATGAGCTCGGGCGTGTGGGCCAGCGAGACGACCGTCTTGAACGCCATCGCCGCGCCGACCAGCAGCAGCACCACCGACGAGGTGATCCCGGCGCGCATCAGCACCTGCGGCATGTCGCGAAAGGACAGCGTCCTGAGCACGAACAGCGAGATGAACATGGCATAGCCACAGGCCACGGCCGAGGCCTCGGTCGGGGTGAAGACGCCCGACAGGATGCCGCCCATCAGCAGGACCGGGGTCATCAGCGGCCAGAAGGCCGAACCCGCGGCCCGCCCGGCATCGGCCCAGCTGGCGCGCGGCTGCGCCTGCGGCAGGTTGTAGTGGTTCGCCAGCAGCTTGATCGTGATCATCAGCGCGATGCCGATCAGGACTCCGGGCACGATGCCGGCCAGGAACAGCGCCGCCACGGATTCGCCCATCACATAGGCATAGATGATCATGATCCCCGACGGCGGGATGATCGGCCCGATGATTGCGCTGGCCGCGGTGATCGCGGCGGCAAAGGGCTTTGGATATCCCTTCTTCTGCATCTGCGGGATGATGATCGACCCCAGCGCCGACACATCCGCCACCGCCGAGCCCGAAATCCCCGCGAACAGCATCGAATCGACGACGTTGACCTGCGCCAGACCGCCGCGGAAATGGCCGACCATCGCCTGCGCGAATCCGATGATCCGCGCGCTGATGCCGCCGCGGTTCATCAGTTCGCCCGCCAGCATGAAGAACGGGATCGCCATCAGCGGAAAGCTGTCCATCCCGTTATAGACGTTGCGATACAGCAGCACGATGTCGCGTTCGGTGCCGTTCAGCCACAACAGGATACCCGGCGCGGCCAGCAGCGCGAAGAACACCGGCAGGCCGATGAACAGGAAGAACAGGAACAGCGGGAAGAACAGGCTCAGCATGTCATTCGCTCCCCAGCACGACCCGGTCGGAAATCTCGGGCAGGTCGCGCCCCCCGCCGAACAGCGCGATCACCTCGCGCAGGACCAGTTCGACACTGATCACCAGAAGCGCCCCGATCCCCACCAGCATCGAGGCCATCTGCCAGGATTTCGGGACCCGGAACCACGTCTGGAAATCCAGACTCAGCGGGATGCTGAGGCTGTCGGTGCCAAAGCGCCCGGCGATGCCGGTCACTTCGCCGAGCCCGATCTGGAAGGCCTTCCACAGGATCGTCATCGCCAGCCCCAGCAGGGTCAGCGTCAGCACGTGCCGCACAAGGCGCGGCAGCAGCACGATCAGCATCTCGATCGCCACGAACCCGCCCCGGCGATAGGCCGTGCCGATCATCAGCCCCGCCGACCACAGCATCAGGAACCGCGAGGCCTCCTCGGGCCAGGCCAGCGCCGAGCCCAGGACATAGCGGAAGAACACCTGGATCAGGATGACGACCACCATCACGAACAGGCACAGCGCGCCCAGCCAGAGGCCGACCGTCAGCGCCGCCACGTTGATCCGTGCCAGTAGCCTGGACAGGCCGATGAGCGCCTGCATGATCGTTCCTCCCTGTGTCGTCGCCCCTCTCCCAAAGGGCCTCGTCGTCGTCAGCCGTGCGGGGCAAAGCCTCCGTAGCGGCCGTGGGCAAAGATCAGCGCCTCGCCGCCGCGATGTGCGGCGCGCAGGACCTGGCCCACGATGATCGCGTGGTCGCCCCCGTCATGGGTGGCGTGGCGCCGGCAATCGAAGCGCGCCACGGCCTGATCCAGCACCGGCACGCCTTCGGCGTTGCGCGTGAACTCCAGCCCCTGGAACCCCGGCCCGGTGCGGCCGAAACGGTCCAGCAATCCACGCGCCGAAACCGGCAGGACGTGGATCGCGTAATGATCGGCGGCCACGTAATGCCCGAACCGCCGCGAGGATCGGGCCGGCGACCACAGCACCAGCGGCGGCTCCAGCGACACGGCGGCAAAGCTGTTGGCGGCAAAGCCCATCGGGCCCTCGGCGCTTTCGATCGTGACCAGCGTCACGCCGGTGGCAAAGCCCCCCAGCGCATCGCGGAACTGCCGCTGTGTCTCCGGCCCCGGAACAAAATCGACGCCCTGCATCATACCCCCATCCGCCATCACGCGACCTCGCGCCCAAGCGCCAGAGTGTAGAGCGCAAACCACGTCTGGCGATCCATCGGCACGCGCAGCGCGTCGGAAATCGTCGCGATGCGGCTCAGGCTGTTGGTGCCCAGCACCGGCAGGATGCCCGAGGGGTGATGCAGCAGCCAGGCCACGGCGGCGGCGGACCAGTCGGCGCCCGCCTGCGCGCCAAGGGTTTCCAGCGCCGCGCGCAGCCCGGCGGGGCCGCCATTCGCCATCCGGCCCCCGGCCAGGGGGCTCCAGGCCATCGGCGCGATGCGGTGCTGGTGCAGATACGCCACATCGCCGTTCACGAAACCCTCATGCGCCATCAGGCTGAGTTCGATCTGGTTCGTGACCAGCCGGTTCCGCATCCGCGATTGCAGCAGGTCCATGTCCCACGGGCGGAAGTTCGACACACCCACGGACCGCACCTTGCCACTGGCCACCAGCGCATCCAGCGCCGCGCCGGTTTCATCGGGGTTGATCAGCGGGTCCGGGCGGTGGATCAGCAGCAGGTCGATGCGATCCGTCGCCATCTCGCGCAGACTGGCCTCGACGCTCGCGGTGATATGCGCCGCCGAGGTGTCGTAGTATTTCACCCGCGCCGCGGAATGGCGGCCCACCGGCGCGACGATATCGCATTTGGTGACGATCTCGATCCGGTCGCGCAGGGCAGTGGCCTGACGCAGCGCCGCGCCCAGCAGCGATTCCGCCGTATAGCCGCCGTAGATATCGGCCTGATCCATCGTGGTGATGCCCTGCGCAAGGCAGGCTTCGACCTTGGCCTGCACATGCTTGGGCGACGTGTCAGGGTCATCGCCCAGCCGCCACATCCCATAGACAAGGCGCGAGAACGTCAGCCCTTCGGTGATCTGAACACGGTTCATCAACGGCGCACTCCGTTTCCGAGGGGGGTGGCCGGAGTCCCCGCGGGGACACGGCCGTATTCATGCGGCAGCGAGCAGGTTTTCAGCTGCGGCAGGACCTTGGTGCCGAAATGGTCGGCCTCGTCCATGTGCGGATAGCCCGAGAAGATGAAGGCGCGGATGCCCATCTTCTGATAGGCTTCGATCTCGCCCATCACTTGATCCACCGACCCCACCAGCGCCGCGCCACAGCCCGAGCGCGCACGGCCGATGCCGGTCCACATGTGCGGCTCGATATAGCCGAACTGATCCGCCAATTCCCGCGCCCGCGCCTGATGCGCGACGCCCAGACTGATCGAATCATGCGCCCGGTCACGGATCAGGCGGCCGTATTCATCGTCCAGCTTGCTCGCGATGTGCTCGGCGTATTCCCGGGCTTCCGCCTCGGTATCCCGAACGATCATGTGGACGCGCAGGCCATAGTCCAGCGTCCGGCCATGCGCCTCGGCGCGGGCGTGCACGTCGCGCATCCGCTTGGCCAGCATGTCGCGGGTTTCAGGCCACATCAGGTAAACGTCGCACTGCGCGCCGCAGAGTTCCAGCGCATCGGGGGAATAGCCCCCGAAATACAACAGCGGACCGCCGTTCTGCTGATAGGGGCGGGCGGGGTCGGCGGTGAGTTTCGAGATCTTGTAGATCTCGCCGTCGTATTCGATGTGATCGCGCGTCCAGGCCTGACGCAGGATCTCCACCACCTCATGGCTGCGCTTGTAGCGGAAGGCGCTGTCGGCCACCTCGCCGGGGAAGTCCGACGAAATCACGTTCAGCGTGAGCCGCCCCTTCAGCATGTGGTCCAGCGTCGCCACGGTGCGCGCCAGCATGACGGGCTGCATCTCGCCGCAGCGAATGGCGGCGAGGAAGTTGATCCGGTCGGTGATCGGCGCGCAGCCGGCGACGAAGGACAGCGTGTCCTGCCCCACCTGATACGACGACGGGCACAGGATGTTGCGGAACCCGTGCGATTCGGCGCGTTTCACGATGCCCGAGCAATGCTCCCAGCTTGACCGCAGGTTGCCATCCGGCACGCCCAGAAATTGATAATCGTCCGAGCACAGGGCGGCGAACCAGCTCACCTCGGCGGCGTTCAGGTCGGCAGAGGTGACAGGCACCACAGTCATGGAAATCCGCTCCTCAGGAGTCATCTTTCCCCTTGCCTAGCACCGCGATATTTGTAAATCAATAGTGTATCAATTCTCCCGGCGATCATGCTCAAACCCGGCGCGCTGCCCCTGCACATGCAGATTTCCGAAACGCTGATCCGCGACATCAACGCGGGCCGGCTGGTGGATGGCGAACGCCTGCCGCCCGAACGCGACATGGCCGCGGGTCTGGGCATCGCCGTGGGGACGCTGCGCAAGGCCTTGGAAACCTTGCAGGAAAAGGGGCTGATCCAGCGGGTTCAGGGATCGGGGAACTATATCCGCGCCAAGGCGGATGCGGAATCGGTCTATGCCTTCCTCAGGCTGGAACTGGCCGAAGGCGGCGGTCTGCCCACGGCGGATGTGCTGTCGGTGGACCTTCTGCCCAAGGATCCGCGCTTGCCGCGCTTTGGCGCCTCGGAACAGGGCCACCGCATCCGGCGGTTGCGTTACCTGTCCGGGCAGGTGGCGGCGGTCGAGGAAATCTGGCTGGATGCCAGCCTGTCCCCGACCCTGACCGCCGACGACCTGTCGGAGTCGCTCTATCTGTTCTATCGCACCCGGCTGGGCCTGCGTATCGCAAGGGCCGAGGACCGCGTGGGCCAGGGCCCGGTGCCCGACTGGTCGCCGCCCGCGTTCCCGCATCCCCCCGGCGCGCCCCTGCCGATGATCACCCGCATCACCTGGACCCATGACGGCGCGGCGGTCGAGGCCTCGTGGACATGGTTCGACCCGGACAGGGTCCGCTACACCGTTCGATTGAAATAAGGACATGATCGTGGATCAGATACGTTACGGCATCATCGGCTGCGGGATGATGGGGCAGGAGCATCTTCGCAACCTCGCGCTGGTCCGGGGCGCGGTGGTCAGCGCGATCTTCGAACCCGACGCCGGGATGCGCGCCCGCGCCGCCGTTCTGGCCCCCGGCGCGGTGTTCTGCGACAGCATCGATGCGCTGCTGGCCCGCCCCGATCTGGACGCGCTGCTGATCGCCAGCCCGAACTACCTGCACGTCCCGCAAATCCGCCAGATCGCGGCCACGCGCCCCCTGCCCCTGCTGGTGGAAAAGCCGGTGTTCACCGATCCCGCCGATTTCCAGACCCTGAGCACGCTCAGCTATCCCGCGCCGATCTGGGTGGCGATGGAATACCGCTACATGCCCCCGGTCGCCGCCCTGCTGGAGCAGGCGCAGGAGGTGACGGGCGGCATCAGGATGCTGACCATCCGCGAGCATCGTTTCCCGTTCCTGGAAAAGGTCGGCGACTGGAACCGCTTCAACCACCAGACCGGCGGCACGCTGGTGGAAAAGTGCTGCCATTTCTTCGACCTCATGCGCCTGATCCTGCAGGACAATCCGGTGCGGATCATGGCCTCGGGCGGGCAGGGGGTGAATCACCTCGACGAGGTGTATGACGGCCGGAAATCCGACATCTGGGACCATGCCTATGTCATCGTGGATTTCGCCAGGGGCGCGCGGGCGATGCTGGAACTGTGCATGTTCGCCGAAGGCGCGCGCTATCAGGAGGAGATCACGGCGGTGGGGCCGAAGGCGCGGATCGAGTGCCTTGTTCCCGGGCCGGGCCGCTTCTGGCCCGCGCATCTGGGCGAACCCCCGGTGCCGCAACTGATCGTCTCGCCGCGTGACCCCAAGGGGCCGCGGATGCTGGAGGTGCCGGTGGACCCGCATCTGCTGGAGGCCGGCGATCACAACGGATCGACCTTCTATCAGCATGACCGCTTTGCCAATGTGGTGCGCGGCAAGGGGCAGGTCGAGGTCGGGCTGAAGGACGGGATGTGGGCGGTGCAGATGGGGATTGCGGCGCAACATTCCGCCCGCACCGGCCGCGCCGTGACGCTGGATGCTCAGGGCCGGATGGCCGAGGCGTGATCGGCGCCGTCAAGGCCCGGGCGGCGGCGCTGTTGCCCGGGGTGATGCTGGCCGCCACGATCGGCGCGGCGGCGGCGTTTCTGGGCGCGCATTACGGCGCACCCGTCATGCTGTTTGCGCTGCTTCTGGGCATGGCTTTCAATTTTCTGCATCAGGAAGGCCCCTGCCGCGAAGGGATCGACGTAACGGCGCGGTTCATCCTGCGGCTGGGCGTGGGGCTTCTGGGCCTGCGCATCGTGATCGAGGATCTGGCCCAGATCGGTCTGGCCGGCGCGGGGCTGCTGGTGGGGCTGATCGCGCTGACCATCGCCACGGGATTCGCCGTGGCGCCGCTGCTGGGCCGCCAATGGCGCTTTGCGCTGCTGACGGGCGGCGCGGTGGCGATCTGCGGCGCCTCGGCCGCGCTGGCGATTGCCGCCGTGATCCCGCCCAATGAGAACAGCGAGCGCAACACCCTGTTCACCGTGATCGCCGTCACGGCGCTGTCGACGCTGGCGATGATCGGCTATCCGCCGCTCTTTGCCGCGCTGGGATTCTCGGAAATGCAGCAGGGGTTCCTGATCGGCGCCACGATCCACGATGTCGCGCAGGTGGTGGGCGCGGGGTTCACCATCTCGGACGCGGCGGGCGAGGTGGCGACGATGACCAAGCTGTTCCGCGTGGCGATGCTGCCGCTGGTGCTGGTGATGATCGTTCTGATGCTTCGGGCCACCGGCGCGGGTGGCGGTCAGGGCCGGATCGCGCTGATCCCCTGGTTCATGGTTCTGTTCCTGGCCCTTGTCGCGCTGGCAAGCCTGACCGAGGTTCCGGCGCCCGTGAAGGCACAGGTCGATGCCCTGTCGCGCGCCTGCCTGGTGACGGCGATTGCGGCGCTGGGGGTGAAAACCTCGCTCAAGGCGCTGTTCGGG